>Ga0172381_10008284_pt1 | contig 10187 bp, 8 predicted proteins | sample Leawel6488metaG_FD_119754 | JGI IMG/M metagenome (GOLD analysis project Ga0172381, IMG submission 119754) | Leachate microbial communities from a municipal landfill in Southern Ontario, Canada - Leachate well 64-88 metaG | ecosystem: Engineered > Solid waste > Landfill > Unclassified | place... | reverse complement strand
TTAGAAGTAAAAAACACGATATTCTTGTTTCAACTTCCGTTATCGAGGTCGGAATTGATGTCCCCAATGCGACCGTCATGATGATTGAGGGAAGCGACCGTTTCGGCTTAGCTCAGCTTCATCAGTTTAGGGGCCGCGTTGGCCGGGGAGAACACCAATCATATTGTCTTCTATTTTCAAAGACTTCGTCCGACATTGCCAAGGACCGCCTTAAAGCCTTGTCCGAAGCGAAGAATGGGCTTGAACTCGCCGAAAAGGATCTGTCGTTGCGCGGCCCGGGTGAGCTGTTGGGTGATAGCCAAAAAGGCATCCCCGACATGACAATGAATGCCCTCCGCGACAAGGACCTCATAAGAGAAAGTCGAGAAGCGGCAGATATGGTTATGAATGAGGGGTTGCTTATTGAGGAGTTCGCTCCCCTCAAGAAGAAGCTCGATTCCCTCCGCGAACAGTTCCACCTTGAGTAAAATACCAACTCACAATAACCAAAGCTCCGCTTAAAAGCGGAGCTTTGGTTATCTGGTATCTTTTGGGATTTGTGAGTTAGTAGTTGAGAGTTTTTGTGAAGTGATGATGGATTGTGTAAAAGGTCAGTAGGACCTGGGCCTTAGCGGCCCGGAGCGCTGACCTTTGTGAGTTGGTTTTTGTGAGTTGTGAGTTCTCCCAGTTGTGAGTTGAGAATCTTATTCTTCCACAGATATTGCCTTCATCATGCACGTCTCCGCGGCATGGGCGGCGCACATCGGATTATCCGTTTCGAGGGTCCATACTTCCCCTTCTCTTTTTCCTTCTTTTATCGCCACCTTAAGAGTGCTCATATCCGTTTCAAATATGTCCGGACAGTTGTTCACACACATTCCGCAAGCGACGCATCTATCAAGATCTAATGTGATTTTTGCCATAACAAGCGTATTCTAACTTCTGTTTTTTCTGTTGGCAACTTTTGTCTTTTTATCTGCCAACTCGCTTTTTCCGCCTATTTTCCGATCGTCGACGAATATTCCCACCGGCATTTTTTCGGTCTCTTTTCTCAATATTTCAAGATTTTTATCGACATCATCCCCTGCCAATATTTTCACGGAACCCCTTATTTCATCGGCGTCATTTTTGAATATGAGACAAGGCTGCAATATGTCGACCAATGAAAACCCTTCATGGACTATCGCCTTTTTTATTATGTCGAGCATATGTTCCGCATGGTAGGCGGAAGTTCGGGCGACGAACGTCGCTCCGGCATCGGCGGCGAGAACAAGCGGCGATAAAGGTTTTTTCGATCCCTCGTCACTCGTCGAAGTCGGTTGACCTTTGGTGAGCGCGAATACCCGGTTATCACCGACTATCATTGTCATGTTGACGTTTTTCTTGGCGGAATGGATAAGGTGGTTCATTCCTTCATCATAGGTACCCCCGTCTCCCGCAAATCCGATGACCGTAAGGTCCGGTCTTACCGCGCTGATCCCGGCGGCAACGGGGATCACTCTGCCATGAAGGGAGTAGACGGCATTTACGTTGATATAATCGTATATTTTCGCTCCGCAACCGATATCGGCCACAAGGACCGTTCTATCAATATCTATCCTTCCTTCGGCGGAAAGATCGACCAATGCCTTCTTAAGCATCGCCAAAGTAACGAAGTTGAGACAACCGGGGCACCAAGTATTTTCCTGTGAAGTGTTTACGTCTTTCATCTCCGATCTTTTTTGATTTTTTCCACTATATAGTCGGGCGTAAAAGGTCTTCCGTCATACCTCAATATACTTCCCGATTCTTTGATCGCGCACGCCTGACGAATGACTCCGGCAAGAAGAGCCGTTGAATTGTTCTCGACCGTTAAAAATTCTTTTCCTTTTATTGCATCTGTAAATTCCTTTTCCGGAAAAGGCGCGAGCCTGTTTATCTGTATTGCCGACCAACCTTTAAGGTTCGCTAAAGCGTCAAGGACCGCGCCTTTCGGCGACCCGGAAAATACAAATGCTTTATTTCCCTTTCCATATATCGATATGCCTCCCTTTCGCCCAAGCTCGGCCTTAAGGGTCGTTTCTTTGCGCATCCTCTTCTCGTTCATCGACTTCACCTTTTCGGGATCTTCAGTGGTATACCCGAACTCATCATGTTCATAACTTGTCGCTCGTACACAGCCGATACCTCCCGGCACCGCGCCGACCGATATTCCGTCCTTTGTTATCTCGTAACTTTTATAATTTTTCCCCGATACTTTCTTCAAAAAATCGTTTTTCGAAACGGTCGAGGAAAGTTTCTGTCCGACACTCGCGTAACTTTCGGCTATATGTTTGTCTGAAAGGATAAATACCGGCATGCGATATTTTCTCGAGAAGTAAAAAGCCTGCCTTGTCATTTCATAGGCCTCCTGTATGTCTCCGGGAATTAACACCATTCGAGGGAATTCCCCCGGACCGATATTGAGGACAAACCGTATATCCCCCTGCGACGTGTATGTCGGTACCCCCGTCGAGGGTCCCATCCTTTGAGCGGCATAGAACACCACCGGCAGTTCGGCCATACCGGCAAAACTGACCGCCTCGCTCATAAGAGCCAGTCCGCCACCGGAACTCCCCGTCATGACGGTCTTTCCCGCGTAGCTCGCCCCTATCGTCGCGTTAGCGGCGGCGATCTCATCCTCCGTCTGTTCGACGATGATATTATTTTCCGTTTTTACGGATTCAAGTTTAGTGAATACACCCGTCGCCGGAGTCATCGGGTAGTAGAACGCCGCATGAAGGCCGGCATCTATCGCGCCCTTCGCCACGGCTTCATTTCCGTCAAAAACGGCTTTCGGCTCACCGATAGTCATCTTTTCGGGGTCACCACCGAATGACGAATATCCTTCTTTGAATATTTTTATTATATTTTCCGCCTTCGCGCCGAAATCCTTCCGTAGAACACGACTCCCCGCTGAAAACGGTATACCGACCCTCGCGGCAAGGAAACCAAGAAGAGCATTATTGGAACTATTCCCTTTTTCGAAAGGAACGATAACGGGAGTGAATTTACCGATAGGCTGAGAAGATACCACTTCCCCCTTTCTCTTTAATTGACTCTCGTGCTTTTCGTAAGCCTTTACGTTCAACGCAACTATTATGTCCGCCTCCTCGTCATGCGAACGCACGGGCATATCGGAAAAAGTAACCGTGCTGAAATTATGTCCGCCTCTTATAAGCGAAGAATAGTCTCTGTATATAAAACAATGCTTGCCGCAAGCGGCAAGCATCTTTCCGAACAGGACCGCGGTCCGGTCGATACCCTGTCCGGCTTCCCCGGCGAAGATAACCGTCTTTCTCATTATTTACTCCTCTTCTCTTACTCTTACGGACAAGCCTATTATCTGCCAATCACCCGAAGGCATCATGGTGAGATTCGCCTTTATAAGATCTCCTTTTTTAACATCCTCAAGTTCCATCTCTTCCGATTTTTTATCTCCATCCTTGGTTATGATAACTCGGATGATCGAAAAAGGACTTTCCTTATCTATTATGAGATCAACCTCATCATTACCTTTTTTAATGGTTATGCAGGTTTCGCTTATTTCCGAAACCTCTCCGGAAACCTGAACCATGATGTGTTCATACAAAGCGGTATTCATCATATCCGCGAAAGATCCGACTCTCGGATCTTCCCCCGCATTTTTTTTGGCTGAAGTCATATCTGTCACTTTTGATCTTTATTTCCTTTCGACAAGCGCATCGCTACCGGATTCTTCGACGGCTTTTTTGAGATTTTCGAGATAAGACCTGCTGAGATTGAAGGCCGGCGGTTCATACTGGTGGCTCTTTTTAACCCTCTCAAGGGTCTTATGAAGAACGTCTATCGTTTCAAGCATGGTTAACTGACCCTTGATGATGCCGTTGGTCAACTTTATCTTGGTCGCTATATCCGGATTTTTTATCGTGGCGGCATTCCAATTATGGACGATGGAAAGAAAACTTTCGGCGAGATCCCTGAATATCGGAACCACCGGCTTTTCCATGGTGATATCGGCAAAAGCTCTCGAGAGATCGACTGCCACCGATATTTCTTCATTTGAAGGTTTTACATCGGTTGCGCCGGTCATCACTCCTTCAAGTTGCTGGGTCATGAAAACGAGCGCCTTCCGTATGCTGTTCACGTGATTGTTCGATACCGTACGTCTAAGCTCATCTGTAAACTGAAGGATATGCTCGACTTTCGCTTTCGCTTCTTTTAGAGAATTTATCGCTTGATTTTCCATTTTTACGTTTATTTATTGATTGAATGATAACACCTGAAAGTGGGCTGTCAAAGACTTATTTTCCGTCAGTCAGCATCTTTTCAAGCTGAATTATGGCGTCCGCCTTGGTCTGATTTATCTTCACAAGGATCGGGTCGAGTATATTAAGCCTTCTGTACGCCCTGATCATTGACATGACCTTTACGTGCTCCAACTCACACACGCTCGGTATAGGAGTGAATGGGTCACCAACGGTTTCAAGTTGACTCCCGAGACATCCAAAGGAACATAAGGGCTTCATAAGACATTGTTCACACCACGGCTGAGTGCTCGCATCAAAAGAATATATCGTCGTGAGCATATCGACGTTCTTGGCATTGAAGCCGGTTATCTTATCGTTCTCGACTCTGAAGTTACCGAAATTGAACGGCGAATAAGATGTTCTGTGACAAGGTACCCAACTGAGATCACCGAGCCTTAAGGCGACAGCCGACTGTATGGAACAACCGATTCCGCGACCTATCGTTGTCAGAGGGTTGCGTAATATATTGTATCCCCCATCAAAAAGGAATCTTACGTATGCGTCGACATCTCCTTTACAGGGACCATGGAACGTCCAATCTATAAGGAACTCCATGAATTCACCAAGCTTCTTTATCTGCTTGTTTGTCCACTCGGTGTTTCTTACCTCGAGAAGATAGATATTTTTCCACGGAAGTTTATGCTTCGTAAAATTATCCTGGAACCAAAGCCAGTTTCTTTCCCAATCCTCGACATGTTCCGAATAGATCATCGGGTGAAATCCCGTTCCCCACTTTTTGGCGAATTCGAAGGTCTTGTCGTAATAATCGTCGTCTCTTATTTCTTTACCGCTCCTGAAAGGTCTATTGGCTTCGCAATATTTACCGTCGAATGACGCGCTGAGACCGATAGGCAATCCGATATCGCGCGATCTCTGAAGAATGTCTTCCACTCTCGCGGTTATTTCATTGGAAAGCATGAAGGTGAAATTGGTCGGCACCACAAGGCAGTCAGGCTTTCTTTCCTTTCCCTTGAATCTCTCAAGTATCATTTCCATCGCCTTCCAGGCGACATCCTGTATGAAGACCTCTCCGGAAAAAAGCTCTATGTGCGCAGGCACATAATCCTTTTCTTCCATCCAATTCAAGAAAAGCTCAAGATTCTTCAAAAGATCCTTTGGCTCCTGTAATTCCTGGGGATAGAGTCCGCCACCATATCTCTGCAGATAACAATATTTACAGGCAAGATTACATTTATCGTTTAAAAAAATCTCAAGAGATCTGAAATTCTCGCATTCCTTCAAGTTGGGGGTTTTCCAACCTTTGCCGAATGTGTGATCGAAGAACGATTCCGCGAGTCCGTTGTTTTCTTCCTGATATGTCATGTTTTTATATTGTCCTCATAAGTTCGCTGAATGCGCCGTTTCCGAACATTCTCATCATCGACACGGGAGTCAACTGCAAACTCCCCGTATTGAGTATCGCCTCCATCGGGCAGGAATGCGCCGTCGCCATGAATAAAGTGAAAAGACTGACATAATCCCTATTTTCAAGGAAAAGTTTCTCCGCCTGTCCGGCGAGGGCCAATTCCTTGATCATCGCTTCTATCGAAGTGAGCTTAAATTGCCAAAAATCATGGTAGCCCCTGAGCACGTAATCGAAGTTGAGCAACTTTCTTTCATCGTCGACCGAAGGCATGTACCACTGCTTTATATGGTCGACCATTCCTTGGTTGAATATCGACACGTCCCAGTTATCTATTTTTTTATCGTTCAATACCACATCCACATATCTCGGGTCATTGAGATAAAAAGTTCTGTGACAGATATGGAGACTGTCTCCCACTCCGACATTCGAATCACCGCCGGAACAGGTGAACATCTTTCTCTTACCCCCGAGATCGTCCGCGAAATTGATTATTCTCTGCAACCTGCTCGTGTAGGCGCTCACATATCCCTTCTTGTGAAGCTTTTTCAAAAACTCCCCGAACACCCTGCCATCATTTGAAGTGTATTTTCCGGGAACCGCGAGTGAAGGAACATATCCTCCCTCCCTCATTATTATTTTCGAATCTTTGTTTATATCCCGTATCTTCGCCTCCAGTTCGCGGAAAAAACCGATATATTCATCGATCTCCTCGGGACGGTCGTTCATGTTGCTTATATTTTCTATGGTAAGGGTGGGCTTCCAGTGCATGTTGACCGATATGCCCGTCCCCTGCATCTTTTCCACGAAATACAACACATTCGCCGGTATTTTTTTTGAAGCGCCGACAAATCGGTTCGTATCCATTATCTTTTCCGGACCGTCTATCGAAACCTGCAGATCGAGTTTCATTCCCCTGCCTTCAAGCTCCTTGGAAAATTCTATTATCGGGTCGGGCATGACCATCGAAGTGGAGAAGCTGATGTTTACCGCCTTCGGAAACATTCTCTGTATATCATCGAGCTTCTTGGTTATTATCGGCAACGTAAGGGCCGGCTCCGTCCCCCAAAAGCTGAGATAAGTAAGTTTATCGCCCGTTATCTTCAGTAGATTTTCCAAAAAAGACCCATCTTCAAGACCCTTTATAATATCGTTGTGCACCGCCTGCATTTCAGGCACCTTCGGTATGTAACAATACTTACAGTTCAACGGGCATTGACCCGTGGTTAAAAGTTCCGCCGCCTCGAATCTCATAGCCCCCATTCTAAAGTAAGCCGCTACCCATGGCAACGGTTTTCAAACCCTATTTTTTGTTCCAAAACCACACCCGACTGTATGTTGTCAAAATATTCCACTCCTCCTTGTGAATTGTGAGTTTCTTAGTAGTTGGTAGTTGCCCTTTGGGAGTTGTTCCGCCATCTGCCAACCGCCAGCTGGCGGATTGTGAGTTTGGAGTTCCCTTGATTGTGAGTTGCCTGCCCTGCCTGTCCCGTGCACGGGGTTTACCCCGTGGTCTCTAACGGGGCTTGTCCCGTGTAGCGGGAAGCTTGCCTGTGGTGAGCCTGTCGAACCATCGAAGGGTGAGTTGTGAATTGTAAGTTGGTATTTTGTAGTTTTTTTGAGAGTTGTGAGTTCCCTTGATTGTGAGTTCTGAGTCTTAATTTGAGTAGTTGTATGGTCCCCAATAACCCGATCTTACCGAACTGTTATCCGAGCCGTCATAACCTGAATTATTGGTGCTGTTCACCGATGAATTGTTACCTGAATTATAAGGCGACCAGTTCGAGGAACGAACGGTTGAATTAACACCCGAGTCGACGCTTGAATCATTGGTGCTGTTAACCGATGAATTATATGTGCTGTTATAAGGTGACCAATTCGAGGAACGGACGGTTCCATTCACGCCCGAATCGACACTTGAATTATGGGTGCCATTCACTGATGAATCATTAGTTGAATTATAAGGCGACCAGTTCGAGGATTGTACCGTTCCGTTCACGCCCGAATCATTCGAGGTGTAATAAGTCGACCGGACCGTCGAATTATAGGTGGTATTGTACCCGGTGTTCTGCCCGGAGTAGACGCTCACGTTATAACCCGCGTTATCGGTCGCGTGATAATAGCTGCGAACAGTCGCGTTATACGACGAGCGAACGGTATCGAAATCCGATGCGTCATGGAGAGAATCGTGACCGGTATATACCGTCCCCTCCTCCGCGGTGTTAACTATCCAGTTTTCCGACGTCTTTACGACAGAATTATAAGTGGGATTATTCGATGAATTATGGCCGCTTAGATAATTTGAATCATCATCATTATCGTACGTCGTAAAGTCGAATCCGTCGTATAGCGAATTGGCATCCGAATAGTATGTGGAATCCTGCCCGGAAAAAGCTCCCGAATTGTAATTACTCCTCACCGCACTGTCATTGTTTGAATAATACGTCGTATTCTGACCCGTATAGACGGTCGTATTGAATGTTCCGTCAACGGTCACATTCACCGTGCCGTTATACGTCGTGTTCTGCCCATCATAGACAGTCGAATTATAGGTGGCACGGACAGTCGTGTTATAAGTTGTGTTGAACGGCCCCCAATAGGCGGCACGGACCAAGTTATTATCATCATTATCAACAGCCGAATCGTGCGAGGTGCAATAACCGGTATCATGGGTTGCGAGATACGTGGTGTTATAACCGCCCCTGACGGTGGAATTATAGACCCCGTTATACCCGGTGTCCTCACTGCCATATACGGATGTATTATCCCCCGAATCAACAGTGGCATTATAGGTGCTCCTTACCGTCGTGTTCTGCCCCGAATAGACGGTGGTATTGTCGGGCGAGTCGACAGAGGCGTTATCCGTCGAATTGTAACCGGTATTCTGTCCGGTATAGACAGTAACGTTATCAACACTGTCGACTGTCGCATTATATGAACTTCTTACCGTCGTGTTCTGTCCCGTGTAGACGGTCGCATTATCGGGCGAGTCGACTGAAGCGTTATCGGTCGAGTTGTAGCCCGTATTTTCCCCCGAATAAGCCCCCGTATCATTACCGGCATAGACCAAGGAATTATAAGTGGCGTTATATGATATATTCTGCCCCGTATATACGGTGGCATTATCCGTCGCGTCAACGGTGGCATTATAGGTACTCCTCACCGTCGTGTTCTGCCCCGAATAGACGACCGATCTGTCTGCGCCGTCGACCGCTTGGTTATACGAACTGTATACCGTCACGAAGTGCGATGCGCACTTGTTCGTGTCGACGATATTTATATTGTCTCGCACCTCCAATATATCAGCCGCGTCAACGGATGCTCCCACCGATATGTTTTCTTCCCAGGATAGTGCCATTATTTTTTAAAATTAATCATAGACGTTATCGGGCGCGTCGACGTTTGAATTATATGTGCTGTTATAAGGTGACCAATTCGAGGATCGAACGGATGAATTATAACTGCTGTTTACCGAACTGAGGTCAGACCCGTCATAACCGGAATTATTCGTTGAATTGTAACTCGAATCATATGACGATCTTACCGTTGAATTATAACCGCTTCTTACCGAGCTGTTATCCGATCCGTCGTAACCGGAATTATTCGTTGAATTGTAACTCGAATCATATGACGATCTTACCGTTGAATTATAACCGCTTCTTACCGTGCCATGGTCCGATCCGTCGTAGCTGGAGTTATTACTTGAGTAATAACTTGAATCATTCGTCCCATACACGGTTGAGTTATAGGTACTCCTTACCGTCGTATTATCCGAAGAGTCGACCGCGGTATATACCGTTCCGTTATAAGAAGAATTCTGTGTGGTATATACGCCGGTATTGTATGCCGACCTCACCGTACTGTTATAAGTACCGTTGAATGGACTCCAATTCGAGGAACGAACGGAATTGTTATCATTCGCTTCATAGCCGGAATTGACGAAAAAGCAGACCAAGGCGTCATCACCCGTATAATAACTGCTTCGCACGGTCGAGTTATTACCCGTATATATGGCGTTCTTATGCTCCACACAGACAGTCGAGTCGTAACTTGAATGAAATGGATTCCAATTACTGCTATCGTTCATCGTGTAATTATAGCTGTCGACTATTCCGTTGTTACCCGAGTAATACCCCGTGTTATAGGACGAATCGACCGTGCCGTTATAATTGCTTCTTACGGTGCTGTTATAAGTGGCTCTCACAGTCGTCTTTTGACCGGAGTGTTCCGTGATATTGTCCGCCGAGTCGACCGTATTATTGTAAGTGGTCCTTACAGTCGTATTGTTCGTCAAGTAATGAGTGGTATTATCGGGCGCATCGACAACTACATTCACCTGACTGTCATAACCTATATCATGCGCGCTATCGTCTCCCGTGTAGTATGACGATCTTACCGTGCCGTAATAAGCGACTCTCACCGCGATATTCTGCCCGGAATAAACGTTCGCATTATTGGAACTATCAACCACGCTGTTATGGGATGAGCAGTAAACGGTATTCTGTCCCGTATAAACAGTAGTGTTATGCGGGGCGTTT
>Ga0172381_10008283_pt1 | contig 10188 bp, 19 predicted proteins | sample Leawel6488metaG_FD_119754 | JGI IMG/M metagenome (GOLD analysis project Ga0172381, IMG submission 119754) | Leachate microbial communities from a municipal landfill in Southern Ontario, Canada - Leachate well 64-88 metaG | ecosystem: Engineered > Solid waste > Landfill > Unclassified | place... | reverse complement strand
GGTTGTTTGTTTGTTTGTTCGTTGACGCTGCACCTCCTTTCTTAAAGTAATAAGTTTAAAAAATTTACAACATAAAAAGGCCAATCAATCAATCCAACGGACGGGATACAGCCCCCCCCCGCTGATCTCTAACGTTAGGTGCTTGGCGTTGTGGTTCTGTTCAGTTTGTTCCAATGCTTATGGATGTTCTCTTCATAAGCATGGCTTTGAAATGTGTAGCCACAGGAATGGCATGAGATTTCACTTAGGCCCAATGAACCGCAGCTATCAATTGTTAATTCATCTTCGTCTGGCTCTCCACATTTTGGGCATGGTTTTAGTTTTGACATACTATTCCTTTCCGTCTGTCCGCCGACAGCCACGCTATCTGCGTATAATAAATTTTTCTCCGACAAGAATGCCATTCTGTGCTCCTGTGCGATCATCATGCCCTTTAATCCAAGTATTGCCTTTGTTGGTAATCAATATTTCTTCTCCCGTGACATTCGATGGTCGTGTCATAATAACATATTCTGGCTTAGCTTCTGCTGGCACCATTTTCGACTCCTTCTTGCTCGCACAGAGTTTTTAATATTGCTTCGGTTGGGGTTGTGCACTTACTAATTATTAAACCACGATCTACTGTTAATTCACAACGATCACCAAAGACATATAATTCTTTTATACCTTTTAGCATCCCCCATAAGCCCCTCTCTGGATTCTCAGTATCAATAGTGCGTGGAATCCAGATGCAATCATCATAAGAGTCTTTTAAAGATGGGAAAATACTAAAAACACTAGTATCCACAAAATAAACATCATTCTCCGGGTCAACAACTTTATCTCCAGTTTGCCACTCTCCCTTAAACTTCAGGTAGAACGGCTGTAAAGCTATGTGCATTTTAAGTTCATTGTCGGTCATATCTTCTCCTTTATGCTTCGACTATAAACCTCTCGCCAATAAATTTTCTTTCATCTCTAAAGAAATTCTTTTAGTTACTGGAGAAGCATACCAAACAGCGTCAGTTTCTAGTGCAATTCCCGCATCTACTAACTTCTTGCTTGCTTTGGGTGTTGCGTAATTATCTTTGTTCATTAATTTTCTCGCTTTTCTTGTTAGGTTTTAACGATTATCCCAATAAATTCGTATCGTTTTCATTGGGCGTCTTGTGGCAATGCTGACCTGGAAACCACATATCTTGCATGTTGCCGAAGCATGATTTTGAGAGAATGGTCCTCTTGCCTGTACTGTTTCAATCACGCATGAGGTTATTGCAGGAGAATTACACTCAGGACAACATAACAAGCTGTTGCACAGTCCGTGCGCAGAATTCGTGGTATTTTCCATTCCTTACCTCCTTCACCGCTGATGTCGGTGTTATCTTAACCCTATAGGTATCTTCTCGCTGTCTCGCACGGCCAGGGAACGCCGCACACAACGCAATATCCATGTAGCTTTCCATTTTTGGGGTCATGTTCAGCTCCGCAACAAGCTCTATGTGCTGCGGCAGATGCAATCAGTACAGATAACGAGCTGTTACATGGGGACTGCACTTCGCTTGTAGCATCCTTAACACTTGTGTTACTTACTTCTCTAGTCTCTATTCTTGCATATATCTTACAACCGTATTGCAAATGACCTTTTAATCCAGATTTATCAAATTCTTTTTCATGGCAAAAAGGGCAAACAATACTAGACCGGCAATCATAGCAATAACAACAATCATTAGGATCAGTGGGGTACAACTCATCTTGATACGTTTTCCCACATTGCTTACAATCGTAAGTACACATTGTCTTTTCTTCGGTTTCCATACACCCCCCCCATTAAAACAAAACTAACAAGTCGCTAGATTCCGGCCCGGCGTAAGTTGTGCCGCTTTTCTCTTTTGCATTCTTTACTTTCTTATCGTCTTCCGGCATGTTCATTTCTCCTTAGCCGACGAGCGGCTCATCTCTGCGTTCTAAGGTATATACTTAAATTTATTTTCGCTGATACGCCTCAACTGTACTTTTGTAATGCCATTGTCTTTTACCAAGTCAGATTTACGAACGGCAAATTCAAAAGGCGGACAAATAGCTACAAATAAAACCCCTTTTTCAATCATCCATGGAGCAACATCGATTTCTTTCTCCCATCCGTCAATATCTGCGATTATTTTCATTATTAAACTCCTTTTTTGGGATAGGCACAAGTCACAGCATGGTTTATTGCCATTTAGATAAGTAATCTTTGTTGCTCCTGATAAAGAAACCCCACACCAGTGGCAACATAAGGTGGATGAAACCGTGGTATTTGGGTATTTTCCATTTGGAATTAATTCGTAATTCATTGATATTGTCCTTGCGGCGGTGTCTGCATCATACCTAATCATTTTCGTGCTTAATTGCAAAGTCAATCGCTTCTCTAATACTTTTCTTCCATTCCTTCTTTCTGACAACAAAGCTTGTGTTAATATCGCCGGGAAATTTCTTGGGAATATTTTGCATTCCGAAAGTGGCAACTACTTCAAGTTTTATGGTTCGTAATATAACAAAACGCTACAGCGGTCGAGTCGCAACGTTGTTAAAACTGTACATTAAACCCAAAACCGTGTCGGGTTGCTTGACTAGTCCAGTGGACATAAAAACCCAGAATCCAAATTCCCCATGCAGTCAGGTCGTAAGTTGTTTTCCCATGTACTCGGAACAGCCAATTTTTTATTGGCTTTCCAAATCTCCATGGAGCTATCCACTCAATATTCAATCTCATTGCTCAACATCCTCTGAGTAATACTCTTCTTAAATACTACACCCCATGTGCCACATTTAATAATTTCTGTACATTAAATACCTTCCGGATAACACCTTCTACCGGCTTAACTCCAGTCCATTTGCTCAAATAATCACCAGTATCATCACAACTAACTACAGGGGGGTAAATAATTTTGCCAGTATCGTCTGTCCGAGACTCCACTAAACCGATAAAATCAAAGAATCCCTTCATGTCCCGGGGAAACTCTTTGCCTGCTAACGCTGGAGCGCAAGTTAATTCCCTATTCCACTTCGGCTGATTATCGTCCCTGGCGGTACAATGAACATCAATGCCGGCTTTAGTAAGATTTTCAAATCCTTTCATCAATCTGCCCATTTGTTTAGACATGGAACCGTAACCTTCTTGAGACATTTTAACTCTGGTTGTAAGATCTTTCTCACCCTTCTTTTTATCATCCATGGCATCATAGTTTTCGGCCATAATTTCATCGGCAAGATGGATATTCATTACATGGGTAAGACCATCAAATACAACTGATTTGATTTTTTGGAAATTGTCAAGATTATAAACAGTAGCCAGTAAATCATCCCAACCTTCATAGTAACCTACTTTTAGTTTAATATCCGGACGCTGGATTGCTTTGATAGTTAAATCTACCTGCCCACGTTCAGCAATTAACCAGAATATTGGGTCAGTAGCTGTCTGAAGTAATGTAGAAGACTTTCCGCATCCTGATTTTCCGTACCATAAACAAAAATTACCAGACTGTTCGGAAGATACTTTATTGGGATTGTAAATTTCTATTTTCATCGCTTTCTCCTTTTCTTTTTCTGTATAATTTGTGATGTAATGCAACTCTGTCTCTATTTTTTTGAATATAGATAGGATTTGTTTTTAATTTTTCGTGATAATATTCTCTTTTCTTTTTTAAGCGTTCTTCTTTTATGGTTTCGTCTGCATATCTAGCCCTTTGATATGCAGCTGGATTTTCAGTTTTTGAAATTCCATATTTACTGTAATTTTTGGGAGTATGATATTTTCCATGATCTATTTTACTTTTAAGTAATAAATTAGTAATAATATCATCTTCTGTGTTTCCATTACTATGGTGTGTATCAAATATTTTTGGTATATTTGTAGCATGAAGAAAATTCATCATTACTAATCTTGCCCTAGATACTTTTTTATCATTAGGAAGAATTCCAACCCATCGTGGATTACCAGAATGATCAATAATTTTGTATGGACCAAATTTAAAATTGATTTGTTTCATCAAAAAGCAACTTTCTTTTTTCTAATCTGATAAACCTGTTCACTCATATTATTATGCCTACAACATTGTAGCATATCGCAGCTAACCCCCGGTAATATATTATTGCAAACCCGATCATTTTTGTAGAACCCATCCATTATTCTGGCATCAAATATTTCTCTGAATACATGAATATATCTAGATCGTAATTCTTCCAGGTCAAACTCACCCCTGAAATACTTTTTACCATATTTGCGAGTTTGGTTATTCCACCCAATAAAGTAGTAAGATGGCCGGCTGATTGCATCCTGATAAATTCGCTCTTGCAGATCTTCCGGCGATTCCTCTTTGTTCTTGCCGGTAGATTTAAGCTGCGGAGTCCGGATAACTTCCATAGTGCAGGATTGCAAATTAGGGTCAGCTAAAAAGTACGTACCAATTTGGGATTGGATAAAATAAGGGTCAAGGTACATATCTGGCTTGCCGGATAATTTGTTTTCCACAAAACTATCGGTATATTTACGATCATAAAAACCGGTAAGCAGCAATTTAACCGGATCGCCATTAGTCCATGTTTTCTGGAAATCAATTTGCATGGATATCTTAACTTGCAATTTGTAGTCTGGATCAACTTGAATATCCAGTTCCTTGTATGCACGATATAGACCTTTTACCTTGGCAACATCAACTAGAGGAATTTCGTATTGATTGATGATGGAGGGGATATCAATTCCTTTTTCGCCTAGGTATTTCTGCAACACCTTATCCCAAAGCGTCCCCATTTTAAGCGGAGATGATTTGGCGGCATCCAGTGTTTGTATTCCCCTGATTGCTTTTAGGTAATATAAATGATGGCAGGTTAAAAAGTCTGAAACCGAACTATAGGACAATGGAATAAGTAATTGAACCGTAGCAACACAGCGATAATTGGTGGGTAAACTGCAATATCCATTTTCGCATGGATTGTCGGCTTCTCCATAATATATACAGGAATTCATACTGCTGTTTGGCTGAAATTTGGGGCATTTGGATGAATCAAAATCGGTAAGTTTCATGTCGTTCCTTTTTGTTTCTGGCTAATTGGGTTAATTGGCTATTTGTAATACTTAATAATTTTCTCCCAGGTACTTATAGTTCCCTGTGAAATACCACGGCAAATTCTATATAATTGGAAATATGATATACCAACTTTAGCAGCAACATATCCCGTGCCACCTTTGCCATGTTTTTTAATTTCCTTTTTTATTTTCTTTAAATAATTCTTTCGCATGGCTTCAACATACACCTTTATTTAAACCCGTCAACATTTATTTTGATAATCGCAAAGAAAAATTTTGATAATTGCAAAGTTTTCTGTTGACAAATAGATTTTGCAAGAGTATAACCGGAATTAATTAAGGGGAGGATTTATGAACAAACTTCGTATTACCACTGAAAATCGTACCAGGCTTGAGACTGTAATACCTTTATCGACTCCATATTTAGTATTTCTTGACCCTTCTAATTTATGTAATCAACAATGTGAATATTGCCCAACTGGGAATCGTAAATTAATGAAGCAGATTGGTATAAAACAGCAATTGATGCACTTTGATTTATATAGACATATCATTGACCAGTTCGTAGATTTTCCACAAAAAGTAAAAACACTCAGGCTGTATAAAATGGGCGAACCTCTACTGAACCCTGATTTCCCTGACATGGTTAGATATGCTAAGGATAGTGGGTATTTTGGCAGGATTGACACTACTTCCAATGGCAGATTGTTAACTGAAAAATTATCCAGATTGCTTATATTATCCGGATTGAATAAGATATTTATATCGGTCCCGAAAGATTACGATAAACAGTATATTAATAACGTAAAATATCTATATGTGAACAGCCGAGATAACTTAGAAGTATTCGTTAAAATTGCCGGAGACTATTTAAATCCAAAAGAACAGGAAGATTTTGTTGCTGACTTTTCTAATATATCCGATTCTTTCGCTATTGAACATACGGCTGATTGCTGGCCTGGGTTTACTCCTGATGGATTGAACAGAAAGGTAGGCATTTATGGCCAGCCGATTGCAGAGGACATAAAGGTATGTCCTTATTCTATGTATTCTATGACAATTAATTCCGATGGTACTGTGTCTCATTGTTTTCTGGATTGGAGGCAATCGTTTATACTTGGGGACTTAAGTAAAGATAAAATAAAAAGAATCTGGGATAAAGAGTGTAGAGAAATACAAATGGCTATGTTGGCTGGATATAGATATGAATTGCCTAATTGTTCCGGATGCAACCATCATTTATATGGCATGCCGGATAATATAGATCAGTACGCGGATGAATTGTTAAAGAAGTATTAAAGAAGTATTAACCATTAACACTAACTTTATGGAGGCTTAACCATGCAAAACAGGGCAGAAGAGAATTGGAATGAAATGGGTAGCAGTGACGATGCAAAAGAATTATTCAATCACAAACAAAAAACTTATTATGACGGCGTTAAAGAACTCTGGTCGAGTGTGTTATTTTTAGCCGCAGAGTATGCTACGGGGAAAGTAACGAATGATCATGATTGTGGCAATAACCCTGAGATTAAAAGAAGATTCAGGGAATCATCGGTGAGATTTTTATGCGGCCAGGGTAATTTCGATCTGGCCTGTGAAGCTGCCGGGATAGATGCCGGTACGATAAAACGGTTAGGAAAGCAATGCAAAGGGTAAAAAGAGGAAAAAGATAATGGAAGGAGCTGAAGAATTTTCAAGATTAATGGATAAAAAGGAACTTATTAAAACTAAGTGGGCAAAAGAGTTTAAGAAGGGCAGCCCTGCCTCATACAGGCAGGCTATTGAGCTGGCAATGATGCCAAATCTTCTGGTCAGAATTTATAAAACAGATGAAATAGGTGAATGGATGTGGGCTATTGAACCGGTTATTCTTAGTGGATTTTGGCTGGACGTGAAGAAAACAAAAAAAGATTGCATCGCGTTATGCAAGGAAATGGGTTGGAGATATCAACCAAGAAAAACAAAGTAGAAATCTATCCAATATGTAGGAGGAGAAGTGAAAATTCTAATTATTGGTGGAACTGGCAATATAAGCTGGCATTGTACCGAGCAATCTATCAAAGCTGGATATGAAACCTGTATATTAAATAGGCATTTATTATCCAAAGGCAGGCCAGTCCCAGATAAAGTAAGGTGGATTTGTGGAGATATCAATACAATGGAGTCTTGCGAAAACTTTGATGTAATTGTAGACTTTCTTTGTTATACTCCGGAACAGGCCAGGCAGCGGGTTGAATTATTTAAAGGGAAATGCGGACAGTATATTTTTATTAGTTCTGCTGCTGTTTATTACCGGCCAAGCTATACACTTCCCTATACGGAAAATTCTATAATATATAGCATGTGGGATTACGCCAGCAATAAGGTAAAATGTGAAATTGTTTTCTGCAACGCAAGGGATAAAAAGAATTTCCCTGTTGTTGTTGTCCGGCCTGGGCATACCTATGATACTATTATTCCAACTGCTGTAGGAAATTCTGACTGGACTATACCGCAACGTATGATTGATGGGTTGCCCGTTGTTCTGCATGGCGATGGCACAACTTTATGGACATTGACTCATTCATCGGACTTCGCAAAAGCATTGGTTGGTTTATTTGGGAATCTTAAAACTATTGGGCAATCATACAATATTACCAGTGATGAAACCTTAACTTGGCGCAGTATATACACAAACATGGCTCTTGCATTGGGATGCAAGCAACCTAAAATAGTCTATGTTCCATCTGAATACATTAGTAAAGTTAATTCTTATTTAGGCAATGGGATTGTTTACCATAAAATGTGGAATGATATTTATGACAATTCCAAGATTAAAAGAATGGTTCCGGAATGGAATGCTGAAGTTAAATTTGCCCAAGGTATTAGAAAAACATTTAAATGGTTTATGACAGATAAAAAAAGGCAGAAAGTTGATAATAATATGAGCGTGTTTTTGGATAGTTTATGCGACAAGTTTGGAATTAATGCTGGAGGTGAAAAATGAAAATTCTGCACATTGTCCCCCATTTAGGTGGTGGGGTCGGTAATGTAATTTGTGACTGGATGGAAAAAGTTGGACCAGAAGATCCTGTAGTTTGTTGCTTAGATTATATCAACAAGAAAGCAACTGCGATGCTGAATAACTCACGTATTGAATGGTTCGATAATTTATCTGATCGCCTAATAATAAAACTTGATATGCTTATGGGGCTATTTGATATTGACATTGTTTTGGTACATTGGTGGGATCATCCTATGTTAGAAGAGTTAATCAAAACCGAATTTCCTGCTTGCCGGCTAATTTTCTGGTGCCACAAAAACTACAATATTCCAACTAATATAATACAATATCCTGACCTTTGTATAGGCACTTCTCTAATTCAAAATATGCCAGATGGGTATATATGGTCAACTGTGAATATGGATAAGTTTATAAATAACTACCCAACAGAGCATAACAGATTCAATATTGGATATGTAGGAACTGCTGATTACAAAAAACTACATACCAACTTTGTTCCAATGTGCCAGGAAATACATCGCAGAATTCCTAATAGTAAATTCACCATTGTTGGAGATTATAATTTACCTGAGGATTTGGCTAAGTCCCCTGACTTTGACTTTATGAATTTTGTAGGTAAAAAGGATGACGTTAAATGTTATTATACCAATATGGATGTCTTTGGATATCCACTTAGGTCTGACCACTATGGGACTTGTGAGCAGGTAATTGGAGAAGCCATGGCGTCTGGTCTTCCTGTCGTTTGCATGGATAACCCGTGTGAAAGAACCATTATTGAAGAAGGTGTGGCTGGATTTCTTTGTAAAGATGAACAGGAGTACATAGATAATATAGAACATTTGTACTACAAACCGGAATTGAGAAATTTTATGGGGAAAAATTCCAGGCAAGCAGCAGTGGGTATTTATAATATAAAAAATATGATAACTGCATGGGATGCCACATTTAAAGATATAATGCAAAAACCTAAAAAAGAAAGGAAACCGGTTATATGAGTAATGCTGAAGAGTATATAACCAATCGTGATTTGCAAGTAGAGAAGAACTTACATGATACTGATCTGAAAATGGCAACGCATATTATGGCTGACAACTTAATCCGGACTAATTACATCAAAAACTTTACCTGGCTTGGCCGGCCTGTGCTTCAATACCCTACCGACCTTATGGTTGTGCAGGAATTGATCTGGCAAATTAAACCGAATATTATCATTGAGACTGGGTTGGCTATGGGCGGTAGTGCAGTATTCTTTTCCAGTATACTAAGTTGCCTAGGTAATGGGGGGCAGGTTGTTTCTATTGATGTGGATATCAGAAAAGATGCCAGAGAAGCATTGGTACCTCATCCAATGGCAGACAGGATTACCATGATTGAAGGTTCCAGCATAGATGAAAAGGTTGTGGAGCAAGTAAGAAGGAAGATCCATCCTGGGATGGCTATTATGGTTGTGTTGGATTCTAATCACACAGAAGAACACGTAATGAAGGAACTATACCTGTATTCACCAATGGTAACAATTGGCAGTTACTTAATTGTGCAGGACACCGCAATAGAAATCTGGGATGAGAAATATCCATCTCCGAATCGGCCATGGGGAAAAGGGGATAATCCAATGACAGCAGTTAAGAAGTTTCTTGAGATCAATAATAACTTTATGGTTGACAAAGAAATCGGAACCAGAGCGTTAATAACCGGTAGCTCTGATGGTTGGCTGAAAAGGATTAAATGAAGATGAAAATACCAAAACCAAATCCAGAAAAGATTAGAGAAATATTCAAGGATATTGAAAAACTGGGACATCGTGATCGGGCGTTTAGGATAATGGAGATAATGAATTTTTTTCATGATTACTACATGGATAAAATAGAAGTTATCCTTGCTATTGCAGGAGAGATGCAGAAACATTTTACGGAGGATCGAAAGTGAATAATATCCCGGTTGTTATATTGTGCGGAGGGATGGGGACCAGGCTTCGGGAACAGACTGAATTTCTACCTAAACCTATGATACCTATTGGTGGGAAACCCATGCTGGTGCATATTATGAAATGGTATCGGAAATTCGGATTCAGTAAGTTTATTTTAGCATTGGGATATAAACAGGAAATCATCAAGGACTACTTTGCCCACTATGATAT
>Ga0172381_10008282_pt1 | contig 10188 bp, 7 predicted proteins | sample Leawel6488metaG_FD_119754 | JGI IMG/M metagenome (GOLD analysis project Ga0172381, IMG submission 119754) | Leachate microbial communities from a municipal landfill in Southern Ontario, Canada - Leachate well 64-88 metaG | ecosystem: Engineered > Solid waste > Landfill > Unclassified | place... | reverse complement strand
CGCATCACCGCGAAGTTTATCTGATACCTCGGTACTGGTCATATTATCGACTTTCTCACCTTCGATTGCGCTGATCAGGTCTCCGCTATGGAGTCCCGAACGCATGGCAGGGGAAGAGGCGAAGCAGGAGACAATGGTGACCATATAGGAAGAAGGGTCGTTCATATCATTGGTGCTGGGGCTCGGTTTGGTGAGGTATACCCCAATACCACCGTACTTTCCTTCCAAGGTTTCCTTGTAATCGTTAGCTTTGGAGGGAGGGGTATAGAAGGAATACTTGTCTCCAAGGGCATCAAGCATGGCCTGGGCCATCTTCTCCATGACCGCATCATTGTCAATGTTCTCATAATACAAGGTGTCAATATAGCGATACAGGGTCTTCAACGATTCCATGTCCGTGGAGATTCTGTCAGGTGAGGCAGCAGTCACATTTGTTTTTGAGGAGGAGTTTGTATATTCAGTGGCTCCTGATGCAAAAGCAGGATTGATTGCTAGCAGTAGTGCAAGAATGACAAAAAAGGTAGGTGCGCTTCGTTTAATCATATAGATAACTATAATAACATAAAGTAAAAAAAAGGAAGTAGGTTGTAAAACTAAAGGAGAATTTCACTATTGACCCTACTACCTGTAAGAAATACACTTTGTTCTATGAATTTCTTTTTGCAATATCCCTCTTGGATTCGTCCAGAGATAATTCCCTCATTGCCTTTTAGATGGTATGGCTTGATGTATGTCATTGCCTTTGCCTTGACCTATGGCATGGTTCTTGTCCAGGTAAAGCGTCATGAGATTTCCCTGACAAGAGAGGATGTCGATGACCTGTTTGTCAAATGTATCCTTTGCTTGCTTATTGGGGCAAGGGTGTTTTCCCAGCTTGTATATGAGGGAAGCTTTTATAACTGGACTCATCCTTGGATGATTTTCTGGCCTTTCAGTAATGGGCGGTTTGTTGGGTTGGCAGGAATGAGTTATCATGGAGGGGTTATTGGGGCTGTCTGTGGGGTCTTGTGGTTTGCAAGAAAACACAAAAGCAGCTTCTTTGAATGTGCCGATGCTCTTTGTTGCAGCGTTCCCTTAGGATATACATTCGGCCGTTTGGGGAATTTCATCAATGGAGAGCTTTATGGCAGGGTCTCAACCAAGCCTTGGGCTATGGTCTTTCCTGATGCTCCCTCGTTTTCAACCAACTATCATTGGGTCCGACAGATAGCGGACAAACTGCAAATATCCTATACCTCGGGAAGTTTGGTTAATCTTCCTCGGCATCCTTCACAGCTCTATGAGGCTTTGTTTGAGGGATTGGTCCTGTTTTGCATTATCTGGTTTATTCTTCGTCCTATGAGACACAGAAAACCGGAAGGGTTTATCTTTGGTTGGTATTTGATAGGCTACGGGCTTATCCGTTTTGTCTTGGAATATTTTCGTGCTCCTGATGCCAATCTTGGCTATATTATCAAATGGGGGGAGGAAAGCGATAACATCGCTATATTCCAATCTCTTCTCAACATTTCCTTGGGGCAGATATTATGTTTTTGCATGATAATCACAGGAACCATAATAATAATAATCATCCGTAGTAAGGAGAAACAAAAGAATGACCATAGATGAAAGAGTGGAGACCCTTAGGGGCCTGATGGAGGATAAAGGGATCGATTGTTGGTATATCAATGGGACTGATCCCCACCAAAGTGAGTATGTATGTCCACGCTGGCGTAGCCGCGCTTGGATTAGTGGCTTCTCTGGAAGTGCGGGGACAGTAGTCATTACCGCTAAGGAAGCCTTGCTTTGGGTTGATTCACGTTATTTCATCCAGGGTGCCCATCAGATTGAAGGTACGTGTTTTTCACTTATGAAATTGGACTATGAGAATACTCCTTCCCCTCTTTCCTGGATTGCGCAGCATCTAGAGAAAGGCCAAAGTGTCGGTATCGACAATTCCACATTGATGATTACTTTTAAATCTGAAGTGGAGAAGAGTTTTCAGGAGAAGGAAATCAAACTTGTGGGTATGGAGGATTTGTTGGACAAGCTTTGGAAGGAAAGGCCTTTGGTCCCTTCAAGCAAAGTGGTTGGACTTGATACAAGTCTTGCAGGGGTTAGCCGCTCAGAGAAGTTCGGACAGGTCCGAGGGCAGCTTTCTTTGCTCGGGTGTGAGTATACCGTCCTTTGCGCCTTGGATGATATTGCCTGGATAACGAATCTCCGTGGTGATGATGTGAGATATAATCCTGTATTCCTTTCATATTTTTTGCTTGGCAAGAACAAAGCCTGGTTGTTCACCAATCCACAGAGATTCTCCGAGTCTTTGTTGCAGGAAGTACAAAAAGACATGGAAGTACTGCCGTACGAGGATGCAGCAAAAGTTATCGCCCAGATAGTGAGAAAGGGAGATCGGGTGTATCTCAATCCTGATAAGACCAACATGCTTATCGCTGATGCCCTTAGTAAGGCGGTTTTGGTGACTGGCAGGGATTTCACCACTGATCTGAAGGCAAGAAAAAACAATGTTGAGCTGGAAGGAATGAGGAGGAGCCATCTGCTTGATGGGGTCGCCCTTGTGAATTTCCTTGCTTCTCTTGATACCGACAATCCTCATTATGACGAGTACCAGCTCACCGAGTTGCTTTATCAGCAAAGAACAAGAGCAAAAGAATGCATTGGGGAATCTTTTGGTCCGATTGCAGGATTCAGCGAGAATGGGGCGATGTGTCACTATAGTGCTTCAAAAGAGAGCTCAAAACCAATCGTAAGTGATGGTTTGTTGGTTTTGGATACCGGAGGGATGTACACTTGTGGGATGACTGATGTTACCCGTACCGTTCTGTTCGGCAAGGCGACCCCTGAACAAAAGAAAGACTATACCTTGGTACTCAAGGGGCATTTGGCTTTGGCTGCTGCACGGTTCCCTCAAGGTACGTGTGGGTATCAACTCGATGTACTTGCGAAGCAATTTCTTTGGCAGAACGGCTTGAACTTCTTCCATGGGACAGGACATGGGGTCGGTTTCAGATTGAATGTGCATGAGGGTCCTCAGAATATCAGTGGGCGTCCTGTTGCTGTTCCCTTGGAAGTGGGTATGGTGACCAGTGATGAGCCTGGTCTTTACAAAGAGGGACGCCATGGGATTCGTATCGAAAACCTGATAGTTGTCCAGAATGGGGAAAAGACAGAATTTGGACAGTTCTATCAGTTCGAAGTGCTGACCGTCTGCCCCTATGAGCGCAAGTTGATAGATACCAGGATGCTTACCTCCTCAGAACTCAAGCAGGTGAATGATTATCATGCCTGGGTGTATGCGATGCTAAGAGACTTGGTTGATCCAAGTAGCCGGGAATATCTTGAAGCGGCAACAAGACCGCTGTGAACAATAGGAGAGACCAAATGGTAAATGCATTGGAGAAATCAGGGAAGATTACAAGGAAAGGCCCTGTAGTCCTTCTCATTATGGATGGGGTGGGCTTTGGAAAATACAAAGAAGGTGATGCTGTTGCTTCTGCAATGACAAAGAATCTTGATGCTTTGTATGGTTCATGTCCTTGGACAAGACTCAAGGCTCATGGAGTTGCTGTCGGGCTTCCTTCGGATGCCGATATGGGTAATAGTGAAGTCGGACATAATGCCATGGGTTGTGGCCGAGTGTTCAACCAAGGCGCCAAGTTGGTTGCTGAGGCGATTAAAAGCAAGAATATGTTCCAAGGTGCTACATGGAAAAAACTAATACAGAATACAAAGGCTAAAAACAGTACCTTGCATTTCATTGGTTTGCTTTCTGATGGGAATGTGCATTCCCATATCGATAATCTCAAGGCTATGATTCTTGAAGCCAAGGCCGAAGGTGTGAAAAAAGTAAGGATTCATGCCCTGCTCGATGGTCGTGATGTGGGAGAGACAAGCGCCTTGGATTATTTTGATCCTTTTGTAGCCTTCCTCAATGGTTTGAATAATGATGGCTTTAATGCCCAGATTGCTTCTGGTGGCGGGCGTATGGTTATCACTATGGACCGTTATAACGCCAATTGGGATATGGTTAAGAAAGGATGGTATACCCATGTGCTTGGTGAAGGACGCATGTTTGATAGCGCTCATGACGCTATCGTGAAGCTGAGGATGGAGACAGGGGCGATTGATCAGGATCTTCCTCCGTTCGTGGTTGCCAAAGAAGGCAGGCCGGTTGGGACCATTGAAGACGGGGATAGCGTGATCCTGTTTAACTTCAGGGGGGATCGTGCCTTGGAGATTACCAAGGCTTTCGAAGCTCCTTCTCTTGCTGAGTTTGACCGTAAACGTTTCCCCAAGGTCGAGTATGCCGGCATGATGGAATACGATGGTGATCTTCATGTGCCCCACCAGTATCTTGTCACCCCTCCTTCGATTGACAGGACTTTGGCTGAATATCTTTGTGCCAGTGGAGTCAGGCAGTTCTCAATCAGTGAGACCCAGAAGTTCGGGCATATCACATATTTCTTCAATGGAAACCGTAGTGGCAAATTTGATGAGAAATTAGAATCATATGTCGAGATTCCCTCCGATGTCGTGCCTTTTGAGCAAAGACCATGGATGAAGTGCGCAGAGATTGCCGATAGGGTGATTTCGGAAGTGAAAAGTGGTAATTGGAATTTCATTAAGATGAATTTCCCCAATGGGGATATGGTTGGGCATACCGGAGTATTTGAGGCGGTTGTCTGTTCCATGGAGGCTTTGGATTTACAGATTGGAAGAATCAAAGAGGCTGTAGAGGCGGCAGGTGGAATCCTGTTGATTACCGCCGATCATGGGAATGCAGATGATATGTATGAGCATTCCAAGGATGGTTCGGTCTCCAAAAAAGCCAATGGCGAGCCTAAGGCCAAGACTAGCCACTCGTTGAATCCAGTCCCGTGCATTCTTTTTGATCCTCAGTATAAGAATGAATATTCCAAGGAACTGAATACAGGTTTGGGCATTAGCAGTATAGCCGCCACTTGTATGACCTTACTTGGTTTTGTTCCACCTTCTGACTACGACAAGAGTATTGTCAATTTGAACTAAACAAAGAGAACTCCCCGGTCTTTCATTAGGAAGATACGGGGAGATTCTTTAAGCATTATATGCCTGAATTATATCCCATCATGTAGGAAATACGTCCTGCGATATCCTTAAGCAAAGGGATGGCGCTTTCCACTTCTTCAACACTCATATTGTTGGTTAATGCGCTTACGCTGATGGCCGCTTTGGTAATGCCATGTCCGTCAACGACAGGAACAGCGGAACAATTATCGTTGTTGATAAATTCATTGCGGTCACGTCCGACCCCTTCGGCCTTAACCTTTGCCAGTTCCCTTAGTAAGGCATCCCGGGAAGTTATGGTGTTGGTAGTGTATTGGGTGAGTCCTTTTTCTTTGATAAGATTGTCAATGTCTTCTTCTGGAAGATTGCAGGTCAGTACTTTGCCTAATCCTGTGCAGTGGAAGGGGAGTTGACGTCCTGGAGTGAAATAGGTACGTGGAATGCTTACTGTGTCTATGCGGTCGAGTATCAGGATCTCCCCATCATAGAAGACACCCATGTTGACATTCGCCTTGGGGTATTTGTTCCAAATCAATTCAAGATAGGGCATGGTGAGTTTACGGATTTCCAATGATTGTAAGGCTCGTCTGCTCAGTTTGAGACTCTTGAGGGAAATACTGTAAAGATTGGTATTGTCGTCTTTGGTCATATAGCCTGAATTCTTAAGTGTCGCAAGGAGACGGAAAGCCATGTTGCTGTTGGTATCTAGTGCTTTGCATACATCCTGGATTGAAACAGGTCCACATTGGTTTGCTGCATAATCAAGGATCTCAAAACAACGGGTTGCCGCTTTGACGTTATATTTCTCATCATTTTCTTGTTTCATTAGATTTTACTCCAGAATCTTATAATATTATTATATAATAATGTTCATTTTTGTTGTTTGCAAGGATTTTCTTGATAACTTGGCTATTGAATGCATGCAAAGATGTGAAAACTTTCAGCATGAACAAAGAAAGCGAGAAAACATGCCCTTTAGTCCATATCTATAAGAAGGGAAGGGTGGTCTCTTTCAAAAGATATCTTAAAGAAAGAATCTCTTTGGTATCATCAAGAATTTCCCAGTTGATTTATTGCAGAAAGAGTCCTTGTCTTATTTAAACGGAGTATGCCCTTTTTTGTAAGCTGATTGAATTATTTTTATAGTGATGTTATATAAAATCACATGCTTCGTTTTATTTATATAAATTTGATTGACATATTAATAAAACAAACCTACAATTTTCCCATTGTTGAGTATATTTGCCATCATAAATTCGTCTAGAAAAACGAAATAATGATTGATGAATACTGGAAAACAGGAGGAATAAAAATGATTCCATATATTACTACGATGGATATTTATCCGGTGGCAGGGCACGATTGCATGCTTCTGAATCTCAGTGGAGCACATGGTCCATATTTTACGCGAAATGTAGTGATTCTTACCGATAGTCAAGGAAACACAGGGGTTGGAGAAGTTCCTGGTGGGGAAAAGATTACTAATGCGTTGCAACGGGTTAGACCTGTCGTATTAGGTAGTAAGCTAAGTGAATACAAGCATACCTTGCAGGCTGTAAGGAAAGCGCTGGGTACCGATGAAACCGATGTTCGAGGACAACAGACTTTTGATCTTCGTACAGGTATTCATGTGATTACCGCTATCGAGGCTCCTCTTCTTGATTTGTTCGGGCAATATCTTGAAGTTCCTGTTTGCCAACTTCTTGGTGATGGACAGCAACGTGATAAGGTCAAAGTCTTGGGATATCTGTTTTTTGTGGGAGACCACAGGAAGACCGATTTACCTTATCTGGTCGAGCCTGAAGCTCAGGAACCTTGGTACCGTATGCGCCATGAGATGGCAATGGAACCTGATGCCATTGTTTCTCTTGCTCGAGCTTCCCAAAACATTTATGGATTTCAAGATTTCAAGCTCAAAGGAGGAGTGCTTTCAGGGGAAGAGGAAATGAGAAGCATTCGGGCACTCAAGAAAGCCTTTCCCCATGCTCGAATGACACTTGATCCCAATGGTGGCTGGACACTCAAGCATGCTATTGAGTTATGCAAAGACATGCAGGGGATCCTATCCTACTGCGAGGATCCATGTGGAGCAGAAAACGGATATAGTGGTCGTGAGATTATGAGTGAATTCAGAAGAGCTACCGGTATGCCGACGGCGACAAACATGATTGCCACTGACTGGCGGCAACTCGGGCATTCCTTTGAGTTGCAGAGTGTTGATATTCCTCTTGCCGATTGTCATTTCTGGACAATGGAAGGTGCGGTACGTGTAGGAATCCTGTGTAATGAGTTCGGCCTTACTTGGGGAAGCCATTCAAATAATCATTTTGATATCTCCCTTGCTCAAATTGTACAGACAGGAGCCGCTGTTCCTGGTAATCCGACAGCCATTGATACTCATTGGATTTGGCAAGAAGGGGTAGAGCATTTGACCAAACAGCCACCCAAGATTGTTGATGGATATGTTGCTGTCCCTAGCCGTCCAGGATTGGGGGTTGAAGTCGACCTTGAGCAGGTTAAGAAGGCGAATGAGCTTTATCTAGAGAACTGTCTTGGAGTTCGGGATGACAGCGTGGGAATGCAATACCTGATCCCCGGTTGGAAATTTGATCCAAAGAGGCCTTGTTTGGTTCGCTAAGAGAAAAGATGCCTTTATCATTGTTGCGAGCTGAAGTCCTTTTTTGCTTTTGCTCGCAAATGATATACAATTTATATTTTTTCTATATAATTTAAAACAAATAAAATTCAATTATATTAAAATGCAGTATTATAATAAAAAAATCAAATAAAAATTGACAATAATAAAAACAGGATTTACAATTAAACCGATTTTAGAAAAATATTAAATTTTTGTTTAAAATTATTAAATGGAGGTTTTAATGAAAAAGGTACTAGTACTGTTACTTATCCTGTCAATCTCGCTTGTTGGTATATTTGCCAATGGGAGTGCGGAGAAGACATCCTCTGCTACTACAAGTACAGCTATATCATGGCCGAATCAGGCTATCAATATTGTTGTTGCTTTTGGTGCTGGAGGTGCTTCTGACTATAACACTCGTGCTTTAGCAAAATATCTTACTACTGAACTCGGGCAACCAGTAGTTGTGACTAATGTTGGTGGTTCTGGTGGTACCATTGGTGCTTCTCAGGTCAAGAATGCAAAGGCCGATGGGTATACAATCCTCTGCTCCCAGATTTCCATGAATATAGCGCAAGCTATTGGAATGGTTGACTACGGATATGAGGCATTTGAAATGGGACCTGTGTTCTCTCGTTCCGCTGATGAGGTGCTTACTGTTCGTAGCGATTCTGGTTGGAATACTTTTGATGATATGATAAAGGACACCAAGGCAAATCCTGGAAAATACAGATTAACCGCAAATACAGGAGCCTCGACAATGTGGATTGCTGTTGCTTTGCAGAATGCTGGGGCGAAGTTTAATATCGTCAGCAGTGGTGGAAGTGGAGAAAGACTTCAGCTGTTGCTTGGGGGACATGTCGATGTCATACCGATGCCGTTGAACATGGTGCAGGATTATGTTGATAAAGGGACTTTCCGTCTTCTTGCTACTGATAGTCCAAATCGTGGAGCAAAAATTCCTGATGTTCCGACCTTGAAGGAGAAAAATGTTGATTGTGCTTATTATTATAACAATACCTTCTTCTTCCCCAAGGGCACTGACAAGGCAATTATTGACAAGTTCAGTGCGGCATGTAAGAAGATTATTGAGACTAACGAGGATTACCGCAAGGAAGTCTATGGATTTAGTCAGGATCCTGTTTATATGTCTCCCGAAGAAGCCTCTGCTTCCTATAAGAGCGAGCTTGCTTCACTGATGGCAATCAAGGATCAACTCAAGGGAACAAAATAAAATTCCCTGTTTGATAGGGGTATCTGCTGTATGACAGATACCCTTTTCTGCTTCAATGGAGGATGTGGATGAAAAAAATCAACAAAGAAATGGGAACTGGGATTTTTTTTATTTGTTTTTCCCTTTTCTATTTTGTTTTTGCAACAAAAATAACTTCCCTACAGTTGTTTGGTCATAAAGGTCTTGATTCTCGTTCAATTCCAATGGTTCTGGGCTGTCTTATGGCTGTACTTGGATTGTTCCAGTTGCGTAGTGGTTTTCTTAAGCTAAAATGTGATAAACAGAAGAACATCCCCTCGCAAGAAAAAGAAAAGCCGGAGACACTTTGCTTTTTTGGGCATCAGTTTAATCGACAAAAAACCACATTGGTGTTGGCAATCGTGATTGTGGCGCTTTATATTCTATTACTTTCACCTTTAGGGTTTATTTTATCAAGTATGTTGTTTCTTGCTTTGTTGACTTTGCTTTTGCTTCCAACTGAGAAAAGAAATAAAAAGATGTATATCTTTACTTTTATATATTCTATTGTCATTCCGATACTAATTTATATTGTGTTTGTGAAATATCTGGCAATGATTTTACCTCGTGGAATACTGGGTTAGAAAGGGGATGATGAAATGTTTCAAATGTTAGGAGTTGGTTTTTCAACAGTTTTCACAAGTCCTGCAATATTGTTAAGCATTGTTGGAGGTGTGGTTATTGGAATCATTTTTGGTGCATTACCAGGTCTTACAACTGTTGCTGCGCTATCTATGTTCTTGCCAGTGACTTATCCAATGAGCGATGCGATGGGTTTGTCCATGCTTACCGCTATTTATATCGGGGGTATTTCGGGAGGACTTGTCTCAGCAATACTGTTGAACATTCCAGGGACTCCTTCATCAATTGCAACTTGTTTTGATGGCCGTCCTATGGCCTTGAATGGACAAGCTGGGAAGGCGCTTGGAACTGGTGTTATTTCTTCGTTGATAGGTACTCTTATCGGTATCTGTGCAATGATTTTTATTTCCCCTTTACTTGCTGCCTTCACGATAAAGTTTGGGCCTTGGGAATATTTCGGAGTAACTATCTTTGCTTTGACCTTGATTTCCTCCCTTTGTGGTTCCTCAATGGTCACAGGTTTGTTATCTGCTTTATTTGGTATGATGTTTGCGACTGCAGGAATGGCTCCAATTGATAGTGCGATGCGATATACCTTTGGTTCACTCTCAATGACAGGAGGTTTCAAGCTTTTGTCAGTGTTGGTCGGGTTGTATGCAATCAGCGAAGT
>Ga0172381_10008281_pt1 | contig 10189 bp, 6 predicted proteins | sample Leawel6488metaG_FD_119754 | JGI IMG/M metagenome (GOLD analysis project Ga0172381, IMG submission 119754) | Leachate microbial communities from a municipal landfill in Southern Ontario, Canada - Leachate well 64-88 metaG | ecosystem: Engineered > Solid waste > Landfill > Unclassified | place... | reverse complement strand
TCGATCCGGTCCGTCCCTCCCATCAGCCATATCATTGCCCGCGAGTTCGGCGGGGGGGGCCACCCGAACGCGGCCGGCGGGTCGTTCAGGTTCTCGGTGGTGGAGCGCTTCACGTGGTGGCTCTTCAAGAAGAGCCGGCATTTCGACGAGCTCGTGAAGGTTGCGGAAGCTTACTGAGATCTTTGTTGTTTTGCGCTCCCTTTCAAAAGCCCAATCCTTATATCCGAAGGCAGGGAAATCCGGTGAGGATCTTATCATGAAATATTTCACTCTCGGACTTCTCCTTGCGGTGCTCTGTTGTGGTGCTGTGCCGGTCCTGGCATCGGCACCTGCCGGGGGATCGGGCTGGCTGACGATCAACTGCGATGAGGATGGCGCACTGGTCTACCTCGATGACACCTATAAAGGGGTTATCTCAGAGGGATACCTGAATATTGCAGACGGCGTCTCTGCCAGCACGTATACGGTAAAAAAGGACGGGTTTTACGATGCCAGCGGGGAAGTCAATTATGTTCCCGGTGGGGAATCCAACCTTGAGATCACGGTCTCGCTCACCCCCAAGCCATCCGGCAGCACCAAAGGCTGGATCAATGTGTACTGCAATGTTGACGGTGCATCGGTCGCGTTCGATGGCGTGACCAAAGGAACGGTTTCCAGCGGGATCTATTCGCAGGAGGTCTCAACCACCGGGACACCGTATTCCACCTTTACCGTGAGCAGGAGCGGGTACGAGACCTACACCGGATCCGTCTCCGCGATGCCCTCAGCCGGTGAGACCATCTCGCTGTACGCTACTCTCAATCCTGTTGCAACAACCTCCCCCACCCTCATTGGCGGATCCAACGGGTTTTACGAGGTTACGTGCAACGTGAACGGCGCATCGGTGTACTTCGATTCCAGTTACCAGGGGAAAATTTCCAGCGGGACACTTACGGTCCCGGTCTATCTCTCAGGGACGCCCTACAAGACCTACCGCGTGGAGAAGAGCGGGTATACCACCGCCACCGGTTCGATGCCCTCCCTTCCGGCAAAAGACAAGACCGTGACCTTCCATGTCACGCTCGCCTCCGCGACCACGCAGGTTCAGACCGTCCTGACAACGGCAACAACCGAGAGCCCCTCCGGGAGCGGACAGGGATATATTGTCATTCATTCGAATGTTGACGGGGCAACGGTAACGATCGGGTCGTACCAGGCCGGCATCATAAAGAACGGCGTCCTCAAGGTACCGGTCTCGACCACCGGGACGCCCTTCTCCGAGTTCACCGTCTCCAAATCCGGGTATGCAACAACCACCGGCACGGTCCCCCGCCAGCCTTCCGCAGGCGAGACCGTGGATATCTACGTGACGCTGACTGAGCAGCAGGCAACGCCGACTCCTACGCAGGAGTCCCCGGTCTCCGTCCCGGTCATCATTGCAGGTCTGCTGGGTGCAGCTCTTCTTGCAGGATCCGGCCGGAACAGGAAATAACGGCCTTCCCCTCTTTTTAACCCGTCTCCTGTCCATGATCGATCGCCCGGATCCGGCACGGCAGCGATTATTATCTCTCCGGTCATCCACTGATTTTTTATACCCAATCAACCAATCACCGGTCACATGAAAACGATTTATCTTATCATAACCGGCCTCTGCGTGATGGCCTTATCGGTGATGCCGGTGCAGGCATTCACGATGAAATCGCTTGCAATCAACGTTGACTCTGGGGGCAATGCGCAGATTGACATGCAGTACGAACTGAATTTTGTCGAGCAGAGCGCGGTCTTCCTGAAGCTTGCCGACCCGGCACAGGAACTCCAGTCGGCCTTCAATTCAGGGAGCGCGCAACCGGTAACCGTGACTGCCGCAGGTTCTTCGGGGTCCACGGTTAACGTGCCATCCTATGCATCGGTCACCCGGACGGATGGCGCATCTGTCATAACCACGCCCACCCTGTCGTTCGAACGCGCCGAGAAGGTTCTGAAGAACTACTGGTTTGCCCCGCTCGTATCGCCGGACTTCTCGCCCGCGGTGACAACTGTTACGTTCCCGGACGGGCACCAGGACTTCTTCTATGACCAGATCAGTATCCCCTCGATCAGCCACCAGGTGTCCCAATAAGGCTCTCACTATAATCCATCGCTTTTTTGCATCCTGGAAATACCTGCATTTTTTTAAGAGCCGGTCACGTTTTTTCTGTTCTGGAGAAATCATTCAGTAAACTTCAGCGCTCCCCGGGCTTCGCCCCGCACGCTCGTGGCATCCCCGGATGCAATGATGACGTATTCCTCTCTCTTTAAAAATGAAAATTTTCGGGCTTCCGGGATGACCGGTAATTGAGGCCGCCGCGGGGCGCCCTTTTTGGTCGGCGGCAGTTATCCCTGAAAGGTATGGGGGCATCAGCCTCTTTTTGCGAAAGTGGATTTCAACAGAGCAGTTTTCTTAAAAAAAAAGATCTGCAAATACTATTTTTTCCAGGATATGATGATGGGGGCTGATGCCCCCATGCCCCCGGTTGTGATGAACGCCGCCGCCCCCGAAGGGGCGCCCCCGCGGCGGATCAGTGCCTCTGCGCATATCTGAAACCTTGTCGTTGACCCGCCATGCGTTGGGGAGTCCTCCCCAAAATTCGTTTTGACAATTTTTTGGGTCCGGGTACGAACGACCGTTCATGTGCGTTTTTACAAAAAGCCAAAAAAGGTGCTTTGTAGAAACAGACATGAACCCAATCGGTTCACACCCGGACTATGAAAATTAAAATTCAGACCTTATTTTGATATAAATTGTTGATTCAACGTAGTTAATATTCAGGGGAAATCCTTTGATTCTTTACGTGACGCTCTCGCGGGCTCCGCCTTCGGCTCTGCCCCCGCCGCGTGGGCATCCCCCGCATTGCGATGCCGCTGGATTACCGGAATAATTCACTAATAGTGATGGGGTGGCAGTCTGTTCAGGAGGCATATTGATGCTTCCAGTCCCCCACGGGGGACAACTTGGCGGAAGAGGGGGCGAACATTTCTGCAAAAAAAGGTTTTCAGCAGAGAATAAAGAGGAAAAGAGGGAGAACCGGTCAGCGTTCGTACGCTGCCTTCTTCACGAGCTCGTCCCAGTACTCCCCGGCATTTCCGGTACAGTATCCCCCGGCCACGATCTGGTCCGGGTCAAGGTGGGACCGGGCGAGTTCTACAGATGCCCTGTCGGGGTCGATGATGAATACTTTCCGGAGGGTGTATTCGCTCGTGAGATCGAACAGGATCTCAAGCTGGTCCTTCCCAATTGCTACCTGGTTCTGGTGCTCCAGCAGCAGTGCCAGATCTTCCCGGCCGGGCGTGGGCTGGAAGAAGAATACTTTCTGCCGGGCCAGCGCAGCGAGCTCGACCTCCTGCATGGCATCGCAGATCAGGACATGGCTAAATACACCGGTGTCCCGCATGGTCCTCATCAGGATCGTGTAGACCTCGCAGATCGCATCCAGCCATTCATCGTTGTCCCCATAGTACGAATCCCCGATGCCAAGGACATGGGGCGCCGGGATGGCACATTCCGCACCTTTCTTCTGCACAACAATGCCTGCTGCATCTTCGACAATTGCGGGGGCATCGAAATGGAGTTCCCCGACAGCCCGTTTGTCGCTGATGCCGGTAATGGACTGCCGGATCCGGTCAGCATAGAATTTCCCCCCTGCACAGGGCGTAACGATTCCCGCAGAAACCTGCGGTGCAAGCGACTGGTCGAGCTGGTACGTGATGATGTCCGCGTTCCTGCCCCGGTGTTCCGCGATCCAGCCGGCCAGTGCGGCCATATCCGGCAGCCCGGGTTCCGCCCCGAATCCCCGCGTTGGGAGTTTCACCCGTTTAACCATAATAGAGATCTTATTACTCATAAGCATCTAAAAAGTACTGATGACTCAACAGCCGCTGCTTGTCACCTGCGGGCTGCCGTACACCAACGGCCCCTGCCATCTCGGTCATTTGCGAACGTACGTCCCTGCCGACATGTACGTCCGCTACATGCGGCGGGCGGGCGTTGAGGTCCTCTTCGTCTGCGGTTCGGACAACCATGGGACGCCTATCGTGGTCTCCGCGGAGGAACAGGGGATCTCCCCGCGTGCGCTCTCGGAGCGCTACCACAGGCATTTCGACGAGACGTTCAAGCGGATGAACGTGATGTTCGACCGGTTCGGGATGACCGACGACCCCGCCACCCACCACCGGGCGCAGGCCATTGTTGCCGAACTCGAGAAGAAGGGCTACATCTACAAGCAGACCGTCCACCAGGCCTACTGCACGAAGTGCAAGAGGTTCCTGCCGGACCGGTACGTGGAAGGGATCTGCCCCCACTGCGGCAAAGCCGCGAGGGGCGACGAGTGCGACCAGGGGTGCGGCAAGCACCTTGAGCCCGGCGAGATCAAGGACCCGGTCTGCAAGGTCTGCGGCACGAAAGCGGAGTTCCGCGACCAGGAGCACTACTTCTTCAAACTCTCGGAGTTCCGGGACTTCCTCCTCCCCTTCCTCGACCAGGTCCGGGGAACGAGCAATGCGAAGAACTACGCGATCGGCTGGATCAAGGACGAGCTCCACGACTGGTGCATCACCCGCACGCTTGAATGGGGCGTGAAGTTCCCGGGCCGCGACGATCTCGTGGTCTATGTCTGGGTCGATGCCCCGATCGGCTACATTGCCTTCACCGAGGAGTGGGCAAAGGCCAATGGCCAGGACTGGAAGCGCTACTGGTGCGGGGAGAACCGGGTCACGCACTTCATCGGCGGCGACATCATCTACCACCACGCGATCTTCTGGCCGGCGCTGCTCAAGGGTGCCGGCTACGGTGTCCCGCACGCGATCGTTGCGAGCGGGATGGTGAAGGTCGACGACCACAAGTTCTCCAAGTCACGGGGCTACGTTGTCTGGACCAACGACGATTACCTTGACAAGGGCCTGCCTGCCGATTACCTCCGGTATTACCTGCTCGCGTACACCAGCCACACTAAGGAGCTGAACTTCTCGTGGAAGGTCTTTTCCGAGCGGATCAACAACGAGGTTGTCAATATCTTCGGCAACTTCGTGTACCGCACGCTCTACTTTGCCCAGAAGGAGTTCGACGGCATTCCGGCCGGCACGGTCGATCCCGCCATCATGGCCGAGATCGCGAAGTGTCTCGGAAACGTGGACCAGTTCATGCGGGACTACGAGTTCAAGGGCGCTGTCGACGCGATCATGGCGCTTGCCGCGTTTGGAAACACTTACATCCAGACCAGCGCCCCGTGGAAACTGATCAAGACCGACCGGGCTGCGGCTGCGCAGGTGATCCTGAACTGTGTCCAGATCACCAAAGCGCTCGCGCTCCTGATGGAGCCGGTGATGCCGGACACTGCCGAACGGTGCTGGAAGCAGCTCGGGTTTTATGACAGCGTGGCAAAGCACCCGGTAAGCGATGCCACCCACCCGGTGCCCGAGGCATGCATCAAACCCCCCACCCCCCTCTTCGTGAAGATGGAAGAAACCCAGGTGAAGGAGCTCGATGCCCTGCTCCAGAAACGTGTCGCGGAGGCGAACAAAAAGATGGAAAAGACACCCGCCATATCAATCGATGATTTTGCAAAAGTTGAGATGAAGACCGGAAAAGTACTTGCGGCAGAAGCGATCCCGAAGTCCAGCAAGCTCCTGAAATTACAGGTCGACGTTGGCGGCGAGACCCGCCAGATCGTCAGCGGCATCGCCCAGTTCTACAAGCCGGAGGAGCTCGTGGGCCAGGACGTGATCGTCTTAACCAACCTTGCGCCGGCAAAGATCTTCGGTGTCGAGAGCAACGGGATGATCCTCGCGGCCGGTGATGCGGCCTCGCTGCTCACGCCCCTGAAAGCGGTGGAGCCGGGAACGAAGATCCGGTAACCCCCCTCTTTTTTACAATCTCTCGCAGGCAGACCATTTCTCCTGGTTTCAGGTTCCGTGTGCCGTTGCGGCCACTATCTCCTTCCAGCGTGCATGACTGAAATTCGGATAGACCCCCTTTGTGGAACCATACATTCCCTCTGCCAGGTGCCACTCGTGCGATTCGCCGGTGCCTGTCCATGAGTATGAATCCTGGTATTCATTCCCTCCGCCATCGATGCCGGTATTTACTACTCCGGGTGTTAATGGATCCGACCAAGCGTTGAATCCGAGAAGGTACGAATGGATCTCTACCCGGGTTGTTGGAGAGGCAGAGTAGTCAGCATAGACGAGCGTGGTCTGCTGTGTCCTTGCGGGAGCGTATTCGATCCATTCCGGGGAACGCGAGGCGATCTCCTGATGGTATGGCGGGGAAAAATCCAGCTTTGGCAGGATAACCGATTCGTTGCCCAAGGGGTATAACGTATTCATGAAAACATCCGGGGAGTATGAATACGTACTGTTGCCGATCCCGACAGAATATTCTGGGCCTCCGGATTGAGAGGGCTCAATCTTTTCGGCACTTAATCGTAAAAACCACGGCTGGCTGCCCGCGACCGTGAAGGCCTCATGCAATTCCAGTCCCGGAGGTGCCCGGACAAGATCGGCATGGAAGTTTTTCTGTTCAAACTGACCTTTGTTCAGTTCAACCGGCCCTACCTGGGGAATTCCATTCTTCACAGGAACCGGGATATAGAATGTCGCATTTGTTATCGTCTCGTTCACATCGATGATAATATCAAACGAATGATGGGACAGGCAACCGCGGGATGCAGGTTCTGATATACAGCCCGTGGTTGCAGTCAGAATAACGAGGCAGAGGAGAAGACAGGGAATAGTTTGGTATTTCTGCGACATGGGTAATCTTAGTTATTCCGTCACTCCCATAAAAAACAATATTATTTGCGATAATAAAAAAACTGCATAATTGAATTTCGTTTGCTCTCATCAGGTCTTTATCCAGCGCAATAAGGAAGAGCTCCCTCTCGATTTTCCTTTTTGGCTCTTTTTTACCTCATAAATGGAGAATCCTGTCTGATAATTATCAAACCGGGCAGAGGAAAACGCCGTTATAGATGTTTTTCTCTGCCGGTGTTATCTTTAAAATTAAAATAAAAATATTTATTATTTATGCAGTTGTTTCTAGGTTTACCCCAAAACCCAAAATAATTAACAAAATTTAAAATTATTGGAGATGTGGCATTAGTTAGAAAAAGTTAAATTTAAATAGGGGGGTTAAAAAATGAGAAACTTTGTATTGATAATGGGAATAATCCTTGGATTGTTCCTTGTGGGAGGTGTTTCGGCAACCGATTTCGGGCCGTGGACAACCGAGACCGTGGACTCGATCGGAAATGTGGGAGAATATTCATCGCTGGCACTGAATTTCTCCGACTATCCCCGGATCAGTTACTATGACCAGTCGAACCATAACCTGAAATATGCAGCATGGGATGGTAAGTCATGGAAGGTTGAGACCGTTGACGGACTCACCAAAACCATTGCTGACCGTCCCCATAACGGAAAGGACAATAAACACGCGGAAGTGGGCGAGTACTCCTCGCTGGCCCTCGATGCCAATGGCAATCCGCGGATCAGCTACTATGACAAGAAGAACACGAGTCTGAAGTATGTAGCATGGAGTGGAACGTCATGGGAGATTGAGACTGCTGACGGATCGACAAAGATCACCGGTAAGTATCAGAAAGACGGCAAACAGGATCATTCTGCGGATGTTGGTGAGTACTCCTCGTTGGCACTCGACGCGAATGGCAACCCGCGGATCAGCTACTATGACAAGACCCATGGCGACCTGAAGTATGCAGCATGGAGCGGGACATCCTGGAAGATTGAGACGGTTGACGGGATAAGCAGAACCTTTGCGGACCGTTCCCTCATCGGAAAGAATGACAGGTACACGGAAGTTGGCAGGTACTCCTCGTTGGCACTCGATGCAGACGGTAACCCGAAGATCAGTTACTATGACCAGAAGAACGGTGACCTGAAATATGCGGCGTGGGATGGCACATCTTGGAAGATCGAGACGGTTGACGGCATAACGAAAATAGCCGATGAACATTCCTTGAAAGGAAAGGTTTACAGGCATTCTGAAGTCGGCGAGTACTCATCGCTCTCCCTTGACACGGATGGCAACCCGAAGATTAGCTACTACGACAAGACCCATGGCGCTCTGAAGTATGCCGTCTGGAACGGAACCGCGTGGGAGATCGAGACCGTTGACAGCAGCGGAAAGGTCGGGGAATTTACCTCCCTCCGTCTTGATGGAAATAACGACCCCCGGATTGCATACTATGACCGTACAAACAAGGACCTAAAATTTGCCGCATGGAATGGTGCCGTTTGGCAGATTGAGACGGTTGACAATTCGAAAAAAGTGGGGACCTATGCTTCCCTGGCTCTGGATCCTGCAGGGGATGCTTATATCAGCTACTATGACCAGACAAACCATGACCTGAAATATGCACAAGGTAACGGACATAGACTGGTCAACGAAATCGCCGGTCAGCTGTACGGGCAGGACATCACCCAGGGAGAATATCTCGAAAAGGTCTGGCCGGAAATGCTCGTAAATCTTTCACCAGAAGCTACGCAGAGATTGTATGAAACGGAAATTATCTGGGACAACAAGTGGGATCCCAGTCAACTTTTTACGGATGGGTCTGATGGTTCTGATGCTTTGCTGAGGAGTGCTGTCGTTTCCAAGAGATCAGCTTCATCTGACCTGCGGCTGATCAGTCTGCCTCCGACTATGGAGGGGAACTCAGAACTTGATAAAGATGGAAACCTGTTCAACTCCTTTACCTGGACCGGTACGACAACCAAAGTCCCGATGATTGGTGCAACGACCATGTTACAAACAATTGATGGGCCGGCGGTTCTTGATACCAGATGGATTCCTGTCAGCACACCGGTAAATAATCTTAAACTTAAGGCCAGTTATGTCGATGCAAAGCAATCCAACCAGATTGTCCATGCAGGCTATTACCGGACCAATGGATTCCATTCTGTAAAATGGGACAATCCGGATGCCCAGCTTCCCTGGTGTTCCCTCTTAAAATGTGATTGGATGGGGGTAGAAACAAACAGTCCTGTAATCTGGTACAACGCAGAGGCAACCGAATACAGAATTACACCTTTGGCCGGATCAAGCGGCTCGATAAGCCCCTCGGAGGCTGTTATTGTTCCTTCCGGAGGGAGCAGGACATTCACGGTAACTCCGAACAGTGGCTACGCCGTTGAAGAGGTTCGTGTAGATGGGATCTCCCTGGGAGCAGTATCTTCGTATACCTTTACTAGCGTCAGGAGAGATCATGCAATTTCTGCTACCTTTAAAAAACAGAGCCTCCCGCCCATTGTCCCCCTCTGCCCTGCCGGGACACCGTTTGATTCAAGCAAGTACCCCCAGAATACTGCTCAGTCCGATGCTATGACATTCTCGTGCAATTGGGACGGGGCGGGGCAGGTATACATCTCCGGAGATCCATCTGCCCTTACAGGAGTGTATGCGGATGACGGGTATATCATTACGATTCAGCCAAGCGGGAAAACTTTCGATGCTCCTGAACATTGGGCACACCAGCATCCGGTTATCGAACTGACGAGCGGCATGACGCCCGGGACAAATACCTTCACGCTTATCGTCAAAAACTGGCAGAGTCTTTCAATGAGTTATGCAGCGTGGAATAGTGGTTCAACAACCAACTTCCAGAATCCGTATATCATCCAGGTGAATACCCAGACCCTGTCTACCTTGGTGACCAAGGAGCAATCAGCCGATGAACTCCCGTCGTTTATCACATTGGACAAGAATGGATTGATGATCAACGGAACATTAGTTGAAACCTCTGATACATCAAGTGGTTAAGAACAATCAAATTTTTTACCGACATCCGCACCGTTAACGGTCAGGTTAAAATTCTGAAAAGAGAAGAGGCGATCCCATGCCGGGCTGGTGTCCCGGCAGGGATCTGGATAAAGAGATCTTACGGCCCCGGTGTGCAGAAGGACCGTTTCAGAAGGGTGCGGGTGTTGCAGCCGAGTCCCGGTGGCGCTGGACAATGGTTGTCGTGCGCCAGTTCTCGCTCGTTGCGATCTCCCGTATCCATCCCCCGGCGGGCATCCGGTCCGGGTGGGCTCCGGTGCCTGCGGGTATTTTCTCACGGAATGGAAGGCACATGGCGTACCGCTTCCTGCTCCGGAATGTTGCTGGTAGAGTTCATGGCATGGTCTCCCGGCCGCCCGTTGCAGATCTCTGGTGCAT
>Ga0172381_10008279_pt1 | contig 10190 bp, 13 predicted proteins | sample Leawel6488metaG_FD_119754 | JGI IMG/M metagenome (GOLD analysis project Ga0172381, IMG submission 119754) | Leachate microbial communities from a municipal landfill in Southern Ontario, Canada - Leachate well 64-88 metaG | ecosystem: Engineered > Solid waste > Landfill > Unclassified | place... | reverse complement strand
GGTGTTGGAGAAGGAGCGACTATTGGGCTACCCGACATATCGGACCCTAAATTAGGATTACCATTGTTATTATTCATATTTTTGTTTATTTATAAAAACTGATATCAACTTTTATTTTCTATGGGTTATTTTTTAATATCCATAGCCTTACGTTTTTTAGTCAGCTTCTGGACTATACCAAGAAGAGAAGGACCCTTCTCAGAGCCGAAGCTTTTACGACCCTTTAAGGCGGTCATTACTCCCTTAGATTTTTCATCCATATTTTAAAACTAATTAGATTAGTTCCCGACTTTATATATTATATATAATAACTCAGTACCACAAAATAAGCGCTTTTTAGAACGCTCCCTTTGTTCCTTTACTAGTTATGCCCAAATTAGATCCTGCACCGCCACCAATATCGCTAGTTTTTAAAGGTCTTTTGCCTAAATCACTACCGAGTTTAAATGGGGAAGCACCTTTTTTGGCTTTACCACTTATGATTTCCTTGAGTATTGCCTTCTTCTCAGCCTTACCCATATCTTTAGTTTTTGACATATTTTAATTATACTATAGTGCTTATATAAGAGTCTTAACTATACTTTTAAGACTTTTTACCTTAGCACTTGAACTCTTTAATGTTTTTTTAAACTTCATCTTTTTATTTAAAGCATTTATTGCAGATGGAATTGACGATATTTTCTTAAAACCCTTTAACCTTATACCACCGATAGACTTAGTAGAACGATGTGGTTTATTAGTAGTTGATTTAGGGAATAATGATTTTTTAGGCGCTGGTCCATATCCTGGAGCATCTAAAGCGCCTACTCCTCCTTTACCGTCTTTCTTATTTAAAATCTTTTTAAGAATTCCTTTTTTCTTATTACAAGAAACAGCATCGACCTTAAGTCGTCCTGTCATCTTAGATATTGCTGTTGTAATAGGTTTTGAATCTTGCATTTATCCAATTATTCCCTCCGGGCTACCATTGGTATTATCCTCTGGTTCTTGCTCTTTTTTAGGAGCATTTAAATCAATAACATATGATTCGATATCGCAGATACCAGCCATACATCCTTGAGCCCAAGAAATCTTACTCGGGTCTTTTACTGGATCTGTCCCACGAAGAGTGGCATCTAAAAGAGGAGTCCTCATACTTGTATATTTTAATAAGGCAATCCAATTACGTGTAGTAATCATTTCCCTCATTAATGACTCCATCTCTTTTAATGACATTTCTGTTATCTGATCATTAATATCTTTCGTGAAATAAGATCTGATATTCGATACCGGTTGTTCCGGTGTTTTTATTTCTTCTTTTACTTCTTTAATTTTTTTATTCATATTTTTGTTTTTTATTATTATCTTTGATATCCATTATATGCTGCCTTTGTGTTACCAATGTGCATTGCATTTCCGGGCCTAGGATCGGCCGCCCTCATCGGATCTTCGGGTAATTTAGCTTTTAATAATGGATTTAAATTATTTCTTGTACTAACTACCTTATTAAACGTTTTCTTTTTGCCTTTTACTAAGTCTCTAATTATTTCTTTCTTAGCACGATTAAATCGCTTCGGAGTAAATACCTTTGAAGCTTCATTGTCCCCCTTAACGACATCTTTTGTCCATTGAAGTTGACGTTGAGTCGCTAAAGGATATAAATAATTAGGCGCTTTTGCTTTTATCATTTATCTTATTTTTATTATTTAGATTACTGACGGCATCTATTGCATTTTTTGATTCATTATTATTATTTATCCCATTTAAATTATCCCATTCCTTTGCATAATTTTTATATGCAGCAATAGATTCCTTAACACCATTAATCACCTCATGCATGCTACGAGTCGGTTTCCCTAATAAATTATCGGTTAATTTTTCTAATAAACGTTTCTTTTGATTATTTTGAATCATATTTTTAGAATCCCCACATTCCTAAACTAGAAACTGGTGGAGGACTTTTATAATCATCTCGTGGAACATTTGTAGGAGGCAATGAAGGCATCTGTTGAATTGGAGACGGTCCATTAACCGAAGGAGTCATTGTTTGAGGAGCAACCATATTAGGAGCTTGTGGCATAGAAGATGGCATATTGCCTGGTCCACCACCACCATCCTGAGATTTCTTTTCTTGTATACCTCTTATAATATCTTGAACTCCTCTACTTGATCCAGAAGATCCAACAGAAGGAGCACTTATAGATGCACCCATACTTTTACCTGGTAAGCCACCCATAGAAGCATTTAAATTATCCCATTCTTTAGCATAATTTTTATATGCACCGATAGCAGATTTTACACCATTGATAATCTCATGCATACTTCTCCCGGGTTTATTCAAAAGATTAGATAATAATCTTTGTAATAATTGCTTTTTGCCACCATCTTCTCCACCAACCGGACGATTCATTTCTGGTAATGGTTTCATTTCTGAAGTAGGAACGCTATTCGACATAGGAGGCATTGATGTTGGAGCATCAATAGGCATCGAAGCTGGCGCATTAGTCGGCATCGTTTTCGGTATTTCTGGTAACGGCATACCAGTATTAAATTGTCCTTGATTTTGATCCATAAATTTATTGTTTAAAACTATACTTATAATCTAACATAGTACTATTTCTTAGGTTGAACAGAAAATGTTCTATTAAGAATATTGGACTGTGTACTAGTTGTTTTACGAGCAGGAATATTAGTATCTACTGCCCCACCTACTTTTCTATTATGACCAGCTATATTAGGAATTAATGAGTTTTTACTCTTATCCTGCATTGGAACTCCTTTTGGAGTAGGAGGCATGCCTGTATTTTGTAATAGATTCAATGGATTAGAGAACTGAGAGAAACCACTAGCATTACTACCATATGACTCTCCAGTGCGCCTCAAATGACTCACTACATTACGCAATGAAGATTTAGGCATTAATCCTTTAAACCCAGGACCACCCATACCAGTTGCTGGCATTGGACCTCCTGAAACTCCAGGTTGCATGGCATTTGCCATCATCTCTGGGGGAATACCTGGTGGTAAAGCAGGGAATGCTCCCGCAGCAGCTCCTGCAGGTGCTCCCGCAGCAGCCATAGCATTTGGATCCATACCCATTTGATCTTGAATCGGTTGTCCGTCTGGTCCAATTTGGGTGTTTCCTTCTTCTGGTTTTGAAATAGTGTCCAAAGACCAACCCCAATCAGTGATAACTCTAGCAGTAAGTTTTTGAGGATCGACAAACGGTAAATTGATAAGTAATTGATAAAGATCCATGTCTTGTTTCTTTTTAACTTCATCCTGACCGGCGATAGAAGGAAGAACAGTAGCTCTATAATCATACAAACCTTTAAAGTCATCTTTTTCAATAAGAGGAAAAGCTGGTTGTCCATCTTGGCCAATAATACGGATAGTCATCTTTTCAGTAAATAATTGACGAGTCAAATCCATCCAATATCTAAGAACATCAGCATAAGCATCTCCTAAGTGATTGACAAACATACGAACACGTTCTAATGTTGATTCACGAAGATGTCTAACTTCTGTAGCACTATTACTAGCGCCACCGCCTACGCCCATAGAAAAGTCATCAACACCGGAGGCATATTGCATGTCATTCTTTAATAATTCTTCTTCTTTATAAGCAGATGCTTTAATATCACTGAATTGAATTTCCCTAACTCCATTAGGATCAATAGAATAAATAATACCGAATGGTCTAGTTACTAATTCATCTTTATTAATATTTGCAAGTGGATTAACGATCCACATTTTATGTATAGAAAGTGTCGCAGCATCGAGTCTCTGGTTCTTTACTAAATTTAACATTATCTGAGGACTCTCGAGAATTAATGGAAGTCCATACCCTTCAAATTCACCGGGGATCTTTAAATAAGAAGCATCAATAAATGGGGCTTCCTTAAAGTCCATTGGTATTGGCATCGCTCCATCTTTAAAAATTGGAACATAACTACCACCAACGATAACAGAATAAGAATCATCAAATGGTCTCCACCATTCATAAACTTCATACATCTTTAAAGTATTATCCTGAGTACTGTAATATTTATCAGTACCATAGATAGTTCCTGATGCAGACATCATTTGTGCGGCTGAAGATTTTGTAGTATAAAGATTTGTAGTTCTAACTTGCTGACGAATAGCAGCATAATCTATTAGATCTCCACCAGGAGAGTTAATAGCCATTTGTAATCTTTCTTTATCTGCCATTGGATAACGTCTTCTAATTTCAGCCTCTGTAAGAACTATACGTTTAAACCAAAATTGTTTACTCTTTCGAGCGGTGTTATGCCAGTCATACCATAAAGTATAATTATCAATCCACTCACACATCGGTCCATCAAAAAAGGTTTTTTCTTCTGCTTCCCATTTATATTTTTTACTAGAAACATCCTTAGACTTAAGGAATTTCAATGTACGGACATCTTTTTTCCAACTAACCTGAAGAAACCCTGTACCATAAATAAGGGTTGCACGAACGAAATCTTCTGTTGTAGAATCCATGCCAGCGCTTTCCCAGAAATAATCCATCAATTTTTGCTGTTTTTCCGCCTTTACTTGATCCTCTTCATTTCTACCCAGCACCGTAAACTCCGGTCTGGCGTCAATAATACGAGGAACCATGGTTTCTACTGCTGATTGAATGTATGGGATTTGAACGTTACTTTGCCACTTGCGGATTTCTCGCTGTCTGTCTCCTCCATAAGCGATGTATAATTTATAAGATCTATCTAAGCGTGGTTTGATAACTGTCAAGAAATAATTTCTTGCATCATCACGCTGAAGGCGGAAAAGCCTCGCAAGTTCTATTTCCTTAGCCCCATAGTCGCTTGGTGAATATATATAACCTGGTCTTTGCATAAAAATATTATATTATTATAATATAATATTACTACAGTACCTATGATTTTAATGATTTTTATGTCAATACTGGCTGGATAATGACTAATTTTTGCCTTTTTAGCCAATTATACGCCTTCCAACCGTATGTTTCGGTCTTTTTATGACAAGGAACACATAAAGTTCGTCCATTATTAACATCAAAACGTAATTCTGGATAATATGCAAATGGTTTTACATGATCCGCATGTAATTTACCTCCAACCTGAGGACACATCTGACACTTATACCCATCTCTCTTAAATACTTTATCACGCCATATATTATATTCCTTAGATGTCCTAATTATTTTATTTATAGGAGTAATACCACCCTTCCACATATTATTTTTTTCTCCTCTTTGTGCGTCACTCATCCTTTTTATTGTAATATCTGAAAATAATGGTCTCTTCTTATTTCTAAGAGCATCCCCAATTTTTATTTTTGAATCAATGGAATGTTTCTTCCCTAACCAATTTTTATTACCGACATGACATAACCCTATTTTTATTCTAGTTTCTTTGGATGGGTTTGAAAGGGCAATACTAATTTTCTTTTTTGTTATATCAGAATGTTTCTTTCCGTACATAGTATTATTAACACCCCTTCTATTTTCTTTCATCTTTTCTATAGTCTCAGATGTGTGTTTTTTCCCAAACATCGGTCCATTTTCTCCTATTTGTTTTATTCTATTACCTTTTCCAAAACAAAAACGGGAACAATACATATTCCCCCTCCCAGTATAATATTTTCCACAAATATCACAATTTCTTTTATATATTTTAGGCATACCTTAATAATATGCTTATTATTTTAAATTGTCAATACCTAATATGAACTAGATTCTGGTAGATATTTAGAATAATCAATCTGGTCTAATTTACCCCCATACATAACTTTAAAGCCTTGAAAACCGATTGCAGTAGCAAAAATACAGTCATCATTGAATGAACTTTGCGAAACCATGTTACCACCGTCATCAAAAACGAATGTTAACATCTCATCTAGTGTCTTTTCAGTATGGATTTTAAGACTTCCATCCGCCAAAGACTCTCTTAAGTCATCAATCATAATTGGTCTGGATACCTTCGTCGTCTTCCATCCCATCCTATCACTAAATTGTGTCCCCATAGTATCCATTTTGACAACCGGACGGAAGTAAATTTGTGGATACATAAGGTTTCTCAATGCTGTAACAGTGGTAAGACCATGATTATTTATTTCTACAACCATTAAAGCATTATTATATAATCTCCCACTCTTATTAAGTAGAGCACCAAACCTATCAGCAGTCATATATCCCCTCCAAAATCCAACCTCATCACCAGATTTGCGATCAAAGATAGTGAATACAGAATAATCTCCTCCGGTAACACCCTCGGATACATCTGCACCAATTATATATGTTCTATCTGGACGTGGAGGATAATACATAATTAAACCATCTTCATTTTGAGTTACAATTGATTCTGCCCCTTCTTCGTCTTTCACTAATTGCCCCACCTTGAAGACACCCTTTCTCAATCTCTTAATTAAATCGGAAGAAAATACTGGACGACCAGAAGAAAGAAATTCTAATCCATACTCCTGAGCAAAACGCATCGGATTATTAATACGACGTCTAATTATCTCTATTTCTTCTTCTGTATAATGCCACCACCAACCATACTTCTTTTTTGTATATCCATTATCTGCCATCCACATTCTATGATATAAATTACCGATGGCGTTAGGAGTACTTTCAATAATAATCTTACCGTCTTTAGGAACAGCATTTTCAATGGCTAACATCTTTTCTTCGGCTTTATCCCAAAAAGCAAGTTCAGTCAAAAGAACATTATGAAGAGTATAACCACGACCTACATTTTCTGAAGAAGGCAACACTAATATTTTAGAATCAATAGCAGGAAAAGAAATTTCGTATTTAGAATTATATTGAATCTGTGGTCTTATTGCAGCAGGAGTAGTCCTATAAAATGTTTTAACTTTATCAAGAAGTTCTGCTGTAAGATCAGAGTTATAACCAATTAACGCTGTATTTGTTCCCGGCGTAGTAATTGTTTTATGATAAAGAAAACCAGTAACAGCAGACGAAAACCCGATTTGTCGGGCCTTTAAAATCATTACACGAGAATCAGTATTAAGAGAATTAAATAAATCTTTTTGTGCTTCATTCAAAATAAAAGGAGTAAGACCAGGGGTCTTTCCTTTTATTTTACAAAAATTCTCCAAATAAAATTTTGGATCTAAAAGTCTATCTAATGGTATTTCACTTTTACTCATGATCTTTATTTAGTATCATAAACACTAGACGTCATTTCTTCTTCTTCTGCCGCAGCTAATCTTGCTGATTCAGGAACCACTGGTTGTTTGACATCATATTTTTCTGGGGCAGAAATTTTAGGAACAGCATTAGTCTTTTCTTCTTCAATCTTTTTAAGTAATGTTTCTTCCCATGTTCCGGTAGAAGCCACACTAGCATCATCATATTTTTCCATTCCAACAGATTTCAATAAAGTTTGGAGTGCCTTAAGTTTGTCAGCATCTTTAAAACCATTATCAGCAATGCCCTTAATACCTCCGACTATATAGTCAAAAGATATACCAGCCCTAGATAAAGCCCCATGGTATTCCTTCCTCATTGCTATTTTATCTAACGTACGATAAACATCAGCAACGGTTTTTACTCCGATCATATCTCTAAGTTTTTTAGGATCTTGAGTTATCTGGAGTGCCTTTAACAAGAACATCTGTTGAGCAGTGTTCTGAGAGCCACGCTTAAAAGTATTGGTAGTATATACTACCGGACGCAACCTTGTTTTTGGTGACGTAATTTCATTGTTTTCCATTATTTTGTATTAAAATTAAACTTATTATTTTCCCAAAACCTTTTTAATTTATTATTTCTAATATATGGCCAATTTAAGGCCCCTCCTATTAATTTATATTTATCTTCTTTTATATCATCATTATGACAAAGTGCCCAATTATAAACCCAATTAACAAACTCAGCATAAGACATACATCTTTTTTCTGCTTCTTCTAATATATCTAAACGATTATCCATTTGATATACAAACACTAAATAATCTAATGAAACATTCTTATATGGATATTTATATTTTTCAGGATTCTCAAATGGATTATTTAATAAAAAATCTGGAAATAAATCTATAAGATAAGATGCAATTGGAGTAAAACAAAAATTAGCCGTAAGCACACGATGACTAGTGCCCACAGCTATCTTGGTAAATCTACCAAAGGCGATATCACTAAAGATACCGTTACCTACCCTTTTTATTCTTCTTAGTCCTCCAACTGTGATTTGCTGTTCAAGCCATACCTCTTTTACTATTGAATCAAATATAGAAGAATGTGCTTCTTTATAAAAATCTCTAAATTTTAAAATTAGTTCTTCTAGAGAACCTATTGTAGAACCGAGTTTTCTTTTGTTACCATACCATTTATTGATATCATAAATACCTTCATAAACCTTGGGGTATGTTTTGAGTACTTGTTTCATTTGGATTTATATTCATATTATTTTGAGGTGGCATTCCTGGACCCATCATATTAGGATCTTGAGAAATATTAGGATCTTGTTCCATCTCCCCACCCAAGAGTCTATCCATTGCTTGCTCAAACATATCAGCAAGTTCTGGATTACTTTGTCTTAGTTTATCAATAAATTTAGCAACAGATTCTCTATCTGTTAAATCAACTCCTGCCATTTGAAGTTTTTCAAATACTTCCTTTAATACATCGCTACGCATCTGATCACTCTTTCCCTTGGAAGCAGATCTATAAATCTTAAATGATTCTAAACCCTGCTTGATTTTTTCAATCATGGCTAATAACTCCTGCTTTCTTTCTTCAGGCATTTGCTGCATTCCACCTTGAGGTGGCTGTTGAGACATTTGTGACATTGGGTCACCTCCTTGTATTTGTTCTATTGGATTCATATATCTATAATAACATAGTCCTTATCGACATTACTCTTTTTTAGTAAATGTTGTATCAACTGAAGCTTGAATTGGGAATCCAAGAGCTTGAGCTGTACTACGAACAGTTCTTCTTACTGGATCCTCTTTTCCCTTATATCCGATCTGACTCTTACCTTGCTTCGCCATGGACAAAACTCTCCATCTATATTTAGGCATGTATTCAGCCATAGATGCTGGAGTTACTAAACCAGCTAATGAAGCAACACCGGGTACAAATGCTTCAGCAAATGAACGTGCTCCATATGCAGCTTTTTCTATAGGAGTAGCATCGAATGGATATAATGGTTGTCCAAATTGACCTTGAGGTTCAATTTCATCACCCAATATTAATGGTAAAATTATATTTTCAAATATAGAGGCACCGACAGGGTCTTTCATAAAAGGAGATTTCTGAGTTATAGTTGCTACAATTTCCCTGAATGAATTACCGTAATCGGTTTCAGTTGGACCAAACATACCCAAGGAATAATATGGAATAGCATTTGTTAGATTTAGATAAGTAGGATTCTCATTAAAAAACGGAAGACGATACATACCAGGTTTATTCAAATAAGAATATATATTCTTTTTTAGTGCAACTTTTTCGAGAGGAGTTTTATCACCACCGAACTCGTCCATCGCAAAAGTCATTTTATTAAACGCAGAAGGATTATATGCCAATGTCTGTCCTGTTTTTAAAGCCATACCATACATAAATGATACAAATGGAGAACCCATGATAGGCATATTTCTCATAACACGGATAGCCGCAGGCATTGCATTATAATTAAGATACATGACATTAGCTAATTCAAAAGATGTTTTAGGAGATAATCTATATAATGTTTTACCAGTAGATATTTCCTTTCCGCTTTTAGAAATAATTTTTTCTGTATATTTACCCATTGCCAACTCTTCGGGGTCAATATCAACTATGTGTGATAATCTTCTTATAACACTTTCAGTATATCCATGGACTGTAGATTCTGTAAAAGTTGCTAATTTAGCCATCTGGTCCCATGTATCATATTGTGATGGCATTTTATTCATCATGGCATCCATGGCTTTCCATGCCCATCCACCATCTTTAGCTTTCTCTTTGACAAAGGTAAATGGTTTTATTGCTACCTTACTACCAAATGCCTCGGTACCCATCATACCACCAGCAACATCAATATCTATTTCTCCTGTTTTTTCTAGATTCTTAAAAACACCAGATGTACCGGCTTCAACCTTAGTGCTTTTCTTTGCAGTTTTTTCTAAAGATTTAAAATCTTGTTCACTAAAATTACGTTTTAATTCCTCCACCATTTCTTTCCATTCCTTTTCGGCTATCTTTTTATCTAT
>Ga0172381_10008278_pt1 | contig 10190 bp, 7 predicted proteins | sample Leawel6488metaG_FD_119754 | JGI IMG/M metagenome (GOLD analysis project Ga0172381, IMG submission 119754) | Leachate microbial communities from a municipal landfill in Southern Ontario, Canada - Leachate well 64-88 metaG | ecosystem: Engineered > Solid waste > Landfill > Unclassified | place... | reverse complement strand
TTTTACCCAGCCCGATAAGCCGGTCGGCCGCAAACAGATTCTTACTCCTCCGCCGATAAAAGAATTAGCCAATAAACACGGCCTCGCCGTTTTCCAGCCGCTAAAAATCCGCCCCGAAACAGAGACTATCCGGGGCTTGAATCCCGATCTGATTGTGGTTATCGCCTATGGAAAAATAATCCCCCAAGAAATATTGGATATTCCGACTGGCGGTTGTATTAATGTTCATGCTTCCCTCTTGCCGAAATACCGCGGCGCGGCCTGTTTGAATGCGCCAATCTTAAACGGCGATGCCGAAACCGGCGTGACGATAATGCGCATGGAAGCCGGCCTTGACACCGGCCCGATTCTCCGGCAAACTAAAATAAAATTAAACGGCGCGGAAAGTTTATCAGATGTCCACGACCGGCTCTCGGCCGCCGGGGCGGAACTCCTTGTCCCGACCCTGCTGGATTTCCTAGCCGGAAAGATAAAACCGCAAGCGCAAGACGATTCCCAAGCGAGCTATATTAAGACTTTAACCAAAGAAGACGGACGAATTAATGTTAATAAGAGCGCTCTGGAAATTGAGAGAATGATTCGGGCATATAATCCTTGGCCGGGCACCTATACAGAAATTGGCGGCGAAATCTTAAAAATAATTGCGGTGGAACATGAAATATCCGCAGAAAATAAAGTTAAACCCGGCCAACTATTTACCGCTGGCGGCCGCTTATTTTTCCAGTGTGGACAAAACGCGCTGGTTGTATTAAAATTACAGCTAGCCGGAAAAAGAATCATGAACGCCGACGAGTTCATCAACGGCTATAAAAATCTGATAACCAGATAACTTAGACGGCCCTTTCGTCTAACGGTTAGGACGCCAGGTTCTCATCCTGGTAATAGGGGTTCGATTCCCCTAGGGGCTACGGAAATAAAAAGAGCATACTGAAAGTGTGCTCTTTTTATTTACGACGCCGCACAGGCGGGGGAATCGAACTACTTGGCAGCGAGATGCGAGTTGAGGCGGAAGCCGCAACGAGCAGACGAGCGCCGCCGAGCCCGAGCTGGCGCAGGGCTCGGCGCCAAGTCTGGGCAAGTGAACGAGCCGCATTATGGCGGCGAGCGAGCGCGACAATTCCCCTAGGGGCTACATGAGAAAAAAGAGCATACGCAAGTGTGCTCTTTTTATTTACGCCGATTTTAGCTGAGGTTGCTGATATCATTAACCCCTAAACTCACTGTCGGTTAGCGTGGAGTTTCCTGACCTTATAAAAATGCCCGAAGTTATAAAAACCTCGGGCATTAAGTACTAGTCTCTTAACATTTCAATTACAGACTCCTCAATACTTGGAGCATCTAACCCAAACGTTTTTTTAAGTTCTCCCATAGTACCGGACTCCCCAACGGAAAAACCTATTCCATGAATATAAGATTTTACTGTTTCTTTATTTAACTTGCTTAAAATTACTTTAGAAACAATTGATTCTAAAATTGATGGTGTTCCGTTGTAAACTGTTAGTACTGGCTTGCCCGGCTGTAAAAATGATAGAACGTTTTTTTCTGAAAAACCTTTGAGCTTAACCATGTTTACTACCCGAACAAATATCCCTCTCTCTTCAAGATTAGTGGCCGCCTCAACACAATCTTTTGCTGTTAATCCGCAAGAGACAATTGTGGCCACCGGGGTCTCCTTTGGTTCATAGGTAACGTAACAATCTTTATTGCTAGTAATTCTGGCAAGGTATGGCGTTTCCTTAGAATAGAGACGAATATAGACCAGGCCGGGGTTATCATTAAGAGCATAATTAATAATTTCCCAGAAATCTTGTGAATCCGCTGGTTCAAATAATTCAGTATTAGCCATACCGAGAATTACGCTAGATTGTCCAACTGAAATATGGGTTTCTCCATTATAACAACCACTTAAGCCGCCATAATCACCAAATACGATTACCTTACTTCCGCCCAAATTAATTGACTGGATTTGATCTGCGGCTCTATAAAGAAAAGCATCATGGCTCTTCACGATTACTCTTGCATTATTATCAGAAACGCTTAAAGCGTGTGATAATGCAAAAAGGTGCTGCTCTCTTATGCCCACATCTATATAGTGGTCTTGGTCAAATAATCCATATTTTTTAGTTTCTTTCTTAGTGATCAAATCTGCTGTCAATAAGAACAATGGCAATCCTCTCTTCATAAAATCTCCGGACTGCTTGAAGAGTGACTCCAAGCTTTCCTCGATGGAAATAGAATAATTAGGCTCCAAAACGAATTCGCATGGGGTAATATCGCTCATTTTTTTATTTTCAATATACTTATAATGTTGAAAATTAAAAATAATATTCTTAATCTCTGTGACTGGGAAAACATTCAGGCTATCACATAAATTATTTAATGATTTTATTCCAAAAGCATGAGCAGTATGAAAACCATGGTCTGATTCAAGAGCACCAGGGAGTCCATTACCTTTAATAGTATTAGCGATAATCAATACGGGCTTATCATGTTCTTTAGAAAATACCTCCTTATAAACGGAGTTAATTTCATTCAAATCATGCCCGTTATTAATTTCTGTTACTTCCCATCCGTAACCAGACCACACCTTGGCTAAATTTGAGACATCAACATCTTCAGTTGGTCTAGAGAGTTGTTTCCCATTTTTATCAATAACGCAGAAAAGGTTATTCAATTTCATTGAAGCTGCATGCCTGGCCGCCTCAGAAACATTTCCTTCTTGCTCTTCGCCGTCACCCAGAAAAACAATAGACTTGCCGCCGGTTTTTTTTATCATATCAGTAATGGCAGATCCGACACCATACGACAGAAGCATACCAAGGGCTCCGCTAGGAGTAATATCGATTCCTTTAATTAACCCCATCTTTTCGTGGCCCTGCAATCTTGATCCTAATCTACGATAGGAACTAATTTCGTCATCGTTAACCCATCCTAATAGATTGAATAAACTATACCGCAGCGGTCCCAAATGCCCCCTAATCATTACCTTGTCTCTAAATACACTCTCTCCGTATTCAAGATCTAAATTTATATAACCACCAAAATACAAAGCAGTTAGCAATTCAGCGGACGAAGATGGAGCTCCTAAATGTCCAGATTCTGCAATCGCCACCATTTTCCAGGCAGAGTGTTTCAAGTAAGCAGCAATATTACATTGATATTCTATAGGAACATCAAAATAAGAAAGCGGTTGTTCAATTTTCTGTAAATTTTTCCTTTTCATGATTATCCTCCTTTATATATTTAATTATTAATGTTCTCTTAAATAACTTTCAACTATAGTATTTTTATCAAAATAAGTCAAGCGTAAGTGCTTTTGGACTATAAAAAACCCCTGCTTTTTTTTGCAGGGGGGCAATAGATATTTTATTCAAAAAAATACGTAGTTCCTTCTGAATTATCTTCCAACCGAATACCACGTTTACTTAACAAATTTCTTATTTCATCAGACCTATTCCAATCTTTATTAAGCCGAGCCTTGTCTCTTTGACTTATTAGCTCTTTTTCTTCAACTGATAAAGAACGACTACTTGATGCGGAAATATTAATACCTAAAATTGTATCAATGTTTTCTAAGAAATTCATTACTGCTTTTGCCGATAACTCAGAAATTGCTTTTTTTGCCAACATGTCCTCTATTTTTCCCAAAAGAGTAAATACCGAGGCAATGGCGACAGGAACACTTAAATCATCGTCCATTGCATTTTCAAAATTTTCTTTTGCAGCTGATATTTCAGCGTCAAAATTGTTGTCGCCGGAATCGGTAACATTAGATAATTTAGAATAAACATTTCTAAGATGTAGAACTGAATTTTTAGCGGATAAAAAAGAATTTTTAGTGAAATTCAAATGAGACCGATAATGGGATACAACCACTAGATACCTAAAGGCGGCAGCATCCAATTCGTTAGGAGCAATATCAGATAAAGACATTCCTGTTCCTGCCGATTTTGACATTTTGTCACCTTGAATGTCTAACAATTCTCGATGAAGCCAATATTTAACGAATGTTTTACCACTAAAAGATTCACTTTGAGCAATTTCATTTTGATGATGAGGAAAAATTAAATCTGTTCCCCCGGTATGAATATCTATTGTTTCTCCAAGATATTTCATACTCATAGCCGAACATTCAATGTGCCAACCAGGACGACCACGGCCAACAACTGTGTCCCAGTAGATATCGCCATCTTCTTTTAGTTGCCACTTTTTCCACAAAACAAAGTCACGAGCATCTTCTTTGTTGTATTCGTCAGAGTCAACCCGAGCACCAATTTTAATGTTATCTAATTTTAATCCAGAGAAGTCTCCATACTTACTAAAAGAGTCGATACGAAAATAAACAGATCCGTCTTTCTCGTAAGCATGTCCTTTCTCAATTAAGGCTAGAACCATCGACGCCATTTCGTCGATATGATCTGTGGCCTTGGGGTAGCAGTACGCCATTTTTAAATTAAGCCTTTTCATATCAAAAAAAAGCTGTTCAATAAATTTACTGGTATACTCTTTTAGCCCAGGCAATGTTCCGGATGATCTTTTAATGATTTTATCCTCGACATCGGTAATATTAACAATATGTTTTACCTGGTAACCACGATATTCAAGCCAACGTCTGATGAGGTCAGCAAAAATAAAGCTGCTTAGATTTCCCACATGGGCAACATCATATACAGTTGAACCGCAACTATACATGGTAACCATATGATCATTAAGAGGGATAAACTCCTCTTTCTTATTAGTTTTTTTGTTAAAGAACTTCATTTTTTCTGATTTTTTAGTTGTTTTACAAAATGATCTATTCATTGTATTATTATTTAATAGATTTGTCAATAGGACGACCTTGTGACCTAGATTTACTTTATTATGTTTTTAGCAATAATTTTATATATAATTGAATGTCCGCGGGGGCTAGGATGCATGCCATCATCAGACAGATACTTTAAATAATTTTTTTTAGACCAAAAATCAAAGATATTGATAAAGGATGCTTTTTCCAATAAACATACATCTTCTATGGTTTTACTGTACTCTGAAATAAAATGGTTGCGAAGTGGTATTTCAAGCTCTTTCATCCTAGCGTCATTAACTGGATTTGGCCCCACCAGTATTATTTTACTTGAAAAATGTTTACAAATTTTAAATATTTTTTTCAAATTAGCAGAAAAATCATTAACTAATTTTTTGGTATCTAAAGCACCAACTGCCTTTTTGGAATCATTAAGGCCTATCCCTAAAATTATAATCAACTTTTCGTCTGGACTCATTTTATCAACCCTTGATGAAATTTCTTGTCTCAAACGAACAAGCAATTCCGTACTATTTTCGCTATTAATACCGAGTTCATACACAAAAAACTTCTTATTATTAAATAAGTAATCAGATAAAAGTACTGGCCAGCTCTGAGACTTGATCACTCCACGGCCAGCAATAACACTATCTCCAAAAATAAGGACTCGATACATTTTATAATAATAGTTATATTAAATTAATTCAGCATCTTTCAAAACTTCTTTTACACTTTTTAGGGGTTCTAAGGTTTTTTTGATAGCTCTGACAGCCTCCTTCTTATTAATAAATCCAACTGTACATTCACGAGCTAAGCGAGATGAATCTAAATGAAAATCCAGCATTAATGCTGCTTTTTTTTCACAAGCATTAGCAAGCAAACAAGCACTGCCACCCGTATTAACGTAGCTATCTTTTAGTTCCCTGCGCCAACCATTTTTTAGAGCTATAGCTTTTGTCTGGTTTAAAGTTCTCTGCATAAGAAAAGGCAAATGTACTATATACACAGGCGGTTTTGTTTTGAAAGGTCGAAGGACACGAATTGCAGAGTAATGCCCATCATTAATAGTTGCCCATTCATTTATTCCTAAAACTATTACTTTAATTTTTCTTTTTACTGCCTCCGCGTAATAAGCTCGGATTACATATTTACGACATATTTGGCAAGGACGAATGAATGGAAAGGCGATGTTTGATTTAACTGAATACAATTTTCGTCCCTCATTATACAAATTTTTCATTTTAACAGAAAGTTGTTCACTCTCAGCTTCATCGTACACATCCGACATCATTTTAAAACACTTCTTCTCTACCGAATTAACATAATGTTTTATATCAATAATAGTGTGTTCGGTTTTTAATTTAGCCGCACAAATAGCCGCTTTTTTAAAAATATTTTTTGATAAATACCCAATTCTAAAAGTAAAGGCTAGAGGAGTAAAACCCAGATTCTTAATAGTACTTAATGCCCCAAAACTATCTTTGCCACCAGAAATAGCTACCATGATGTCATATTTTTTAGAATTATCAATATGAGATATTAAAAAATTTCTCTCCTTCTCAAATAACTCCCGGCTGTAACGTTTGTTATAGTCATGGCAAACATTACACAGACCATCTTTGCCAATAGTAATAGTCGGATTATTAGTATTGTTTATGCATTTAGTACATTCCTTCATAAAATTATTTTACCAGTTAATGCTTCTAAAAATCCAGGAATTAAAATTTCTAAATATTTATTATACAAGCTCAATAAAGAAACAGCTGTGTGATAGTCAGGGTTCTTATAATTCTTAGGAATAATCGAAATTATTTCTATTATTGCTTGTCTAAAATAACCTTTTTCTATGTATTTATTTATATCTTCTATTTTAGCATTAAGCTCAATTGGAAATATTTGTAAATTGTCATGATTATCATCTTTCTTTTCAATAATTATATTTAATTTGGCAACGTGAGTTGAGAAGTTATTCAATAAAGTCTCTATTTCACCGATCAATTTGTAATCGTAATTATAAATTTTTGACGGATGCCCGCCAGTTAATAGCATCAACAAACGTGTTTTAAAGGGGCCATGGTCACGAATTAAATCTTTAACTAAAATTGCTCTGCCTTTTGAAGCTGACATCCTCTGCCCTTTTAAAAGCCCCATACCAGTTATAAAATATCTTTTTGTTTGGTATTTACTATGCAAAAAATAACTTTCCGCAAACATTCTTTTGGCAACCCAGTTTTTCAAATGCTCTTCGCAAACAAAAACATCACAAGGCAAAAAATTTAGTATTTTATTTATTGATTCTTCCTGGCTTTCGCTATCTTGACGAAGGCTATTAAATAAATGATCAAAGAGCAAATTAATATCTTTATTTTTACTCTCTTTGTGACAAAAATTTATAAACAAATCAAAAATTGTGAATAGCTCACTATCGAACATGGGGTCGATTATTTTTGAATCTTTATATTTTACGCCATAACCATCGGTTCTCAATAAATTCCAGTCATCTCTAACATTAGTCATTGCTGATCTTATAACCTCTTTATACTGTGGTTGAATAAATTCAGTGCGCTCCAATAATTCACTAGCAAACGCTCTCCATGATTTATTATTATAATTTAAACTAATTTCTCCTTGATTATTTTTAATAATAACTCCATCTTGTTCGTATTTTTGTAAAATATAATTTACAAATTTAGAAAATAAATCATTTTTTGTGTCATAAAAATCATCATAATCACACGAGACTCGCAATAACTTTAGCTCTTCAATAATCGCTTGACTATAATAATCCAAAATTTTTATTGGATTAGAGAATTCCTGAAGATCGGAAACTGGTGTTCCGTACTTATCTTTATATAAATTAAAAATTCTTTCATCAGACTCCTCTGCTTGTCCATTTTGTGAAAAATATCTCTCAAAAGAAGTGGCTACTTTATGAGCCGTATTTCCTGAATAATGGGTTGCAACCTTAAATACAAGCTCCTTGCCAAGCATCTTAGCATTGCGACCTAAAATATCCGCTATAACAAACATTCGCCCGTGATCAATGCTAAGCGGACACACTGGGTAAATGTAAGGCAACGCCACAAAAAATTTATTTTCTCTTATTCCCATATGAGATCCGGGTAGGATTCGAACCCACGAATAGGGCTTGCTCGCCCTTGCCTTTGACCACTTGGCGACCGGATCTTTTATTTTTATTGATCTTCTTTTTTAAAAAATATATTATATATATCTCTATCGTATTTTAGTACAAGCCTCCAAGCCTTTTTAGCCAATATATATCTTAACGAATCGGAAATAACTCCTTTTTTTAAAGCATTACTAATTTTAGGATAATCGTCTGGATCAGTCACGACTGTAACATTTTTTAAATTATGAACAGCCACCCTAATCATTGTTATGCCTCCAAAATCCAATTTTCTCATGGACTCCTGAAGAGGAAATTTTCTTTTTTCCTTAATCAAAAAACTATCATTCTCGATATTGCAAATTAAAATATCTATTTGTTTAATTTTACATTTTTTTGCTTCTATTACAGATAAATCATTTTTTCTATCAAAAAAAAGCCCTCCTTCGACAGCAAAGCTCATTGTTTTAATTTCACCATCAAAAATTTTAGGATTTTTACTTACAGATTCACATGGAATATAATCTATACCATGACTACTAAGGTGTAAGCCGGTTCCTTCGGTGGCAATTATTTTATATCCCGAATCTAACAAATTTTTTGCCAGACTAAAGATATCCCTTTTGTTGTAAACACTAATTAAAACGTATTTCCCCGTGCCTAACATATCATTTTAATAGACAAAAATAATTGAAGAATATAGAATGATAATAACATACTCAACTCTTTTTCTCAAATTATTATGAATATAAAAAATGTTAACCTTAGAGTGGCTATTTCGTCTAAATGTAATCTAAATTGCATTTATTGCTCAAAAATAAATAAAAACGGAGATTATCTTCCAGCTCAAATGGAAGATTTTAGGCGAACATCAATTAAAAATGGTAGTATTAGCAAAAATATATTAATAAAGATTCTTTCTAATTTTAAACAAAATGGTGTAATGGGAGTTTCTTTAACAGGCGGAGAACCCTTGTTAAACCCTGAATTTGCAAGTATTGTCAGAAATATTTCGAATTTGGGGTTTTTAAGAATTGAAACAACTACTAACGGACTACTACTAACAGACTATCTTAATAAAAATGGCAAATTACCAAAAGAATTAACTCTCTTAAAAATTAGTATTGATACTTTTAACCCAACAATATTTAAGACAATTACTCGCGGTGGGAGTTTGCAAAAGTTAATAAATGGTATAAAAAAATTAAAAAAAACTAATAAAGACTTAAAAATTAGAGCTAACACCGTATTAATGAAAAGCAACTTATCAAATTTTCCATCATACATCGATAATTGTAGAAAATATGGAATAAATGAAGTAACGGTTTTAGATCTGGTTTATTTTGAAAATAAAAATCAAAAACAAGACAAAATATTTTTTGAAAAAGAATATATTAATTTTAAAGAATTCAATAATTTTATATCCAAAAAATTGCCCCAAAAGTTTAAAAACTTTCAAAGATATGGTCACGTCTTAACTCTTGATGACGGTTTTAAAATAATTTTCAAAGACAGTAATACCTCTTACCGCAATCTTTTATGTGATAAGTGTAGTGTTTACTGCCAAGAGGGTGTTTATACCGTTAGGATTGCCACCGATGGAAATATTACTACCTGTCCAGATTATGAAGGACAATTATTAAATATCGACGGAAAATCCGAACTGCTATCCGGCAATTTACCTAAAACGATTGATTCATTGATTAAATTCATAAAAGATTCCAAGCAAGAAGAAAGTTTCAAAAAATATTTAAAGAAACATAAAATTAAAAATAATAAATCATTATCAGGATAATAAAAATGAAGATATTTAGTAAAAAATAAAATTATAAAAAAAATTTATCTAAAAATTTCCCCCCACCTCTTAATTTCCTCAATAATTCCATCAAATTTTTTGTAAATATCATTTTTAAGGACTACTATCGGGGAACTGGCTTGTGCCAGTTCTCTTTTTGTTTGTAGAATTAGTGAAATTTTAGCTCTTTACATTAGCAAGCGCTTATCATATAATATAACCATATACTACTTCTGTCGCTTCGGTGGCAGAACGCGAGGTCGCCGTAAGGCGGCCTCTGCTTTTATATAGACGCGATATGGCAAAAAAATTAACGGCGTATGTATACGTTGATGGGTTCAATCTTTTTTATGGCAGCTTAAAGAAAACGGGGTATAAATGGCTTGATGTAAACAAGCTTCTCGGTTTTTATTTTCCTAAATACAACATCCAAAAAATAAAATATTTTTCGGCGATTACCAAGGCGCGAAAAGATGACTTAG
>Ga0172381_10008277_pt1 | contig 10191 bp, 9 predicted proteins | sample Leawel6488metaG_FD_119754 | JGI IMG/M metagenome (GOLD analysis project Ga0172381, IMG submission 119754) | Leachate microbial communities from a municipal landfill in Southern Ontario, Canada - Leachate well 64-88 metaG | ecosystem: Engineered > Solid waste > Landfill > Unclassified | place... | reverse complement strand
ACTCAATAAATGAAACAATACTTCTCGTTGGGATTATTCGAGGCCTCAAGGCGGCTCAAAGTAAAATAAATATCTAATTACTCAATAAATGAAACAATACTTCTCGTTGGGATTATTCTAGGCCTCAAGGCGGCTCAAGATAAAATATGATCTATAATACTCAAAAACAAAAAAACACCCTATTTGGGTGTTTTTTTATATTTTTTCTGTTGTTTCTATTATTTCATCTGGTTCTTGAAGTTTGAAAGATTCTTTAATCCTAGATTCTACTACTCCCACATTTTGAAAGCCAGTCATTAGTTCATCGTCTATCACTATCGCTGGAAGCTTTGTATCTTCTATTTTGTATATATTTAATATGGCTTCGACGGCTGAAAGGTCTGTATTAAAATAAAATGAATAAACTCGAAGTTCTGGATATCTCTCTCTTAATGATGAAAGTACTATTCCTTGCTTTTGACATTCACTACAATTTTGAGCAGTTGTATAAAAATAAAGAACAAAAGCTGATTTTTTATCACAACGAGAGGTTATTTTTTTCATTAATAAATAATCTTTAATTTGCAATAAAGAATAATATTTTTTTAAATATAAAACCTCAGCTGTTGATCCAATGTTTATTTCACTCCACTCTAGTTTTCTTCCTAACTCATCAAGTTCCGCTGAAAGCAATGAATCAGAAACATTCTTACAAGAAAGCTCTGACAGAAGATCATATTGTGTTTCCGAAGAAAGAACATCAATAGAAATATTGTCCTGAATAACCTTTAATTGGCTTAATTTTTTATTACTAAAATAATTACTAACATAAAGAGCAGTTAGAAATAATCCTAATGTTATAAAGAAAACTATTACGTATCTTTTCCAATCAAATTGTTTTTGCATATTACTATTTAGCTATTTTTACTTCTCTCTCTAAAATCCAACTAGACTCTTTTGATCTTATTGCATTAAGGATTGCTTTAATAATCCAAAATGGTGCTATTAAACTATAAATAATCATAAAATAAAAAATGTCAAAAGAAACTCTATATTTACCTTCTAACATTTTCCTCCCCAAAAGGAGCGAAACGATAACTGAAGTATATAATATAATTGAAATAAAAACTATAGTTTTTGTGTTGAAAAAAAAGAAATCAAAATTGGTAGTAAAGAAGGTATTTTGAAAACCTATTAAATTAATTTGAATAATTTTATGAATAATAAAATTAAATAAATTATAAAACAACATTATTAATAAAATAATAACTGATAATATTGAAATAATACCAGATGGTAGAGTAAAAAATGCAATATGACCATACTTTTTCTTAAAAAATAACCTACGGTAATCTATAGCATTTCTAATAAAACCATAGATCCAGCGTAATCTTTGGCGATATAATTTTTTTACAGTATTTGGTACTGAAGTATAGATATATGCATCTGGGCAATGCTCGATCTTGTAATGATGCTCCTGCATTCGCAGAGCTATTTCTTGGTCTTCTGTATTGTGAGCATGCCTATATGGACCCAAATCATCAAAAACTTTTTTTCTAAAAATAGAGAAGGGTCCAGGAGTTACATGAATACCACCTAAAAAAGCCAACATCTTCTTATTGTAAATTGCCATATCATATTCGGCTTTTTGGGCTCCTTGTATAATATTTGTTGGCTTATCCACAATAATAGAAGGGGCCACTGCCATAGTCTCTTCATCACTAAAATATGTCATGATTCTTTTTAATGATTGTGAATCAACAAAAGAGTCGGAATCTAAACACCCAGTAAACGGTGTATTAGTTCTCTTTAAAGCAAGATTAAGAGCTGTATATTTTCCACCATTTTCTTTGTGTAAAACTTCAACATTATCAAATTTTTTAAATTCTTGAATTACTTCCCATGTATTATCCTTACTACCATCATCAACTATTATTATTTTTAATTTATCTTTTGGATAATCTAAATCTAAAAGAGAATGAATTGTGCCTCCAATCGTTCTAGCTTCATTGTAACAAGGTACAATAATTGTAACTCCAGGGTATTCTTTTAGCTCAAAAGTTTTAGTTCTAACTAAAATATTTTTTCTTCTTTCTAAGAAGGTAATAAGAAAAAAAACCTGCACATAGACAGATAAAAAGGTAAATACATATATTGTTCCAGACAATACTTTATCCATATTATTCTTAAAATCATACCATCATAAAACAAAAAAAACAACCCGTCACTTTTAGGTGATGGGTTGAAAATATATATAATATTTTATTTAAATTACATAGTTCCCTCTTCTTTTACTTCAGGATTTTCACTAGGTTCAACTGGTGAAGATGTAGAAGTATTTGTTTCTGGGCAGCAATTATCTGTGCTACAATTTTTACATTTACAACCAAAAATTACAATGATAGCTGAAATACCTACCAATACATAAACAACACCCTCAAGCCATGGCATACCTCCAAAAATCAAATGAACAATATTCCATGAACTAATACTACCTAATAACATACCAATTCCTATTAAACCCCAATTAATACCACCAATAATTAGTAACCACTTAGCAATTTGCACTGAAAAACATTTTTTTTCTTTTTTATCCTTAGAACAACAATTTTCAAACATATATTTAAATTTTATCGCGCAAGCGAAATAATTAAGTTAATAATAAAAAGACCTTTTAATATATTAATTGTAACATATATAAAAAAACATGCTATAGTAGTAAATTTTAACAACATATAAAAAGGTAAATTTTATATATTTTAATTAATTTGCTAAAATCTACTAACGGGTGCTACAATATAAGTATTAATAGTAATAATAAATCATAAATATGGAAGATACAAAGAAAAATAAGATAAATATAGGATTAGCAGTTATAGTTGCAGGGGTAATAATAGCTGGGGCGATTTTACTTCGTGGCACAAATACACCAACAGAACAAAAAGATAATAAAGAAATTGGAACAAAAAATTCTGAAATAAAAATTTCAGAGATAGATCATATAACAGGAAATGCTGATTCAAAAATTGTAATAGTTGAATATTCAGACACTGAATGTCCATACTGTAAGGTTTTTCAAAATACTATGCAGAAAGTTATGGCTGAAAAAGGCAACGAAGTAGCCTGGGTTTATAGACATTTCCCTATTGCTCAACTTCACTCTAAAGCATTCAAGGAATCAGTTGCAACAGAGTGCGCATTTGAACAAGGTGGCAATGAAATGTTCTGGAAATATATAGATGAAGTATATTCAAGAACTGAATCAAATAACAAACTTCCATTTGATGAACTTTCTAAGATTGCATCTGACTTTGAATTAAATATTTCTGAATTTAATGAATGTCTTAATAGTGACAAATATGATGAAAAAGTGAACTCTTCACTAGAAGAAGGAAATAGAATTGGAGTAAGTGGAACACCTAAAAGTTTTATATTAAAAGACGGAAAAATAATAGATACAATAGATGGAGCATATCCATATGAAGTAGTAATACAAAAGATAGAAACAGCCTTGAAATAAATTTCAAAAATAAAAACCCTCTACACGTAGAGGGTTTTTATTTTGCTATAACTGTAGCTTCATCAAACCTTACAGAAAGAAGTCTAGAAGAACCATCTTGGCCTACAGTCACACCATACAATACTCCAGCTCGAGACATTGTTTCACGATTGTGTGTTACTACAATTAATTGTGAGCGCTTGGATAATTTTTCGAGCATATCTCCATACTTGCGAGAATTGGCTTCGTCCAGTGCTGCATCAGTTTCATCAAGAACTAAAAATGGTGGAGGGTTCACCTGAGACATGGCAAAAAGAAGTGCTATAGATGTCAAAGATCTTTCTCCCCCAGAAAGAGAATGGAGTTCTTTTACTTTTTTGTGTGGTAAGGATACATTAATTTCGATTCCTTGTTCTGGTGCGACTTCATCGTCTTCAAATACTTCAATTTCTTCTCCTTCTATTATCTTTTTTTTCTTCTGTTCAGTAATAACTGAAAGTGATCCATTTCCACCACCAAACATCAGAGCAAAAAATTCTTGAAATTCTGTATTAATTTTTTTAATTCCTTCTTTAAATTCTGCATCAATTTTTTCTTTTAAACCAACCATTAAGGTTTTTAAAGATTCGATACTTGCTGTTAGATCTTCAATTTCTTTAGCCAAAAAATTATCTCTGTCTCTAACTTCTTCAAATTCTCTTATTATTTCTCCACCACCGCCAGCGCCAACATCTTCTAATTTTATTTTTATACGTTCTATTTTTTTCTTAATTTCTTCTTGTTTAAATTTATCTATAATAGAATTTTCTATTACAAAATCTTTATAAGACAATATATCGTGGCCAATTAATGTAATGCCTTCTCTTATTTCATTTTCAAAAAACTCAGTTTCCTTAGATAAATTTTCTTCCTTTACTGAAATAAGTCGCAAGGACGAGGACAGCTCTTGATGTTTTACTTTTAGATTAAATTTTTCTCTTTCTTGCTCTCTTTCAATATTTATTTCAGTATTAATTTTATTTTTTAATAAATTTATAGATTCTAAAATTCTATTTTCTTCATTTTCTATTTCTTTCATCTGAACTAATATTGCTTGTTGAGAATCTCTCAACTCTAGCAACTTTTCACTATTGTCGATAAAAGGCTTTTCCTTTTCAAAATTTCTAGAAAATCTATTTAAGATATCGCGAATTTTACCCAAAAGAGGTGCAATATTTTCTAAAACATCCATATAAATAGCCTCTTCTAAATACTCATCTGCTTCTTTTAAGAAAGATTCTAATTCTTCTCTATTAACTGAGACATTTTGAGGCCTCTCCACCTTCTCCGTATTTCCTTCTTCCATTTCAATCATTCCTTCAATTCTTCCTAATTTTCTCTCTATTTCACTCTTTGCACTACGAATTTCATTAATTTTTTGTTCTAGTTTTTTTAATTCTTCTTTATTTCCATTTTCATCAGAAATTTCTAGAGAACTATTATTACTTTCAATAAAAATTGAATCTGGAATATTTTTTAATTCATTTAAAATTTTACTTTTTTCAGAAAGTAAACTATTCTTTTCATTTTCTAAATATATACTTTCATTTTTTAAATATTCATGATAAAAAGACAATAGATCTATCTTCATCTCTTCAGCCTTTTGAAACTTCTCTACTTGTTTTTTAAGAAAATTAAGATGTGGGGCATTCTCTCTTCGAAGAAGTGAAACCTCATTCATATTATTATTTGAACGCTCTAATTTTCTTTCAGTTTCTCTTATTTTATATTGATATATTTTAAGACCTAGTGCATCTTCTACCATTTCTCTTCTGTCTTTTGGTGAGGCATTTAAAATTCTGTCTGCTTCACCTTGTGAAATGATATGATGTCCAGAAGAACCAACATTCACTGATGCAAGTAATGCATTAATATCCTTGAGCCTAACCTCAGTGCCATTTAAAATATATTTATTCAACCCATCAGAATAAACTTCACGAGAAATTGAGATTGTATCAAAATTTAAATTTATATTTTCACCATTCTCATTTGAGAGTTTGAAAACCTTGTCACTATTATCAAAATAAATAGAAACTTGAGCCCTAGATCCTTTTGATAAATGTTTTGATCCTTTAAAAACCAAGTCGGTACCAGCCTTTCCACGCATTGACTTGATAGATTGTTCACCTAATACAAAACGAATAGCCTCTACTACGTTAGACTTTCCAGAGCCATTTGGTCCGACAATAGCAACAACTGGACTTTCAAATTCCAGTGTAGTCTTTTTGGCAAATGATTTAAAACCATTAATTTCTAAGTTCTTTAATCTCATATTAGTCCAACCAATTTTTTATTTTTAAAGCGGCTTCAGCTGCTTTTTGTTCAGCCTCTTGTTTAGATTTACCTTTTCCATCAGCAATCAATTCTGAACCGAAATATATACCAACTGTAAAATGCTTGTCGTGGTCAGGACCTAACTCATGTAAAACCTTATAAGCTGGAGTAAAACTTACATATTCTTGTGCTTTTTCTTGTACTAAACTCTTAGCATCACGCCAAAGTTTTTTTGAAACTATTTCTTCTGTATGAGGTAAAAGAGTTTCAACAATAAATTCATTTACAACATCATAACCTTGATCTAAGTATACAGCACCTATATAAGCTTCATAAGTATTCGCTAGTATATATTGTCTGGCTTTACCAGTATCCTTTGTCTCACCTTTTGACAAAAGAAGAAAATCATTCATTCCTATTTCTAATGCAACTTCTGAAATAATAATCGCATTTACTAATGCAGAACGAAGTGCGGTTAATTCTCCTTCGGCATATTCTCTATATTTTTTATAGAGAAAATCTGTAACAACGAGTTCGAGAACTGCATCTCCTAAAAATTCTAAACGTTCATTGTGTGACAATCCTGCTGATGGGTTTTCATTTATATATGAACGATGAATAAAAGCTTGTTTTAATAAGTCTTTATTTTTAAAAACTATTTTTGTCTTTTTTTCAAAATCTGAAAAATTTATCATAAATATTTTAACAGGCACTAGGCGCTAGGTATTAGTATAAAATCTAAAGTCTAAGGCTCAAAGCCTAACTATTATTTTTTTGTCCCGGCACTATTAGGTCGAGACTCCGACTTTGTGTTGGAGCTAATAATTTCGATCGCTTTACTAATTAATGGAATAATATCATTATAAATTCGAAGTTCTGGGATCTCTGAGAGCTGAAACCACCTAGCACCATCAAGGCCTCCAGAGTGCTCTAAAACTAATTCTTTATATTCACTCTCTGCTAAAAAATAAGTTACTTTTTTTAGAATTCTTCCTCTCTCTGGATGTTTTGCTACATATTCATTTTCTCCAAGTTTTGCAATTATTTTAATGTCCAAACCAATTTCTTCTTTTAATTCTCTGACTGTTGCCTCTTCAGCATTTTCACCATCTTCCACTCCCCCTTTAGAAATAGTCCAATAACCAAAAACATCATGAACCATAGCAAAATAAGTATCATTTCCTTTCTTCGCATATACTAATGCTCCACCTTTTATATCAACTGGCAACTTTGTAATATCTACCACCTCTTCCTCTTTTTTCTTTTTACTTTTTTCGTCCTTCCCTGGTTCCCCTATTTCTTTATAAACTGCTCCTAATACACCATTTATAAATTTACTAGAATTTTCTCCTCCGAAAGTTTTAGCTAATTCTATGGATTCATTTATTGCCACCTTTGGTGGTACTTGATTGCGGTCACCAAAAAGAAGCTCGGTCAAACCAATACGTAAAATATTCCTATCTACTACTGAGATTTTATCAATAGGCCATTCTGGAGCAGCCTTACTTATGATGTCATCAACTACTTCCTTTTTTTTAAAAATTTGTTCAGTTAGAGAAAACACAAAATTGTCATCCTCTAATCCAGGAGCGAATTCTTTTAAATTCCTATTTAATGTTTCTTTTGTTTCTTCATTAGTCCAATTTTTTCCTTGTTCAGAAAACAAGAAATCCCATTCAAAAAGGGTTTGTAAAACTATTGATCTGGAAAGGTGCCTATTAGCCATATAATTAAAATTTCAAAAAATTTCAAGGCTCTAGTTTAAATGCTAATGCCTAGGGCCTAGTTTCCTAGTGCCTATTTTGCTTCTACTTCCTTTGCTTTTGCTTTCTTTTGTTTTTTTTCTATCTTTTTTACTAAATCTAAGACTTTCATTCCGCGATAAAAACCACAAGCCTTGCAAACTGTATGACCTTTTTTTAATTCTTGGCAATTGCCACATTTAGCAAAATGAGCACTCTTCAAAGCATGATGTGAGCGCCTGTTGGCTGTATGTGATTTTGTATGTCTCATTCGTACTACCATAATGTATACATACTAGCATATTAAATAATAAAAGCAAAGAATAAAAGGTGAAAAATATTTTAAATATGATATTATAAGGTTTATGGAAACAAATGAAAAATTAGATAATTTAAGGCATTCATTAGCTCACCTATTAGCAGCTGCTGTTTTAAAGCTCTGGCCTGAAACACTAGTAACAATTGGTCCAGTTATTGAAAATGGTTTTTATTATGATTTTGACTTTAAACATCCTATTTCTGATAAAGATTTACCAAAAATTGAAAAGAAAATGCGTGAACTCTTGAAAACATGGAAAGAATTTACTGTAGAGGAAAAAACTTTCGAAGAAGCTAAAAAATATTTTGCTGATAATGTTTACAAAACTGAATTAATAGATGGATTAAAAGACAAAAATGAAAAAATTACTTTCTATACTGCGGGTGATTTTACCGATCTATGTCGTGGTGGACATATAAAAAATCCAAGTAAAGAAATAAATACTGATGCTTTTAAATTAGACAGACTAGCTGGAGCTTATTGGCGTGGAGATGAAAAAAATAAAATGCTTACTCGTATTTATGGGGTCGCACTTGAAACAAAAGAAGAATTAGAAAAATACTTAGCTCTACGCGAAGAAGCAAAAAAAAGAGACCATAAAAAAATTGGGCATGAGTTAGGGCTTTTTACTGTTTCTGATTTAATTGGTTCAGGATTACCATTGATCAAGCCAAAAGGAATGATAATTAGAAAAACAATTTCTGATTTTCTCTGGGACTTACATAAAAATAGAGGGTACTCTCAGGTGTGGACTCCACACATTGCCAAGGAAAAGCTTTATGAGGTTTCTGGTCATGCAGCTAAATTTGGTGATGAGCTTTTTAAGGTACAAGGCAAAGAAGATAAATTTTTTATGAAACCAATGAATTGCCCACACCATATGCAAATTTTTGCTGATGACCAATATTCATATAGAGATATGCCTATAAGATATTTTGAACCAGCTACTGTTTATCGTGATGAAAAATCTGGCCAATTAGGTGGGCTCACTAGAGTTCGAGCTATAACTCAGGACGATGGACATTTGTTCTGTCGAAAAGATCAAATTGAAGAAGAAGTTGGTGTAATCGTTTCTATAATAAGAGAATTTTATACTTCTGTGGGTATGATGAATAATTATTGGGTTTCTCTATCGGTACGAGGGACTGATTTATCAAAATATATTGGTGAAACAAAAAATTGGGAAATTGCCGAGGAAGCTTTAAACAATGCGGCCAAAGCAAATAACTTAAACTACAAAAGAGTTGAGGGTGAAGCTGCTTTTTATGGCCCCAAGCTTGATTTTATGTTTAAAGATTCACTCGGACGAGAATGGCAATTAGCTACAATACAATGTGACTTCAATTTACCTGAACGCTTTGATCTCTCATTTATGAATGAAAATGGAGAAAAAGAGAGGCCTGTTGTTATCCATAGAGCAATTTCAGGTTCTCTTGAGCGTTTTATGGGTATGCTTATTGAACATTATGCTGGATCTTTTCCTCTTTGGTTGTCCCCTGTACAAATAACGATTTTACCAATAAGTGAAAAACAATCTATATACGCAGAACAAGTTTATTCTGAATTAAAAAATTCAAATATCCGCGTAGAATTAGATTCTTCAAATGAATCACTAGGAAAAAGAATTCGTAATGCTAAAATGCAAAAAACTCCTTATATTATTGTTATAGGTGATAAAGAAAAAGATTCCAACACCCTAACAATAGAAGGTAGAAATAATGTAAAAATAGAAAATATCTCCACAGAAGATCTAATAATAAAACTTCAAAAAGAAATCTCCGAAAAAGCTTTGTAATATAAAATCAATATAAATAATTTTATATTACAATATAAGAAGCGACCGCTTGCTATATTGTAATGATGTTATTTTCATTTTTTTAATCTAATTTAAAAAAATTTTTAAAACGATAGTCATTTTCGAATGAGTCACAAGTAATATACACCACTTCTCTGCCTAGGTCAAAATAAGTCTTTATGATAGATACAATTTCTTCACATGGATACGGATATATCCAAACACTTCCTTGTATTTGAACAAAACCTATTCTTTTTAAATGAAATCTAATTAAATCTCTAACTCTTTTTTTCTTTTCTGGAATATCGAACATTACCAGTCTCCATTTTTTATCCCAGGATGATGGTTTTTTTATTTTCTTATTATCATCCCATATATATTTTTGAGCATTTTTTTTACCTTTCTCTGTCAATTTTACAGAAACTTCTCCATTTTTATTAATAAAACTCATAAAACCTTTTTTGACCATTCTCTTTATTGTATTTGGATATTCAGTTTTTTGACGAGCAGTTTTAAAAATATCAGAAAATGATTCCTTGTATTT
>Ga0172381_10008276_pt1 | contig 10191 bp, 8 predicted proteins | sample Leawel6488metaG_FD_119754 | JGI IMG/M metagenome (GOLD analysis project Ga0172381, IMG submission 119754) | Leachate microbial communities from a municipal landfill in Southern Ontario, Canada - Leachate well 64-88 metaG | ecosystem: Engineered > Solid waste > Landfill > Unclassified | place... | reverse complement strand
TCCTCCCATCACCATTCACGGTGGCCACTTAAAAGGAATAACTTATAGGATGAACGTTCCGAGCGCCCAGGTTAAATCGGCGATCCTTCTGGCCGGACTTTTTGCCAGGGGCCGGAGCGTGGTGATTGAACCTTTGGCTTCCCGGGACCATACCGAAAGGATGCTTAGGGCCTTTGGCGCCAGGATCAACTCCGGTAAAAAGATCATTATTCGCCAGACGCCAAAACTTATTTCTCCGCGGCAGATATACATTCCGGCAGACATTTCTTCGGCAAGCTTTTTTATTGTCGCGGCCCTGATCTTACCCGGCTCGCGCGTCGTGATCAGGAACGTCAGCTTGAATCCTTCGCGTTGTCAGGCATTGGCGGTCTTAAGGCGGATGGGGGCGGATATCCGGATCACCGAAGCCACCAGCCGTTTTTCCGCGGGTGAACCCCTGGGTAAGGTTGAGGCCAGGAGCAGCTTCTTAAAGGCGGCGCGGGTGTCAAAAAAGGAAGTGCCTTTATTGATAGACGAGCTGCCGATATTGATGGTGGCGGCAAGTTTTGCCAAAGGGCAAAGCGTTTTTCAGGGGGTCCAAGAGTTGCGGGTCAAAGAAACAGACCGTATAAAGTCAATGAGTGAAAACCTGCGCAAGATGGGGGTTACGGTCAAGATCCGAAAAACCGGCAGGCAAGAGGAGCTGTCGATCCGCGCCGCCAGGCCTTTATCCGGATGCAAGATAAAAAGTTTCGGCGACCACCGCACTGCCATGAGCATGGCAATAGCCGCGCTAGGGGCAGAGGGCCCCAGCACCATTGATAATACCTCTTGTATCAGCAAGTCTTTTCCCGATTTTTTAAAAATTCTTAAATCAACAGCGAAGTTCCGGGATTAAGCCTCTTTTTCGGCCGATTTTTGCCTTTTGCCCAGGGCCAAAAGAGGTAAATTTTTGTTTGACATAGGGTTCAATCTCTGTTAGAATTTCTACACGTCTTTTTTAAAGGAGATCCCATGCCCAAATTCAGAGATATCCTCAAAAAAATCTTAAATTATCTGCAGGATCTGTCCGCCAATGATATGGGTATAGACTTGGGGACAGCTACGACAATAGTTTACGTAAAAGGAGAAGGGATCGTCCTTTGCGAGCCTTCGGTAGTGGCGGTGAGGCGCGGAACTTCGCAGGTCCTGGCGGTAGGGGAAGAGGCCAAAAGGATGCTCGGGCGCACCCCCGGCAACATCATTGCCATCAGGCCGATGCGTGACGGGGTAATTACCGATTTCGAAATTACCGAGGCGATGTTAAGGCATTTTATCCAGAAGGTCAGCAGGCGCCGTTTTCAGATCAGGCCGCGGATTGTCATCGCCATCCCTTCAGGTATCACCGAAGTGGAAAGGCGCGCGGTACGCGAGTCCGCGGAACGCGCCGGGGCCAGGGACGTCGTGTTGATCGAAGAGCCGGTAGCCGCGGCAATCGGTGTCGGTTTACCGATCGATGAGCCGATCGGCAACATGATCATCGATATCGGAGGCGGCACTACGGAGATCGCGGTGATCTCTTTAAAAGGCATAGTATTTTCCAAGTCCATCAGGATCGGCGGGGACGAGATGGATGAGGCAATCATAGAGTATTTGAAAAAGACCTATAATCTGATGGTGGGTGAGCGCACCTCCGAAGATATTAAAATAAAGATCGGTTCCGCCTATCCGCTGGAAGAAGAGATGACCCTCGAAGTAAAAGGAAGGGACCTGATCTCCGGGTTGCCTAAAACAGTGACGATTACCTCGGAGGAAGTCAGAGAGGCCTTACAGGAACCTTTGCGGGCGATAGTAGAAATTGCCAAGGTTTCCCTGGAAAGGACCCCGCCTGAATTGGCCGCGGACCTGATCGAAAACGGGATAATGATGGCCGGCGGAGGATCCCTCTTGCGCGGGCTGGATAAATTGATCGCCGAAGAGACCGGCCTGCCGGTGCACGTTGCCGATGACCCGATGACCGCGGTGGCAAACGGAACCGGTAAATACCTGGATGAGTTTGCCCGTTTGAAAGACGTCGCGGTCCCGGTCAAGACCGAGATCCGTTCGTAGCAGTTTCCTTTTTTAACCTGATCAACAAACCAACCCACAGATGTGTTTAATTTTAAAAACAAAAAACTGATACCTTATGTCGTTGTTGTTTTTGTTTTCCTCGTTTGCGCCGGTTTCCTGCCTGTCTTCAGACCTTTAGCTTTAGAGATCCTCGGCTTACCGCTTAAGTTCTTCACCCTGGTTTCCGATGAAGTAAAAGGCATCATCCTTTATCATAAGAATTATACCGAAAACCGTATCTTGCGCAGGGATGTGGATCTCTTAAGGCAAAAGCTGAATACGGCCGATGAACTGCGTCTGGAAAACGAGCGCCTTAAAAAAATCCTTTCTTTTAAGGAGAAGGCCGCTTTTCGGGTGATCGCCGCCGCGGTTATCGGGCGCAGCGCCGATAACTGGTCCTCGGGAATCATTATTAATAAAGGAAGTTCCAGCGGGATAAGGAAGGGTTTCGTGGTTATCAGTTATCTGGGCCTGGTCGGGCGCGTTGTGGAAACTTCTCAACATGTGAGCAAGGTGATGTTATTGAGCGATTCGAGTTTCAGCGTCTCCAGTATCGACCAGCGCAGCCGCCAGGAAGGCCTGGTTGCCGGAACCCTGGGCAGTACCCTGGTGATGAAATACCTTCCGAAAGACGCGGATGTGCTCGAACAGGACATTGTGGTCACCAGCGGCCTCACCGAGACCTACCCGAAAGGGGTCATTATCGGGACAGTGGTCGATGTGGGGGAAGAGCTTTCCGGACTAAGCCGTTATGCCGTGATCAAACCCGCCGTAAACTTATCCAGTTTGGAAGAAGTGCTGATAATTATCCCGTGAATAAAAGAACGATCCTCCTGGTTATTCCGATCCTGGCTTTATTAGAGGCCACGCTTTTAAATTATTTGCGTATTTTTGGCGTGAAGCCCGATCTATTATTGATCTCGGCGGTCGCCTGTGGGTTAAGCCTGCGATTGAAATGGGCCTTGCCGGCAGCTTTATTGGCCGGGATACTCAAAGATGTCCTTTGCGCGGGAAGCGCTTTATGCCTGAACAGCCTGGTCTTTCCGGTACTCTGCCTTTCGGTCTATTTCCTGCGCAAAAAAGTATCGTTGGGCAACGAACTGGCAGAGACCCTTCTGGTTTTTATCGCGGTAATCTTAAGCGCGGTTGCCGGCAGGACCCTGAACCTGGCTTTTTTTGGGGGCGTTGTGCCCACGGGGATAACCTTACGCATAATCTTTTTGGAGTCCCTCTATACCGCGGGGGTTTCTTATCTATATTTCCGCATGAAACATGAGAGTTAAAATTACCGGATTATTCCTGGTTTTTCTTTTTGGCGTTCTTTTCTTTGGGCTCTTTCGCCTGCAGATACTCAGCGGGAAAAAGCTCAGGGAGATGAGCCTGAAGAATTGTATCCGCCTGCTGCCCCAGCCGGGCGCCCGGGGGCGTATCCTTGACCGCAGTGATCAGGTCCTGGTAGATAATCACCTGACCTATGACGTAATGGTTTCTTCCCAGGACAGGCCCCAGCTTGATCAGGCCCTGGAGGCAATCGCCAAAATCCTCAACATAAACCGCAACGAACTGAAAAATAAATACTACAATAATTATACCGCGAGTTTCCTGCCGGTTACCGTGGCGCGTAATATCGAGATGAAGAAGACCATCGCCCTGGAAGAACTGAAGATGGACATTCCGAATATCATTATTCAGCCCAATCCGGTCAGAGGGTACCCGCACGGCAGGCTGGCGGCGCACGTTATCGGTTACCTGAATGAGATCGACCGTTGGAGGCTGACAAAATTATCGGATTACGGATACGGGCCCAAGGACATAGTCGGCTATACCGGGGTCGAGGAAAAATACGATTATTACCTGCGTCAGCAGGAGGGGGCGCTTTCCGTGGAAGTGGACAGCCGCGGCCGTTTTGTCAGGGTCCTGGGTTTTAAACCGCCGAGAAAAGGCAAGGACATCCAGTTGACGCTGGACCTGAAGATCCAGCAGATCGTGGAAGCCGCTTTGGGGGAGCGTAAAGGCGCGGCGGTGATCATGGACCCGAATAACGGAGAGATCTTTGCCCTGGCCAGCTCTCCATCTTATGACCCGGAGGTCTTTATCAGGAGAAACGTTCCGCAGATGTCCCGGATGTTTAATGATCCGGATGCCCCGTTGATGGACCGCGCCATAAGCTCCGCATATCCGGCGGCGTCGGTATTCAAACTGGTGGTAGCAACCGGTGCGCTGGAGAGTAAAAAGATCAATCTCGGTACGACATTTAATTGCTCCGGCGGGATGAACGTCGGACGCCGGCGGTTCAAGTGCTGGAGCACGCACCATGAAGAGGACCTGATTGATGCCATAGCGCACTCCTGCGACGTATTTTTTTACCACGCCGGCTTGGCTTTAGGCGCCCAGGGGATCCATGACTACGCGGTAAAGTTCGGATTTTCCAAGCTTACGGGAATAGATCTGCCGTATGAAACAGCCGGTTTTGTGCCCGATCCGTTATGGAAAAAACTTTCCCGTTTTGAGAATTGGTATGACGGAGACACGGCAAATTTTTCCATCGGACAGGGGGACCTTTTGGTCACGCCGATCCAGGTCGCGCGGATGACGGCGGTGTTTGCCAATCGCGGATACCTGGTTACGCCTTATTTGATCAAGGGGATAGACGGCCAGCAGGTTGATTCCTATAAGCGTAAATTGGTGCGCATAAATATAAAGGAGAATCTGCTGGCGGCGGTAAGAGAAGGGATGAGAAGGGTAATTATCGACCCGCAAGGGACGGCCAGTATATTTTCCGGGGTCGGGGTGAGTGTTGCCGGGAAAACCGGGACCGCCCAGGTAACCGGAAAGCCGTCGCACGGCTGGTTCAGCGGATTTTTTCCATACGAAAAACCGAAATTTGTCATCTGCGTTTTCTTAGAAAACGGGGGTTCAGGGTATAACGCCACTTCCGTGGTAAAACAGATAGTCGAAGAAATGGTCAAGGAGGAGTTGATTTGAAGAGTTCCAGAATGATTATTTTCGCGTCCGCCTTGTTTTTGGCGTTCATCGGGATCCTGACCATTTACAGCAGCACTTATCAGAAGGATACCGTCGGCTGGCAGTTGATCTACCGCAGGCAGATTTTCTCGGTGCTGGTCGGGGTGGTCTTTTATCTGTTGATTTCCCGGCTGAATTACCGCCGTCTTTGGGACGCGACATATTTCTTATACGGGGCGGCGATTTTTTTGCTGCTTTTGGTTTTTGTCCTGGGCGCGGTGCGCCTGGGGGCGCAGCGCTGGCTGAAATTAGGGATGTTGAATTTTCAGCCGTCGGAATTGACCAAAATAGTCCTGATTATTTTTTTAGCGAGGTATTTCAGCCTGAAATCCAAATATAATGTTTCGCTTTTGACCAGCCGCCTGGGGATCGTGCGTTCCTTTGTCCTGCCGTTTATTTTCATGGCCGTGCCGGTCGGCCTGATCATCGAGCAGCCGGACCTGGGCAGCGGGATACTGGTGTTCATGATCTTTATCGCGATTGTCTATCTGGCGGGGATTAAGTTGAGGTATCTTTTATTTTTGTTTTTAAGTATCGCTGTTTCCATGCCGGTATTCTGGCATCTTTTGCGCGGTTATCAGAAAAACCGGCTGCTGATATTTCTCAATCCCGAGATGGATCCCTTGGGCGCGGGGTATACCGTGATCCAGTCAAAGATCGCCATCGGCTCCGGAGGGTTTTTCGGGAAAGGGTGGCTGTCCGGCACGCAGAGCCAGCTGCATTTTCTGCCCGAATCGCATACGGATTTTATCTTTGCTACTTTCGCCGAACAGTGGGGATTAGTAGGGAGCCTGCTACTTTTGTCGTTATACGCTTTGATTATCGTGCAGGGTTTCAAAATCGCCCTGCGCACCCAGGACCGTTTCGGCAGGCTCTTGGCATTCGGCATCTCGATTATGCTGGCGATCCAGGTGTTTATCAACATCGCGATGAACCTGGGGCTGGCGCCGGTGGTCGGCATTCCTTTGCCGCTGATGAGCTACGGCGGGTCGTCGTTGCTGGTGACGTTTCTCTCGCTGGGGATCCTGGCGAATATAGATAAGAAGAGGTCAGTGTTTTAGGTGCGGGACCAAGAACCAAGAACCATGTAAAGTCACAAGTCACAAGTCACAAAGTCACAAGGTAGCGTAAAGTTCAAAGCGCAAAGCGCAAAACTTAAGCGTAAAGTTTAAAACGTAAAAAATACAGTGAGATTCCTCCTTTTTTATCGTCTATTATAGTAGAAGGAGGAAGAGGTGAAAAACGCAAAATCTGTAGATTCAATTCCCGCAAAGATCTTTGAGATACGCGGAAAAAAGGTAATGCTGGATAAGGATTTGGCGGTTCTTTATGGGGTGAAGACTAAGGTTTTACTACAGGCGGTTAAGAGAAATATCACGCGTTTCCCGGCCGATTTCATGTATCAGCTTACTTTGCAAGAAGTTAGAATCTTGAGGTCACAATTTGTGACCTCAAACAGGGGCGGAAGAAGATATCTTCCTTATGTCTTTACCCAGGAGGGGGTGGCAATGTTGTCCGGTGTTTTAAACAGCCACAGGGCAATCCGGGTTAATATTGCCATCATGCGGGCATTCGTAAAGCTGCGGCAGGTATTATTGTGGCATAGAGAGTTTGAGCAGCAATTAAAGACACTGGAAGACAGAATTGGAATTCATGATGCAGAGATCAAGGAGATTTTCATGGCAATTCGTTCCTTAATCTCTCCTCCCCGCAAGAAAGAAAAGAGAATATTGGGATTCGGGCACAAATAAGCGAAAAACTCAAAGCGCAAAGCGCAAAACTTAAGTGTAAAGCTTACAACGAAATGCAAAAAAGTATATAATTATAAAAAGCAAATTATTTTAATCTAAAATGGAAGGCGAAATTATCCAGAAATTAAACGATTTTTTGAATGAGCATTCACCTGTGACAAAAGAATGCCAAGTTATTTATTTAATGGTAGAAATTAGAAAGTTGATAGAAATATTTAATAATAGATCCAACTATAGTACGCTATTTTTGTATTGTAATTGGACTCTACATCCTATAATTGACCGAACTAATCTATTAAAAGATATGCAAGATTTAATCAGTCGAATTGATGAGAGTATCCAAGCAGGAGGAAAATTTGATGATAAACAGCTTGTACCATCTGACTTTGGAAGCTCCCTTATTGAATTTTCATCTTTGGGAAGATTGAAAGAAAACATGCAAGCTTTTTTCAATAGTATAAATTTGCCCCTTAGTCTTTTTGAAGATGTAAATTGGGGTGCTTTTCGGAATCATTTGTTGAGAGTGTTGTGTGAACAACCAATAATTTTTAAAAATCCGTCTACAAATATTAAATCGATTTGTTTTAAATTTGCTAATGTGGGTGCAGTGCAGTTACAGGTCGAGTTTGTAGATAATGGTGCGCCATTTAGATATATAGGCACACTTTAAAATGGTTTTCAATAATAAACTAAAAGCATATTTCAATTTTTTTTCTAGATTTCGGGAACTATAATATCTACTAACCGCTACAGTTTTGCGTTTTGCGCTGTAGTTTTGCGCTTTGAACTTTGCACTTTACGCTATTTCTGTGACCTGTGACCTGTGTCTTGTGACTTTACATGGTCCCTGGTCCTTGGTCCTTGGTACAAAACTCTATTTAAACTATGTACGACGAACACTTACTAGAAGTCCGCAAGCCCGCTCAATACATCGGCCTTGAATGGAACGTCTCGCGCAAGGAGTTTGACGCGGCAGAGGTGAAGTTTGCCCTCTGCTTTCCCGACCTTTATGAGATCGGGATGAGCAACCTGGGGATGAGGATCCTTTACGGGGTCACCAACAATATTCCCTGGGCCTGTTGCGAACGTTTTTTCGCCCCGGCGCAGGATCTCGAAGCGGTCCTGCGTAATAACCGCCTGGAGATATTGTCCCTGGAATCGAGAAAGAGGCTCAAGGATTTTGACCTGGTCGGTTTTTCACTCGGCTATGAGTTAAGCTACAGCAATGTCTTGAACATCCTTGAGTTGGGCAATATTCCGTTGAGCGCCGCCCAGCGCGACAAAAGTTTTCCCCTGGTGATTGCCGGCGGTCCCTGTGTGTTGAATCCCGAACCAATGCATGAGTTCTTCGATCTTTTTGTCATCGGCGAAGCAGAGGAGGCCCTGCGGGAACTGCTTGAAGTATACCGGCAGCATAAAGAGGCTTATCAGAGCGGCAGGCTCTCTAAAGAAGAGCTGTTGATCGCCCTGGCCGCGGTGGAAGGGGTGTACGCGCCTTCTTTATACCAGGTGAGCTATGACCAGCAGGGTGGGGTCATTGAGTTTAGGCCCGCGCACAGCCGCCTGCCGTTAAAGATCAAAAAGCGTTATCTGGCCGAACTGGATACCGCCTTTGTGCCTTTGGATTGGCTGGTTCCCTATATCCAGATCGTCCACGACCGGATCACCCTGGAGGTGATGCGCGGCTGCCCCAATCGCTGCCGTTTCTGCCAGGCGCGGATATTATATTATCCTTTTCGCGTTAAGTCCGTAGACAAGGTCACTGCCTGCGCCTGCGAGATCTACAAACGCACCGGCTATGAAGAGATCTCCCTGGCCGGGCTCTCCGTCAGCGACTATCCCCATTTGGAAGAGTTATTGCAGCAGCTTTTCAATAAATTCGACGAGAAGAAGATCGGGCTGTCTTTGCCTTCGATCAAGCCGAAATTGATGGTCGGCCGGATGGCGGAATTGATCGCCGCGATCAGAAAAACCGGGCTGACCTTTGCCCCTGAAGCGGGCTCCGGCAGATTGCGCGAGGTAATCGGCAAAGACTTTGACGAAGGCGGTTATTTCGAGGTCCTGGAAAAGGCGTATGCCGCGGGATACCAGCATGTGAAGTTGTATTTTATGACCGGCCTGCCCACAGAGGAAGAGGCCGACCTGGACGCGATCATCGGGCTGATCAACCGGACCTCCGAGGCGAGAAAGAAGATCAGCGGGCACCCGGCGTGGGTGAACGTCAGTATCAACACGCTGATCCCCAAGCCGCATACCTCTTTTCAGTGGTGCGGGATGGGCGGCCTGGAGGAGATGCGGGAAAAGCAGCGCTACCTGAAGAGCCGGATAAAGAACAAGAGGGTGAAGTTTAATTTTCATAACCCCGAGATGAGTTTTATGGAGGCGGTATTTTCCCGGGGGGACAGGCGCCTGGGGAAAGTGATCCGCGCGGCTTTCGCAAAAGGCGCCAGGTTTGACGGCTGGGAGAACCATTTTAACTTTTCTCTCTGGCAGGAGGCATTTCGCGAGGCGCAGGTTGACCCGCAGTTTTATCTGCGCGGGAAAAGCAGTGCAGAGCTGCTGCCCTGGGATTTCCTGGATTCCGCCGTGCAACGGGAGATTTTGTTGAAAGATTATAACAAAATCATTGCATAAAACGCGATAAGTTGTATAATGATTTTGTAATTCATAACCTTTATTGAAATATGGGGTTACGTTATATAAAAATCATCGGTAAAATTATCCAGAACGGGGGAAAAAATGAAAAAGCAGAAAAGTAAAATTAGCCAGATCCCCTCTTTGTCGCGCGGCCTTAAATATAAATTAAGGATCGCGTTGTATCTGATGACCGTTTTGCCCTTGCTGGTGACCGGTTATATTATTTCGACCTATCTTTTACCGGTGATGGGCTTTAAACTCGAGATCATCATCTCCTTGTCCATCAGCGCGATGATCGCGGTCCTGGGTTTTTTTATCGTGAAGGAGGTTTTCGACCGGGTGCTTTCGGTTTCCACCGAGGCAAAGCTGATTGCCGCAGGGGATATCTCCCGCCGTTTGAGCCTGGAACGTGACGATGAGGTGGGGGACCTGGGGGACGCCTTGAATCAGCTGACCCACCGTATCCGCAGCAACATGGATGAGTTGAAAAGTTACAGCGAAAAGACCACCGAGATAAACCTGGAGATCCAGAAAAGGATTTTAGTGCTTTCCAGTCTCCTGCAGATCAGTTCCCTGATCTCGCAGACCACCGGGTTGGACGAGATACTTAAGGTTACCGTCGAGAAATCGCGCTTCATCGCCAGCTCCGATCTTTCCTACCTGCTTTTCAAGCAGGATAATTCCGAACGTTTTTCTACCAAAATCGCCGACG
>Ga0172381_10008275_pt1 | contig 10192 bp, 13 predicted proteins | sample Leawel6488metaG_FD_119754 | JGI IMG/M metagenome (GOLD analysis project Ga0172381, IMG submission 119754) | Leachate microbial communities from a municipal landfill in Southern Ontario, Canada - Leachate well 64-88 metaG | ecosystem: Engineered > Solid waste > Landfill > Unclassified | place... | reverse complement strand
CGGCATCCAGAAATTGAAGCCGCTTTTCATTGTATTGGACGCGAATTAGTTTCTTTTCCATGTCAATATTGTAGCGAAAAGTTACTTACTTAGGAAGCTGAAGACTGCATTTTCATTTCATCAGCCCCTTCATGCGGAGAAACTTCCGACTCTCCCTATGAGCCTGCTTCATGTACTGGATTAACAACCAGTCATTCCAGAATTCATAATCAGGATCAGGAAGATTGTTAGGGAGACTAGTAACCCTCTCGATTTCGGTAGAAATCCAATCCTCAATCTCCCCTTTATTGTACTTACCTGCCCTAATATCCTTCAAATGTTGAACTCTCGGGGATGGGAATTCGAGTCTCCCAGTGGTCATATAGTCTTCCAACTGCCAGATAATACGAAGAGCGTGATAATATGCCTTCAAGTCCACTCCATTATTCAGAGAGGCTTCTTCTGCACGTTTACCGTATGCCTTACGCTTCTCCAAAAGAACTGGATATACTTCAGCAAAGCGGCGAGTCATAGGAAACTCGCAATTAGGTCCAAATAGATATGTCTCCACCCTATCCCCTGTAATTTCACTTGCAGGAATGGTGTTGCATTTACCTCTGGTACCCAGATCACCTTCATATGGTGCAGTGTCGTGCATTTTGACTTTCACTTCAAAATACTTGAACTGCGAAATGTCGATTTGTTGTACAATTTCCCCAAGAGTTGTAGAAGATTTTGTTGCTAGAACTTCAACTGCCTCAAGAAAAGCATTAAGTTCCTTGATTTTTTCTCCCTTAGCTGAATACTTAGCAGCCTGTGATTGTACATAGCCAATGAAAGGCTTGATATTATTACTAACAAGCCTATCTCGATTGACAATAATGTCATCCCACTCAGGAGATCTCTCCAAAATTAGATTATCTGGAGTAAATAGGAGATCAATTGCATACGTTTGACCCGATAATGCTTCCTTAATGAAATGTCTCAATTCCTTGGATTCGAAATCCACATCTTCAGATGTATTCTTACCCTTAGAATTAGTATTTTGATTAAAGCATCCCGAATACTTTCCAGTTAATAGTACATCAGTTGGATTCATATGGATTTGCTTAAGATCCATATCAGAAGATGGTGTGTTTGTCCCATATAAATGGGAACCGTAGATTGACTTGAACAATACTCTGTTTTGCATTTCATTCCCTTATGAATATATTGCAATTAATAAGATACTTTAATCAATAGTAGCCGTCAACCTGTTTTCTAATAAAAACATCTAAATAACTGAGAGGTATAAAAAATGAGTGTCACCCAGAGTACTACTGAAAAATTTGAAGAAATCATGAATAATGTCCCTTCTGAGGCAGTTTATGCTCCTTCGGCAATTATGGAATGCCGACAGACTCAGATCAAACAGCCACCTCTTAGCGAAGCTCGTAAGCAGATTGATGAAAAGTCAGCCGCTAAAAAGAAGGCAGTTGGCGAATCCAAGAAGAAAATGACCGAAGCTGCAGAAAATATCAGCGACCTATATTCCAATTTGGTTTTGGAAGGAGTATTGGATCAAGCTAAGGTATTGAATCCAGAATCAAGCGAAAAGATCGAGTCATTGAAGATGGCTCTATCTGAAGCCGCTTTAGCTGCTAAGGAATTTCTAGCATAATGAGACTTTCCATCCTGTGTGAAGGGCTTGATGCTCCTAGGAGCATCCTAGAAGACGGCGAAGGCATGAGTGCAGGTGCATTGGGTGATGCAACTGCCGCAGGTGCTGTAGGCCCTTCAGGTGACGCTGTGCCGGGGATTACTTCCACTGCAGACGTTGCGATGTATCCAAAGTATCTTGGATTTTCATATAGGGGTGGAACTATCAATTTTAGAGGAAAAAAGAAAAAGAGTCTCCATGAAGAGACTCTAAATCAATTTCTAGGTGCTATTCTAGAAGACTATTCCAGCAAATTGTCAAAAAATGCCGAAATTAAGATGTTGCCTGAGGAAGATTAAACTCTATTTTTCTGTCTTCTCAGATATGACCTAACATCATTAATAAACTTTTCTCCTGAAGAGGTGAGTTTATATTTTCCCCCACCATCTGGAGCTAAATATCCTCGCTTCAATGCATTTTTTGCACTGTTAGCTTCATACGTTCTGAAGTATTCATTAATTTCAGCGAGCAGATCAGTCTTCCAACTCTGAGACATTTTCGAGATTTCACCTTTGATTGACACTTAGTTTATTCTAGATGTCTATTTTATTTTAGCTGTTATTTTCTTGCTAGGAATGCGTCGTATTCACCCATCTGACTCTTACTCAGTTCTAGGTCATAGTTATTAGAAATTAATCCTCCCACAAAGGTATTAACTCTAACACTATCGGAACCTTCAAGATAATGGGTTGAACATTCAGTCAATAGTTGAATCATCGAGAGTACAGTTGGCCTCATCGGAATTCCACTAGCAACCTTGTCAGATACCTGATTAAGGCTAGAAATACCCAATTCCTCTGCAAATTCTCCGAGCATGTCACTGAATTTCCATACAGCAGTATGCATTTTAGAATTATCAGGCATATCTTTCATGATAGTCGAAAACAATTTGCTGATCTTAAATGCCTCTCTCATCGAAAGATATGAAAGATCTGCATTTGCAAATCGATTACGAAGCTGAATGAATCCGTTTTCGTTTCGATAACTATCGATGATTGTTTCGAGAGTCTTCAGCCCGTTTTCTGCAACCTTAAACTGCGACCTGAACACTGGACTTAGTGCGATTGCTCCGTTTGTACATATCAATCTCTCAGCACCGAGATAAGTGCAAGGATTTGCTAGTCCATCAATAGGTGCATGAATCTGCACAAATCCATTGTAGGCGTCTCCAGCAATCTCAAAATTTGAGATAGGGTCTTTGGCTCTATAATTTGCCTCAATTACTCCATTTGTGAACTTATAGCTCTTGAGGTCATCTTGTTTTCTCTCAAGTATTGCAATAACGTCATCAAATCTAGTTTGAGTATTTTTCCTAGAAATGCCGTATCCAATAAATTGATTTCCGCTTTCAGGAACATATTCAAGGCAAATTGCCGCAAGAGGGGAATCAGTCTTCTGTTTAATTCGATCAAATACTTCTTCATATGGAAAATAAGTGAAAAACTTCTCTGAAGGAGTTCCTAGTTCATATTCAAGAAATAAAGACTTCCAAAATCGAGAACTAGGTTTAATGGTAATCCCGTTCTTATGGTCAACGATTGTTTTGACTTTCTTAGAACGACCATACTTAGAGTCTCGATGATAACTAATATTGACTTCACATTTCGTCAAATCAATTGTACCGTATTTGATGGTAGGAAGTGCCTTCTTGCATCTTTCTAGTGTTGTTTCTCTCATATCTTCTTCTCCATGTTAGCAACAACTTCTTCCCTGATCTTCAACTCTTTTGCTTGTATAGCAAGTTCTTTTGACTTTCCCTTCAGAATCGCAATAATCTCTCTCTTCTCTTCGTGATCAAGTGCGATTCCTAATGCAACCAGAAGCCATGCGTAATGCCTAATAGTATCTTTGAGATCGTCTCTAAATTCATTAGCAACCTGTTCGGCAGGCTTTCCATATGTATTCGACTGAGCAATAAGCTGATCGATTGAAATTTCTTCTGGTTCTTCGGGAATATCTTCATAACTATATTCTGGAGAATATGGAGAAAATGAGTCAATGTCGTCTTCATCCTTGTCAATATCTTTGCCCAATTCTTTATCACATGCAGTAACTACTGAATTAATCGAAAGTGAAATAACTCCCCAAAGTTCATTAATAGTGTCTTCCACCTTATTACTAAATTCCAAATTGGCGGCAACCTCCTGCGCATTTTTTACCATTCCATCTACCTTCTCGCCAAAAAATGAGACTTTACGTTCTTGCATTATTCTACTCCTTCTGTGATTGCGGCCAATTCTTCCAAGTCAGGAATCTTATTCAGTGCTCTTCGATGCTCATCCAGAAACGCCAGTTGTTCTTGCGTTTCCCTATTGTCCGTGAATTGTAAACTTTCCATTGCAAGTGAGTCTTTAGCCAATGCAATTTTGTATTTGAAAATTTCACCAGTAATTCTTGCAATAAATTCTTTTGAATATGTAGTTCTTGACCATTTACCTCCATTCATTACATATGAATCTCTAGCTTTTGCAATTCTCGCAAAAGAATATCCGTCACCTGATACTTGTACAATGTTAGCTATATTCTTTCCCTCAGTAATGCGTAGAGCACGACCGCCCATCTGAGTCGTTAGTCCCTTAATAGAAGGCTTAACAAATACCGTTTGTAGATCAGGGAAATCAACCCCTTCAGTCAACAACATCAAATTACATAGTACCTGAATTTCTCCATTTTCGAACTGAGAATATATGATTTCTCTTGCACTATCATTCATTGATCCATATACAGAAGAAGCTCGAATACCTGCAGACTTTAATAATTCTACCGCATATTCTGATTCTTCATGTGTGTGAAAGAACATAATTGATTTTCCAAATAAATCAATGTTCTTCAAATAGACGGAGGTTACTTCTTCAGGTCCCCATTTATCAATCAAATAATGATCGTACTTAGACAAATATCCAAGTTCAATCAATGAGTTGATACCATAATCCTCAACCAGTTTTTCAAAGACTAGTTTAATTCGGTCACTTCGCCAATTAGTGGCGGTCAATCCAAGAGTCTTCTTTGGGTTAATACTTCCCATCAATCGAACACCTGAATCGCATGCACTATGGTGCGCTTCATCGAAAATAACTAAATCTGCATTTCTCATCAACCCTATGTCTTTTTCATAAATTGATGAAGTGTAGAATTCTAGATTCTTGCATTTATCTTGTAATTCCATCCATCTGAAATAGTTATTTGCTTGATTCAGAAGTCTATGTCTATGTGCAATAAATACAACCTTACGGTAATCTTGTTCATATAGTTTTTCAATAATACGCATCGCAGTTACTGTTTTTCCAGAACCGCATGGAGATAGTAGCATTACACTATGACACTCTCTCTTGACATAAGGATCTATTTCAGTAAAATGCTTTACTGCAGTATCAACCATTCGAGTTTGATATTCTCGTTCTTGGTAGGTAAAAGGCATCAAAGGTCCTCCGAGTACTAAGATACTAGAAAGGACCCCCAAAGTCAACCTCTAAACTAAATATGATTATGAAACTGGAACGATTTCCCCTAGGCAACCCAGATGTAGAAGTTTTACCCGGAAAACAAAAATATCCTTTTATGTTAAAAAAGGATTTCGTTTATTGTTTTCCCGGAGATAATGATTTCTCTGCACAAAATTTCGTTGCGCCTGCTAGTTATCAAACAGATTTCTTTTCAATTCCAAAAATATTATGGCCTATTCTATCTCCAATTGGACCTGGAATACATGGGGCTATTATTCATGATGTATTATGCTCTACAGAATGGGGTCTACCCGGAGAATCTGTTAATAGGAGAGTTTTAAGAGCTAATCGCGTATTGAAACAGGCAATGTTAGATTCAGGATGCCCTAAGTGGAGAGTTAATTTAATTTATGCAGGTGTATATGTAGGCTGTAAATATACTTGGAATAGACATGATCCTAAAGAGGTCACCGAAGACCTAATACTAATGACTAAAGCTACTGCACGTTGGTATTCGACTGATCGGAAACCCTCTGTCTAAGACTCTCAAGCATCGAAGCCATATCACCTCCAGTGGCCCTAATTGACTTTGTTTCAGTCAATGTAACTTCAGGTGTTGTTGGAGCCTTCATAACTTTTGCATTTTCAGATTGTCTCTGCAATTGCATTAGTTTGGCACAGGCATCTAATACGCTTTTATTCAAATCAGAGTAAACTTCAAATAACCTAGGTTCGGCTCCAACCATAATTGAACCTTCCATAATATCCAAAGTAGATTGCATCTTTATTATTTGAACCTTAATTGTCTCTCTTATAAATTCTTTATCTTCAAATGACTCTTCTGGATCTGCTAGTACTTCTTTTGCAGTCTGTACTGCAACATCAGTTGCCTTTTTGACGGTTTTGGCCAATCCTTTAGGAATTGGAGTGGAGCCAGATGGTAAATTCATAACATCCTCTAATCCACTAAATGCAGTTTTGACATTTGCCATTCTATCTGCTTTTACATCGCCAATTTCTAATTCGTCAGAGCCTAGCCAGTCTTCCATATTTTTATTTATCCAATTAATAACCAATAAATAGCTTATAAGGAGCATTTAAGATGTCAGTACCAAAGAGAATTAGACCAAAGGGATCAGAAAGTACATACATTCTAGAGTCTATCTCCCCAAATATGAAGGGTGAGAGGGTGAAATTTCAAGATCAGACTTATGTAAAAGAGGAATTACCTGCAGAATATGTCATGTTTGAAGGAGTTGCTTTCAAGAGAGGTATGCGTCTAGATGATTACAATAAGAAAGCAATGATGGAATCCGCTTCTGGAAAGGCTCCTAAGAAAATTAGACTTAGGGGAACCAATATTGTTCTTGAATCGATTGATGACTCTACAGGAAACCATAACGAAGCTATTAAGCAAATAGAAAATGCGATAGAGCTAATTCAATCGGCAGGAGATAATATTTCAGGGTTTGGATTCGGAGATCCTAGAGCTAAGATTTACGAAGCCGCCAGAAAAGCATTATACGATTTACTCGAAGCAGCCAAACAATACAAGGGAGCCTAATCATGTCAGTGGAAAAGCCGAAGGATAAGAAAGTTATTCTTGAGACGATTGTGCCAAAAGAAAAGCCAATCAAAGAATCAGAAGAAGAGATGGTAGATAGGGTAAAACCTAGACTACTATAAGAAAAGGCCAGCAAATGCTGGCCTTCTTATTACTGGTTCAGTGAATTCCACCAAGCCCTAAAATTCTTAGCATATTTACGAACCCAATCCAAATATGCAGATTCACCTAAGTCTCTACCAGCCTTTTCAGACTCGATCCACCTATGCTTCTGCATTTCTTTGCATTGCGCTTCGGCATAATCTCTGAGATCCATAGTTGAAATATTTAGGCTCATGATAGATACTGATCGATAAAATCTTCAATTGTGGCTACGTCAATTCCGTACTGTTGTGCTTTCTTAGTTTTATTGGATTGCTGATCCAAATCAACCACAATCAAAACAGTAGTAGTCTTTTTAACACTCGAATCTTCCTTCCATCCCATATCAGCAAGACGCTTGACTTGTGCATCTGAGAATCGAGTACCCGTTATACAGTAGCTACCTACTGTCGCAGTAATCTTTTCGTCAACAATTTTAATCTTGCTATCGAGCTTCTTGAACAAATCAAGACTTCTCTTCATTTGCTCTACAATATGACGATGGAAACCTCGAATATCTTTTAGTTTTTCGATCTTTTCCATGTCTGCAGATACTAGATCACCCCATACAAATCCACTTTCTGCGATAACTCTTGAGAATGTTTTTCCACACGATCTCAAATATGTCTGATATATTACCTTTGCGTCTACAGATCCATGAATATTTGTGAAAAAGTTTAGAATCTTCTCTTTATGAGATGATCCAACTCCGGGTATATTGGCATATTCGATTTCGTCAATATCAAGTTCGTAAAGATCCAAAACTTCTTGAACCTTAAAATGCCTGAATACTTTACCCATTATTCCGCTAGATAATCCTTCAGGATAGAAAAACTTCGAAAACCTCAACAATTTAGAAGATTCAATGTTTGGGCAATCAGGATTTACGCAGAAGTAATGTTCACCGTCAGCTTCACCTTCACATCCACATACTGGACACCGAGGAACCAGCTTATTGTCATCGATTAGACGATTACCTCTAGAAACAACTCGATTAGCATGTGGCATTATCTCATTGCTTCTGATAATTTCGACAATATGGTCTTCATACAAAGGCCAGAAGCCATCTTTAATTGCAATTCCGAAACTACCTAGTGATGCTCGCTTGATCATCGCGCCATTTAGATTTACAGGTTCCAACAATAGCACAGGAGTCAACCGCTGATCGATTCCAACAGTAATATCGTATCCAATTGCTTTAGTCAATCTCTTTTCATCTTCAAATTTGAACGCAATAAGCGATCCATTAGACTTCTTAAATACTGCACCATCTGATTCATATGGATAAGAATCCTTAATCGCATACTTAAATCCAGATAAATCTTTTATCTGTGGATATGTGAAAGATTTTTGAGTTTCCACCGTAAACAATGAAGCCCAATCAGCATCGTCATATAGATCTCGACCAGTTTCTACATCCCTGTAGGTATATGCAATGAAATCAACAAACTTCATTACCTTTTCCCAATCGTCTTGACGGGAAATTGCACCAGCAACAGCATTTCGACTTGACTTCTCTATGTCAAATCCATTTAGAGTAGTATATTCATCCTTCCTAATTGCAGCTTCGCCTCGAACTGCAACATAATCTGGCACTTTTCCGTTTAGAAACACAGGTAGTTCATTAGGAACAACTCCTATAAACTTAGCAGTCCTGTCTATTCCGATGTTTAGTCGCCCGCGAGTTACAGCTTTCCAGAATTTTCCGTTTTTGTAATATAGTACAAGTGAATTTCCATCAATCTTTGTGGAAACGCTTGCATTCGGATCATTGCCTATCCATGCAATAACGTCATCAATATTTTTAACCTTTGTAATAGAGCCTACCTGAATAGGATGTTCGAATTTATCCTTTTCTTCTATTCCGCTAAATTCATATCCGTATCCGGGAGATGTCAGAATAGGATGATTAGGGTTTAATAGTCGAAGCTCGTCTTCATACGAGTTAAAGGTTTCGTCGTCTACACTGACTTCGCCTGTCTCGTAATAGTTATATGACCATTCTTTCAGCTTGGCTACTATCTCTTCTTCGCGTGTCATGAAATCCTCCTCCTAATACTATAATTTACCTAAGAACCTCTGTCAACCTTTTCCTTAAAATAACATAATTTTCTAAATATTCACATGAGTGAAGGCCAATTAAATCAAGCAGATTTCGACCGACTCTATACAGAAATATCTGACATTAGACAATGCAAACAAGAACTAGCAACCTTGAAGGAATTTAAGTCTAATTCAGAAGATAGATTCAAGGAAATTAAGGAAAATATTGAGAAACTATTCAGTAGAATAGAGGGTAACGGTCGAAAGGGCCTTAAAGATGAGATTTCCGAAATTAAAGGATTGCTCACGAAATTTGAAGAAAATATTACTGAAGTGTACGAGAGAATAGAAAGAATTGAAACTCTGCTAGAAAAAACAATTAACGAAGTATACGAATTAACCCCCATTGTTAAAGCCTTAATGAAGATTGAAGATGAACGCAAAGCAGAAAAGAATTCATTTAGGAAAGAATTTAGAATGTGGTTAATTGGTTTCCTTGGTACTGTGATATTAACCGCCGCAGTTACTTGGGTCACTATACACAATGACAAAATAAATAAACAAGCCGAAATACGAGAGATAGTAACTCAGACAATTGAGATAAATCATAGAATATCTCAAGATACAACAAGATAATAAAGACCCCCTATTAGGGGGTCTTTTTTTTTACTTACCGTGAAGAATCAAGTATTCGGGTGATCGGATTTTGAAGGTTACATTCGGATCTTCCAAATGCTTCCAAACAACACCCTCGCGAGCCACCTTTACACCCGGAACCAATTCGTCAGTGCCGTTCGAGAAATCAAGCATTTTCTGGACAGTATCGAACATTCCCATACGATTAGAAACCACCGGAACATGATCGAATTCGTACTTATGGCAGAATTCGAGCAACTGATCGTGAGTGTATCTCTTCTGAGCAGTAATATCCCATACGTTGAACAAAAAGATTCTATACTCAGGGAGTTTGTAGATATTTCCCTGAATCTTTCCCCCCGCATGTTCACCCTGAACCATGATATTCAATCCAGTTGCTCGAAGTCTCTTTTCAAGATCGAGTTCACGAGCAGTCTGCCAGAATCGAGAGCCATCGTCTCGAATAATATGCCGACCGTGAGAGCAAACTGCAAAGTCATTTCGATTCCTCATTCCAAACCAAACCGGAACAATATGATTGTATGCGGACATGGACTGGCCTTCGATCTTGGAAGTCACTGCCCATATAGGATCAGTGCCGTACTTTTCGAATAACTTGCTGAAGACCTTCTGAATATTCTCCTCATCTGTCTTGGAGGCCATCCACTCTTCCCATTTGCCCGTTCG
>Ga0172381_10008274_pt1 | contig 10196 bp, 6 predicted proteins | sample Leawel6488metaG_FD_119754 | JGI IMG/M metagenome (GOLD analysis project Ga0172381, IMG submission 119754) | Leachate microbial communities from a municipal landfill in Southern Ontario, Canada - Leachate well 64-88 metaG | ecosystem: Engineered > Solid waste > Landfill > Unclassified | place... | reverse complement strand
GATTTTTCATATCCCTCTAAAATATTTGGTATTCCATTTATTATTCTCCCCAAAATACTTTTTTGAATTTCAGGATCAATTAATGTGCCATATATGAAAAGTTTATTCATTTTTAATAATTATTCTTATATCTTTTTAAATCTTCTTTGGTTTTTTTAATAAATTTACCAAATTGTTTATCTTTCTCTCTTTTTTCAAGATTTGTCATTTTATAATATTCAACTTCTTTTTTTAGATTGACATAATTTTGATATTGTTTCTCATTAATTTTTCCGGATTTTAATGCTGATAATACCTCACAACCAGGCTCATGAGCATGCGTGCAATCAGCATATTTACAATCTTTAGCTAAAATGGTTATTTCATCAAATAGATTATCAATCCCAGAATCTGTATCTGCCATACCCACTTCACGCATCCCGGGATTATCTATCACAATTCCGCCATTATCTAAAAAATACATTTCTCTACTAGTCGTAATGTGCTTTCCCCTATGAGAATAAGAACTAATATCACCAGTTTTAATAAAATCTTTTTCTAATAATTTATTAATTAAGGATGATTTTCCTACTCCAGATGACCCGAGAAAGCAATAAGTTTTCCCCTTTTCAATGTATTTTTTTAATTCATCTAAACCTTTATTATTTATAACACTGGTTGAAATAATATCTATTTCGGGAAATCTATTTTTTATTTCTTTTAATTTTTCATCTAATTCTTCCTTAGGAATTAAATCGATTTTATTTAAGATAATTGCCGATTTAATACCTCCTTCATTAGCTATGGCAAAATATCTTTCAAAACGATTTAAATTATAATCTCTATCAAACGATTCAATTATAAAAGCCACGTCAATATTAGTAGCTATAACCTGTACTTCACTTTTATTAATTCCTTTTCTTTTAATTATTGTTTTTCTGGGTAATATGGCTTGAATTATTGTTTGTTCTTCATTTAATTCCTTAATTGCCACCCAATCACCTACTGCCGGATAATCTTCTCGCGTAGAAGCATTAAACATTTGTTTGCCAGTTATTTTTCCTAAATATTCTCCTTTTTCATTTTTAATTTTATAAGAACCCCTATGTTCTGCAGTTATTCTTCCAACAGAAAAATCACCAAGATTTAATTTCTTTCTATTTGATTCAAAAAAATCATTATAACCGAGATTTTCCATTTCCATATTATTTTCCACAACATTTCTTATATTTTTTCCCACTTCCGTCCCGACGCTCTGGTCGGGACTCCGCTTTGTTTCACTTTAATTTAAGCTACTTCCCATGGCAATGTTTATATTTTATAGGGGTTCCATCCGATTTTTTCGCTCCGCATGGGCAAGGGTCATTACGACCTACTTTTGTCGTAACAGGCAAACCCGTTTTTTTATTATCTATGCTTCTATTTGGCGCACTAGCAACATCTAAAACAGGCTTTTTCATTTTGAAAACACCTTCAAAGAAAATTGATTCAAAACGATTAAAGAAATCTTTAAATAATTGATGACCGCTAGATTTATATTCTACCAACGGGTCATGCTGACCATAAGCGCGGATACCCACTGATTCTCGCAAACTTTCCATATTTTCCAAATGTTCTGTCCATAAAGCATCATAAACACGTAAAATCAACATTTTTAAAGATAAATTAAATAATTCCTTACCCATTTCTGATTCCATTTTTTGAAAAGCATTTTGGAGTTTTTCCAGTAAAACATTATAACGGTCATCTTCAGTTATTTTTTCTAAATCAAAATTTTCTTCTAAAACACCCATTTCCACGAATCCTTTTTTAATTTTTTCATTATCAAGATTAATGACATTACCTAAAGTTTTTTCAATAATTTCCCAAACATAATTTTTTAATTCTTCCTTTCCTGCTAAATCTAAAACTTCATCACGTTTATGATAAAAAGTAGAACGGTGTTTATTCAAAACGTCATCATATTCTAAAGTATGTTTTCTAGCATCAAAATGAAATCCTTCTACTCTAGATTGAGCGGATTCAATGGCCTTAGAAACAAACCCAGATTCAATTGGCATATCTTCTGGAAAATTTAATTTTTCCATTAAAGATTTTAATTTCCCTCCACCAAAAATTCTCAATAGATTATCTTCTAAGGAAAGGAAAAATTGAGAAGAACCTGGGTCTCCTTGTCTGCCAGCTCTACCACGTAATTGATTATCAATTCTTCTAGCATCGTGTCGTTCAGTTCCCAATACGTGTAGACCACCTGCACCCTGCACTTGTTCGGCTTCAGCGACTAAGGGTGGATTGCCTCCTAAAATAATATCAACACCGCGACCAGCCATATTAGTAGCTACTGTTATAGCTTTAGACTTGCCAGCTTGTGCGATGATAGCACCTTCACGTTCATGATTTTTAGCATTAAGTATTTCATAATTAATACCTTCACGATTAAGCATAGCAGCTATTTTTTCATTATTTTGAATGGAAACAGTACCCACTAAAACAGGTTGGCCTTTATCACTTCTTTCTTTAATCTCTTTAACAATGGCTTTCCATTTTTGTTCTTCGGTTTTATATACTAAATCAGGCAAATCTTTTCTTATCATTGGCTTATTAGTAAGAATTGATGCTACCTCTAATTTATAAACCTTATCAAATTCTTCGCTGGAAGTAAGAGCAGTACCAGTCATGCCTGATAATTTTTCATATAAACGGAAATAATTTTGAAAAGTAATACTGGCTAAAATACGATTTTCTTGTTTTACTTCTACTCCTTCCTTAGCTTCAATGGCTTGATGTAAACCATTAGAATAACGGCGACCCATAAGCATTCGGCCAGTAAATTCATCTACAATTAAAATTTCTCCATCTTTTACCACATATTCTTTATCTTTATGAAATAAAACGTGGGCTTTTAAAGATTCTTCCAAATAATGTAAGTAACGAAAACCTTCTGGAGAATAAATATTTTCAATTTGTAAAATATTTTCTACTTTATGAATCCCCTCTTCAGTCAAAGTAACAGAGCGCATTTTTTCATCAAGATTATAATCCTCCTCTTTTTTTAAATTCGGAACAATTTTAGCAAATAATTTATAATATTCACTAGATTCTGCTTCTGGCACAGTAATAATTAAGGGAGTGCGTGCTTCATCAATTAAAATACTATCTACTTCATCAACAATACAAAAATAATGACCGCGTTGTACTCGGCTGTTTAAATCATAAACTAAATTATCGCGTAAATAATCAAAACCAAATTCATGATTAGTACCATAAGTGATATCTGCTTCATACGCTTCTTTTCTGGTAATGGGTCGCAAATAATCTTCTACTACTCTAAATCCACCAATAATATCTCGTTGTTCATCCTTATTCTCCATAGCTTCAGCGGAGGAGGATTTCTTAAAATCAGGATCATAAATAAAAGCAGACTCATGCAAAATACATGCCACGCTAAGACCAAGAGCATAATAAATCTGTCCCATCCAAACCGCATCTCTTTTTGCCAAATAATCATTAACAGTAACAATATGCACTCCTTTACCTAATAAACCATTAAGATAAGCTGGGGCTGTAGCCGCTAAAGTCTTGCCTTCACCAGTGCGCATTTCAGCAATTTTCCCTTGATGTAAAGCCAAGCCACCCAAAAGTTGCATATCATAATGACGTTGTTTTAAAGTTCTCTTTCCAGCTTCACGACATAAAGCAAACGCTATTGGCAAAATACCATCCAAATCTTCTTTGGATTTAATTTGTTCTTTTAAGGCAAGAGATCTTTCGCGTAAACTAATATCACTTAATTTCTCAATTTCAGCCTCAGTTTGACTGATTTCCTCAAGAATTTGCTTGTTTTGCTTTAAAAAATACTGGCTAGCATCCCCGCCAAATATTCTAGAAAATATACTCATAATATCAAATTATACTCAGATTTTAACACATTTTTTAATAAAATGAAAGTTTTTAGGACGTTTGACGTTATTTTAATTTTATACTAGTATGTTATTGGTTTTGAAATTAACAATTTAATAATGGAGGATAAAATGCAATGGTATTGGTGGATAATCGGATATTTAATTATTGGCCTATTTCATCTTGGTTTCAGAAAAATATTGATTGAAAAAAAGTGGATAAGTGATTGGTTGTGGGAATCTGGAGCTATTACAAAAACAGGAACTCAGGAGTTTTTTGAACTTTCAAAAAATTTTTGGATTTTGATTTTTTGGTTTATATCCCTATTTTTTATACTACTCTCATTTCTGAATAAGATTATCAATTGGTTTGCTCGTGGCTTTGGAAAGTATACACATTAAAAAAGAGAAAAAATAAACCATAAATTTGGCAAGATTTTAGCTATTATATTCATAATTTCTTCCATGATTTATAGCGTAGTGAGTTTCATTGCTAAAAATCAAAAATTTTGTGTTGTAACTTCAATTTTATGTTTAATATTCGGATATCTTTATCATTTGCTGATAAAAAAGCAAGACAATCAAATCCAAAAAAATCTGACAACTTTCGTTGTACTCGATGACCCAGTTGATTAAACAATAACTTTAAAAAAACGGCCTTGGTATAATACCGAGGTCGTTTTTATTTATATTAAACTAGATTTTTTTTTCTAAAAGCATTGGCAAATCTATGTGCTTCTTCTCGCATTTTAAGAAACGTCGATTTATTAATTTCCGCTAAATCTTTAAAAGATTTTTTAGTATTTTTAGAAAACACTAATTTATCATTTTGTAATTTGGAAATACCCACTAAAGGAATACTGGTTGAATGTTTAGATAAAAAATTAAAAATGTAATCAACCTGAGGTTTACCGCCGTCTAAAATAATAATATCGGGGTATTGCCATTCTTTATGATTTAATCGCCTGCTAATTACCTCTTCTAATGCCCTCAAATCATCATTAGCCGGAGCTTGTTTGATTTTAAACAAACGATATTGGCTTTTATCAATTAAACCATTAGTAAAAACCACCATGGAACCAACCGCTTCTTTACCGGACAAATGAGAAATATCATAACATTCCAATCGTTTTACTACATCTTTTGACCCCAATTTTTCATTATTAAAATCAGATCTTTCTATTAAAGCCACGTCTTGGATATGACTCAAAGCTAAAGCTTGTTCAGGATTTTCTGTTTTTAATCGCTTAACTAACCTTTTTTTATCTCCTTTTAATAATAAAATGATGTTATTAATATTTTTTTGATAATCTTCTGGTGCTATTTTATTAATACAAGCTCCCGGACATAGACCAATTTGATAATCAAAACAAGGTTTACCGGAATTAATAGAACAAGTGCTATATGGAAAAATTCTTCTGATTATTTTTAAGGCATTTTTTAATAATCCGTAATTCTGATAAGGCCCAAAAATATGAGCTGAGGATGAGGGGAATTTTTTTAATTCTCTATTTCTAACAATAATAGGTTTAGAAAATTTACCTTTAGGAATAATAATGTATAAAAAAGACCTATCATCTTTTTCTTTAATATTATATTTTGGCCAATATTTTTTAATTAAATTAGCTTCTAAAATAATAGCCTCTAAAAGATTGGCTGTCTTTTGGAATTTTATATCCTTGGCTATTGCTACCATTTCACTAATACGAGAGTCTATATTTTTCTGAAAATAATTTAAAATTCTTTTTCTTAAAAAAATAGCTCTGCCAACATAAAGAATTACACTTTTTTTACCTAAAAAGAAATAAACTCCAGAGTTTAAAGGAAATTTTTTAGCTTTTGATAATAATTTACTCATTTCTTTTTGATTAAATATTCTTTTAAATATTTTCCTGTTATAGAATCTTTAGAATAAATAATTTCTTCCGGCGTTCCTTTGGCCACAACTTTTCCTCCCCCGTCTCCTCCTTCTGGTCCCATATCAATAATATAATCAGCGGATTTGATAACATGCATATTATGTTCAATTATAATTACTGTATTTCCTTTTTCCACTAATTTATTTAAAACCTCCAAGAGCATTTCAATATCATGATAATGTAAACCCACAGTCGGTTCATCTAATAAATATAAAGCACGTTTACCTAAAGGATGAGTCAATTCTCTACCTAATTTAATTCTTTGCGCTTCACCACCAGATAAAGTTGTAGCTGACTGACCTAATTGCACATAACCTAAACCAACTTCCTGTAAAACTTTTAATTTATCGGTAATCATATAAATTCCGTCAAAAAGCTCCACGGCTTCATCAATAGTCATATCTAATACTTCACTGATATTATGTTTTTTATACTTTATCTGTAAAGTTTCACGGCTAAAACGCTTGCCATGGCAAACTTCACATTGCACTAAAACAGGGGGTAAAAAATGCATCTCAATAAGATTACAACCAGCTCCCTGACAGGCTTCACAGCGACCTCCAGGTACATTGAAAGAGAATCTAGAAGCATTATATCCCTTTTCTCGACTTTCTGGTAATTGACTGAAAAAATCACGAATAGGAGTAAAAATACCCGTATAAGTAGCGGGATTGGAACGTGGGGTTCTACCAATTGGTGATTGGTCTACCATTACAATCTTATCCAAATATTCCGTGCCTAAAATACGGCTGACATTTTCTAAATTATCAAATCTACTTTTTATCTTCACCACATTTTTATATAAAACATCATAAAGTAAAGATGATTTTCCGCTACCAGAAACACCGGATAAACAAATAAATTTTCTTAAAGGAATATCAACGTGAATATTTTTTAAATTATTGGCACGTGCTCCTATAATTTGTAATTTTTCGGCAATTTTAGTGCGACGACCGGGGATTTCTATTTTTTTCTTTCCGGTAATATATTGTAAAGTTAAAGATTGTTTAAATTTGTCAGGGTCTTTCAAAAGCTTTTCTGTTTCACCCTGAGCTGTTATTTCTCCGCCTAATTTACCAGCTAATGGCCCTAAATCAACAAAATAGTCAGAAGCTTCAATAGTTTTCTCATCGTGTTCTACAACGATAACGGTATTTTTTTGATCACGTAAAGATTCTAAAGTTTCGATCAACCTTTCTGTATCCCGTTCATGTAATCCAATAGTCGGCTCATCTAAAACATATAAGGTTCCGGATAATTGCGAACCGATTTGAGAAGCTAAACGAATTCTTTGCGCTTCACCACCAGATAAAGTTTCTGCTTCACGAGTTAAAGTAAGATAATTTAATCCTACTTGCAATAAAAATTTTAAACGACCAGTGATTTCCTTCAAAACATTAGTAGCAATTTTTTTCTGACGCTGATTTAATTTACTCTCATAAGCAATAAAAAAATCGTAAGCTTTAGTGATATCCAAAGAACAAGCTTCAAAAATATTCTTTTGATGTATTTTTATAGATAAAGCTTCAGTTTTTAATCTTTTACCATTACAAGTCGGACGAATTGTATTCAAAAATAAATCAGTTTTCCCTAAGCCATGACAATCGGGGCAAGCACCATAAGGACTGTTAAAAGAAAATAAACGTGGTTCTATTTCAGGAAAAGAAAAATTATCCTTAGGACAACTCCACTTACTGGATAATAATAATTCCTCGGGGTTTTTAGATTTTTCTCCAAAAATAATAGAAACCAAGCCTTTACTGTGATGTAAGGCTGTTTCCACTGCCTCTGTTAATCGGGCTTCATCAGAAGGCATTACCTTATCTACTACTATTTCTATATTGTGATTTTTATATTTAGGCAAGGTGATTCTTTCATGTAAAGAATATATTTCTTTATCTATTCGTACTTCACCAAAACCTAAATTAAGATAATCGTAAAAAAGTTGATAATACTCCCCTTTTCTACCTTGAATAATGGGAGATAAAATTGTAATTACTTTTTCTTTTAATTCTTCGGCTCGAGTAGTAATAATATCTACCATTTCATCTAAAGATAATTTTTGAATTTTATCACCACAAACTGGACAAAATACTTCCCCCACACGAGCATATAAAACTCTTAAATAATCATAAATTTCAGTGAGAGTACCAACAGTAGAACGCGGATTATGTGATAATGCCCTTTGGTCAATAGCAATGGCCGGGGAAAGTCCAATGATTTCATCAACATCGGGTCTATCCATTTGTCCTAAAAATTGCCTCACATAAGGAGATAAAGATTCTACATAACGCCTTTGACCTTCAGCAAAAATTGTATCAAAAGCCAAGGATGATTTTCCACTGCCAGAAACACCGGTAAAAACCACCAATTTATCTTTAGGAATTTCCAAACTAACGTTTTTTAAATTATGCACTCGTGCACCCTTAATAATAATTTTGTCTTCCATAATAATATTTAATCTTTAAAATCTAAAAAATCCTCAATTTTTTTAATGATAGTTTCGGGATTAATATGATGTCTTTTATTATATTCTTCCTGAATGGTACGGCGACGATTTACTTCTTTAACTGCTCTTTTAATAGAACCGGTTAAAACATCGGCATATAAAATAACCTTGCCTTTAATATTTCTACTGGCACGACCCATAGTTTGCATTAACGATGTTTCATTACGCAAAAATCCTTCTCTGTCAGCATCAAGAATAGCCACAAAAGTCACTTCCGGCAAATCCAAACCTTCACGCAAAAGATTCACTCCCACTAAAACATCAAACTTACCATTTCTGAAATCAGTAATAATTTTAGTTCTTTCTAAAGTTTTAGTATCGGAATGCATCCAACGCGCTTTAAATTTCTTTTTCAATAAAAATTCTGATAAATCTTCCGCCATTTTTTTAGTCAAACAATTTACTATAGCTCTTTCTTTATTTTTCACCACTAATTCTATTTCCGACATTAAATCATCAATTTGACTACTATTTTTATTTTTATCAAAAACTGGCCTAATTTCTATTGGGGGGTCAATCAAACCAGTAGGCCTAATAATTTGTTCCACCACATTTTTAGAATATTTCTTTTCAAAATCTCCTGGCGTAGCAGAGGTAAATATTACATTACTGATTCTTTTTTCAAATTCTTCAAATTTTAGTGGTCTGTTATCTAAAGCCGAAGGTAAACGCCAACCAAATTCAACTAAAGTAGATTTTCTACTTTTATCACCTTCATACATGCCTCTAATTTGTGGCATAGCGATATGAGACTCATCAATAATAGTAATAAAATCGGGCTTATTATTTTTTTTCGGAAAATATGCTAATAAAGTATCTGGCGGATCCCCGACTAATTTTCCTGTTAAATGACGAGAATAATTTTCTACACCATGACAATAGCCAATAGTATGGATCATTTCCATATCATATCTGGTACGACGCTCTAATCTTTCTGCCTCTAAAAGTAATCCTTTTTTCTTAAAATATTCCAATCTTTCTTTTAATTCTTTTTTAATTTCTTGGATAGCCTTCTCTCTTTCCGGCTCATTAGCTATAAAATGTTTGGGCGGGAAAATAATTAAATCTTTTAGCTTTTCTTTGAAATTTCTGGTAAGTGGGTCAATTAAAGCCAGTTCTTTTATTTTTTGGTCAGCTATTTCTACATAATAAATAACATCACCGGAAGCTGGCATTATTTCAAAAACATCACCACGAGCTCTAAATTCGCTTCTTTTTAAAATACTGGTAGTGCGATTAAATTGAATCCGCGTTAATTGTCTAATTAGATCACCTCTGGTTATTGGTTTTTTAATTTCTAAAACCAAAGAAGATTTAAAATAATTAACTGGTACACCTAAGTTATAAATACAAGAAACAGAAGCCACAATAATAACATCACGTCTAGTCATCAAAGCACTAGTAGCCTTATGACGTAATTTATCAATCTCTTCATTAATCATAGCCTCTTTTTCAATATAAGTATCGGTAATGGGCATATAAGCTTCTGGCTGATAATAATCATAATAAGAAACAAAATAATGAACAGAATTTTCAGGAAAAAAATTCTTATACTCGCGATAAAGCTGAGCGGCCAAAGATTTATTCGGCGCAATCACTAATATGGGTTTATCAAAATGACTAATAATATTAGCCACGGTGAATGTTTTACCAGATCCGGTAACACCTAAAAGAGTTTGATAACGATTATTTTTTTTCAAACCCGCTATCAATTCTTTTATAGCCTGAGGTTGATCTCCGGCTGGTTTAAATTTAGATTGTAATTTGAATAAAGGTTTCTTCATAATCAATCCCTAAAATGCAAAAACTCCGCTAACGCGGGATGTATAGGGGTTATTAAACTATCTTTATTCTAAATAAAGTCATCTATTAAGTCAAATATTGATAAAT
>Ga0172381_10008273_pt1 | contig 10197 bp, 8 predicted proteins | sample Leawel6488metaG_FD_119754 | JGI IMG/M metagenome (GOLD analysis project Ga0172381, IMG submission 119754) | Leachate microbial communities from a municipal landfill in Southern Ontario, Canada - Leachate well 64-88 metaG | ecosystem: Engineered > Solid waste > Landfill > Unclassified | place... | reverse complement strand
TCTAAGCAAAAATGCTTAATAATTTTTTTAATTTGATGATGACTGATTTTGGCTTTCTTTAGCATAATAACTATATTATATCATAGTCTTTGCTAGTCTAGAGCCATAACAAATATAAACGCTGTGAGGCTTTTGTTTTTTCGACCACAACAGACATCGGAAAAATTTTTCTCCAAAGACATTCTCGACACTATCTTATACATAAGATTTTGTATTAACTGTTATCGTGAGGCTACTACTGTTTTAGCATCTCGATAGCCTTATCAAGCTGCGGATCTATCCCGTTTTCATAATCTTCGTAAGTGTAATCAACTTCTATATCAGGTGCGATTCCATTTTCATTTATATTTTCCCCATTGGGAGTAAGCCATTTAGCAACGGTAACTTTGAGAGCTGAACCGTCTTTCATATCGAGAATTCCCTGCACGAGCCCCTTACCAAAAGTCGTTTTTCCTATCAAAGTTGCAAGTCCGTAGTCCTTGAGCGCGCCCGCCAAAATTTCCGAAGCACTCGCACTACCCTCATTCACCAAAACCACGATCGGCATGCCATCGAATCGTTTGCCACCCTCGGCCTTATAAGCCTTCTTGCCACCTTCCGATTCTTCAAAGACAACCACTTCCCCGTCATTGATAAACCTGCTGGCAACTTCTACCACGACATCAAGATACCCTCCGGGATTATTTCTAAGATCCAGAACGATACCTTTTGGATCCTGGGACAGGATATCTCCGATTTGTGCATCCAGCTCCCCGGCCGTTTCTCTCTTAAATTGTCTTATTTCAAGATAAACAACCCCATTCTCCTTCATCTCCCACTTCACAGTCTGATCGGCAATTTCTTCGCGCATGATTTCGAAATTCATAACCTCCTCGCCCCTTAATATAACTAAGGTCACTTTCGTCCCCTCTTCGCCTCTGATAAGATTCACCACTTCATCGACATTATAATCCTCAACATTTTCTTCGCCGACTTCTATGATTTTATCGCCAGAAAGAAGCCCTGATTTCTCTGCCGGGCTACCTTTAAGAGGAGCAATCACCGTCACAAAACCGTTGCGGAACCCTACCTCAGCCCCGATTCCACCGAAAAAACCGCTCATATCCTCGCTCAATGATTCATTCTCATCAGGGGTCATAAAGACTGTATATGGATCACCTAAAGAATCCACCATTCCCGAAATAGCCCCATATACCATCGCCTTCTCATCCAAAGGACTCAGGGCATAATTCTTATCCAACGCTTCCCAAGTGTCCCAAAAAATACCAAAATCTGCCTTCTCCTCGTCTACCGTATTTTCTCCCTTAACGAGCCCTAAAATATTTTGGCTCATACTACTCGAAGGAATTGAACTCCTACCATAGTTAAAACCCGCCCCGAAAGAAACAGCGAGTAAGAAGATGGGTACTAAAATTTTTTTGTTTACATTCATCAAAATATTCTTAAATTATTTTTCAAAGATGTCCGCGCAAGTTTCATGTATCGCCTCGTAATCGTCTCCATCAGGAAGCAAAATATATGCCCCACCGGAAGAATAAGTTTCATAAAGAAGCCCTGCCTCGGTTGTATCAAAAACTTGTCTTTTTATGTCTGAATCGCTCATCTTGTATACAAGCTTCGCCATTTCCTGGATCTCCCACAACTCCGCATCCGTCCTGACATGTTTTCCTAAAGAATTGAGAATCGATATCATTTTAGTAGGACTAGAAAGGATCCCTAAATTCAAAGCCTTGTTTTTAACACTCACCAGCACCTGCTGTTGTCTCTTTGCTCTTTCAAAATCATTACTACTGAAACGAGCCCTGACGAAGAGCAGCGCCGTATCTCCATCGATGATATTTTCCCCTGCCGGAAGTGCGATACCCCCCTCCTCGAACTGATACATTTCAGAAAAAGGCCTATCTAAATATATAGTAACCCCGCCCAAGGTATCAATAATCTCTTTAAAAGCTTCAAAATCTACACTGACCGTATAATGTATATCCAGTCCGGTTACTTCCTCAGTCACATTTTTGCTATAATCCAGCCCACCCTGCCAATCACCGTTTTTCATGCCATAGGCGTAAGCTTCGTTGATTTTTCCTTTTGCCTCACTATACGGAATTTCGACATAGAGATCGCGTGGAATCGATATCAAAGCAACCTCGCCCGTATCGACTTTCATACTCATTATCATCATCGTATCTGTCAGAAGTCCACCGTTAGGATCGTCAACGCCACGCAATCCCAAAAGCAAGATATTGAGCCTGTCCAGCTCGCCGTTATTGATTTTATCCACTGGAGAAATCTCGCCTCCCTCCACAGGAAGAATCTGGAAAAAATTATTGCTGAATGGGAGCATCTTGATAAGGCTCTTAAGAACAGAGTTTTCCTGCCCCGTCATCTTGTCAAAAGCAGAATTTGTCTGATAAAGAAAATATCCACCTGAGGCCGTCAGGGCAAGGAAAAAAACCAGGAGAATATATTTCAATTTGAAAAAACGATGCTTTTTCTTATTTTTCTTTTGAATTTCATCAAGATGAAAAGAGCCAGCTTCTTTCTGTCTTAGTCCTTTAGTTTCTCCTATCTCTCTGACTCGGAACTGGCTTTTTGGTGACTGATAAACCATAATTTATATTTATATTTAACACATTACGAATGATACTATAATTAAAGAAAAAAATCAAAAAAACGCGGATAATGCGCCCCGCTATCTCTACTACAAAAAAGCGGATTTTTTTCTTTCTGTATGACTATTATTTCACTCTTTATCTAACTGTTCTGCGCGATACAATAGCGCAATGATAAGGACGAAAATCATGAGGACCTTATCGTTTAAAAGCACCACATCGAAAAATCCATAAGCGGAAAGCCAGACGAATGCGACCAGGAATGCTCCGGCGAAGAAACGCAGATTTTCATCTTTAAGCCCATAAGAAAGATCAAAAAGTTTCTTTGCTATATTCCATAATATGAGCAGAAAAAACAAAAGTCCCAAGAGACCGATCTCGACTGCGATATCCAAGTAGAGATTATGCGCAGAAGATCCTAACTTAGAGGTAGACACATTCTCTCCTATAGCCACCGAAAAATTGCCATAGCCGACCCCTGACAGAGGATGAGCAACGACCGACTCTGCCGACTCCTTCCATATTTGCAGCCTGCCTTTATTGGAAGTTTCATCGAAATCATATATGGATCTAGTACGCCTCAGCAGTGCATTGCCACGATTCTCCACCACCAGCCCGTCCCGCACTATCTGCACATCCTGATTCAGATTAAAGAAAAAAGAGGAAACGGGAAGCAATAGGACAAAAAGAGACACTGCTGCCAAAAGAAGCCTGTGATTATCGCGCTCATTCAAAAATTTCCTGTCACGCAAAAGCCTGCTTTTCTTAAAAATTCTCCCGAAATAATAAAATCCCAAAACGACAGCAAGCGCACCTAGCCATCCTGCCCACGCGCCCCTGGAACCGGAAAAAAAAATCGCCATAAGAGACAAAATCATCAGGATGAAATATTTTTTCCTATTTTTCTTATCATTTGAAGACTTAAGATAAAAAAGCGTGACAGCAAAAAGCATTATCATAAGCATTGAAAAAGAGTGAGAATCCGGCATCAGTGAAAACATACGGAGTGTTGGCGGCAAATCGGTTCCTTCATAATACGAAAACCAAGTATTACTGTAGCTGAGAAGTATGCTTGTCTTTTCTCCGTACAAAGCCTGGATCACATAATTATCCCATAACCCCCAGAAATCATAAAGCCTGACAAAGAAAGTGGCGATGAACTGAGCGTAACCGAAGAACAGCATCACAAGCAAAGATATAAAAACCGCCTTTATGACTTTTTCGATATCTTTCTTGTTCTTAACCGCCATTATGACCATCGGGAAAAGTAGCAATGAGCTGGAGATAAAAATGATTTTTTTGATTCCCGCCCCTACGCTTGCGGCGGAAAAAAGTGATAAAAGAGCAATCGCGAGAAATATGGCGAGCGGAACAAGTATTTTATAATAGTTAGTTTTTCTTATCTCCGCTAATAACAAAAATAATCTCCGATGCAACTCTCCGACACTTTTCAATTTTTTCTTTTTTATATCATCGAAAATCTTTTTTGCCCCACCGCTTATCAAGAATATCTTCAAAAAAAGAATTATGATCGCAACTCTCCAAACGCTCATCGCGTCCGAAAAAAAGCTGGGCGGAAAAACAACAAAAAACGGTATGGACAGAATGAAAAGCGAAAGAGCTTCTAAATCATCCAAAAGAAGGATACCCAAACAAAAAACTGATAAGAACGCGAACGAGAATTCCTGAGGCAGATAACCTAAAGACATTAGGAATGCGATCAAAACTTCCAAAGACAAGAATCTGATAATCTTTTTATCCATAACAAATGATTAAATATTTTTTAAAATCGTATCCAGAGTCTCATCCGCAGCTTTTTGCCAGCTGAATCTCTTGATATTTTCCCTGCCTCTCACAATCAACTCTTCCTGATGTTCCCTATTGCCCAGAACCCTATGGAAGCTTCGAGAAATACATCCAGGTTCATTCTCTTCCACAAACTCGACTGAGTCACCCCCAACCTCCACAAGCGACGAATTACGGCTAGTTATAACCGGCTTTCCGAAAGACTGCGCCTCTATGACCGGAAGCCCGAAACCCTCATAATCAGAAAGATAGATAACCCCTTCGCAACCGCCATAAAGACTTATCAACTCCTTCTCGGAGACAAAATCGACCCTTATGATTTTCTTCCCCCCAAATCTTTTGTTAGCCTCTTCTATCTTGCGGTCGATATCGATAAAAGGGAAAGTTGCATTCTTGCCGACAATGAGAAGCTGGAAGGATTTGTCCCCTTCCAAAAATTTTTCAAATCCATCTACAATTTCCGACACTCGTCTTCTGGTGAAAATCGTACCCAGATTAAGCACAAATCGAGAAAGTCCGAGTTTCTTTTTTATTTCATCAACATCTTTTTCGTCAGATTCTTTTCCAAATCCACTATCTGCAGCAAGCGGAGTCACGATGATTTTATCCAGAGCAATCTTATAATATTTTATGATTTCACTTTTGCTGTAATTTGAAACCGTAAAAATCAGATCAGCCCTATGAGCGGAAATCTTCGATAATGTCCTAAGAACAAATTGGCTCTTTTTATCAAACCACTCAGGATGAGCTTCATAAGAAATATCATGTAGAACGATTGCTGATTTTACACCGCAAAAAAACGGCCTCAGATAAAATGGTGAAAAGAAAAAATCGATTCCGTCTTTTTTCAAATTATATGGAAGCAAAAAATGCTGGAAGAAAAAATTGCTGGAGAAACCGAACGGATTATCGAGTCGCTTCAAAATAAAATTATCGTTTTCAAGATAGTTTTTATCCGCATCCGATATATCAGGAATAGAATCCTTAAAATATAGGATAAATTCGGCATCTTTCCTTTCCCGCCACATCTTCAGAAGATTTTCCAGATATCTCCCGACTCCGGTCTTGTTTTCCTCCAAGCTCCGCGCATCAATAGCTATTTTCATAGGAGTTTCCATATCTTTTATTAGCTGAATACTAAGTAATTTTAGAGGAAATAGCTAGGTGAGTCAAACGCCATATTACCAGAGGTCTGACCTTTTAGATGTTCAAGGTCAGACCTCTCTGGCGCAATAAGATCTTCCCAAACAAAAAACCCCAATCGCACCCTTTCGGGCAAAATTGAGATTTCTTGTATAAAAATATTTATCTTACAGCGTCTTTCAAGCTTTTTCCAGCTTTGAACTTTGGAACAGTCATCGCAGGAATTTGGATCTTCTGACCCGGGTTCTGTGGATTAACACCTGTTCTAGCAGCTCTCTTGCTGATATCGAAAGTTCCGAATCCTGTCAAAGCTACTTTCTGTCCATCAGTCAAAGAATTGGTGATGGTTTCAAGTACAGCGTTGATAACCTTTTCAGCTTCCTTCTTGGAAACATCAGTCTTAGAGGCTACGCTGTCAATCAATTCATCTTTTGTCATTTCTACACCTCCCTTCTTCTTAATTTGTTAAGCACTAATTAAATGCTATCTATAAAAATCAAAAGTGCAAATTTATTTTTCTAAGGGCATTATACACAAATGGCTAAAGTAAGGCAAGTTTTCAATATTAGATAAAAACGGCTTCTTTCAATCTGTCAACTTTTATCGCTTTTCCCGTATCCTCATCTATTTCTATTATTAATCCTTCCAACAAAACCTCCGGCTCTTCCGCCAACTTGTATTTGAAAGCAGTATTATTTATAAACTGATCCAACACCGCTTGCCTTTCGCATCCCAAGATAGAATTGCGGACCCCGCACATCCCCGCATCGCTTATATAAGCCATTTTTTCACCGATAATCATCTCGTCCGCAGTCTGCACATGAGTGTGCGTTCCCAATACCGCTGAAACCCTGCCAGCAAGATATTCCCCCAATGCCCGCTTTTCACTCGTCGCCTCCGCATGAAAATCGACTATTATTGTTTTTATATTTTCCGTTTTTTTATTCTCCTCTAAAATTTTTTCGACAACTTCAAAAGGAGAAATAACCTCTTTTTCTATAAACACTCTGCCCATAAGATTTATCACTAAAATCTTCTTACCCGAAACCTCAAAGACTTTCCTGCACAAATCTGTGTCCATATCCTGCAGATTAGCCGGCGCAACAAAATTCAAATCCCCTGCCTTCAGAATGTCAAAAGCCTGGGAATTGTCCCAGGCGTGATCTCCACAAGTCATAATGTCCACCCCGGAAGAAAGCATTTCCTCGACAGTATTTCTTGTGACACTTCTTCCGTGAGCAAGATTGTCGCTGTTCGCTATAACAACATCAATTCTTCGACTCTCCCTGCTCTCTCTTAAAAACTTAGAGACCGCCCTACGCGCCGGCTTGCCCACCATATCTCCCAGAAAAAGGATACGCATAAGTAAAAGACTAAAAGATAAATATTTATCTGGCGTATTCAACTGCCCTAGTTTCACGGATAACATGGACTTTGATTTCCCCCGGATAGTTCAGCGTCTCTTCGATATGATCGGCGATCTTTCTTGAAAGTTTCATCGCGCCCATATCATCAATTTTTTCCGGAGTAACGAATACGCGCACTTCACGACCGGCCTGGATGGCATAGCTCTTCTCAACCTCATCGAACGAATTGGCGATATTTTCCAACTCCTCCAATCGCTTGATATAGTTTTCCAGAGTATCCTTCCTGGCTCCCGGCCTGGAAGCTGAAATCGCGTCCGCAACCTTGATAATGATTGCCTCTGTGCTCTCATAAGGGAAATCCTCATGGTGCGACTTCATAGCAGTTATGATCTCTTCTGATATTCCAAACTTTTTGAGAATGTTCATTCCGATCTCAACATGAGTCCCCTGAATTTCATGATCAACCGCTTTTCCGATGTCATGTAGAAGTCCGGCTTTCTTGGCGATAGTTACATCAGCTCCGACTTCTCCCGCAATCGCAGCAGAAAGACGCGCCACTTCGACAGAGTGCAAAAGCACATTCTGCCCATAGCTTGTCCTATATTTCAATCTTCCGATAAGCTGTACTAATTTCGGATCGAATCCTAAAACCCCCAAATCCGCTACTGCAACCTCTCCTGCCTCTTTAACGGAATTGATGATATCTTTCTTGGTCTCCTCAACCACTTCTTCGATTCTTGCCGGATGGATTCTTCCGTCAGAAATAAGTTTCTCCAAAGAAAGCTTCGCCACCTGCCTCCTGATCGGATCAAAACCGGATATAATAATTGTTTCAGGAGTATCATCTATGATGACCTCAACGCCCGTAAGCTGCTCCAAAGTTCTTATATTCCTTCCTTCCCGCCCAATAATCCTTCCTTTCATCTCGTCACTAGGTATGTCCACTGTTGAAGTTGTAGTCTCTGCCGTATTGGCTCCGGAATATCTCTGGATTGCCTGCACGATTATATCTCTCGCCCTCTTGTTCAACTCATCAACTCCATAAGTCTCTAACTGTTTAATCCTCTTCAAAATATCTCCCTGATTTTGTTTTTCAATCCTGTCTAAAATAATGGCCTTCGCCCTCTCTTGATCAAGATCAGCAATCTGCTGCAATTTTTCCAACTGCTCAACTTTTATCTTTTCAACTTCTTCCTTGATACCCATGATTTGTTTGCTCTTTTCCTGGAGAGATTCTTTTTGCTTTTCCAATTCGCCGGACTTCTTGTCGAGAGCATCTTCTTTGTTTGCAACTCTTTCTTCGTTCCTAGCGACTTGCCTATTCCTCTCGGTTTCCTCTGCTTTGGCCTCCTCTAAAACTTGAACTGCCTTGTTCTTAGCTTCAAGGACGATTTCCGCGGCCTTGTCCTTCGCTTCCGTAAAAATTTTGCTAACCTTGGCTTCAGCACTTTCCACTTGCTTCTTGGCAAAAAATTGCCTGCCAAAATAACCTATCACAGTTCCCAAGGAAAAAGCGATAAGTATTGGTGCGAACACATTGATTGATTCCATTTTTTTCTCCCAAATCCGACACGACATAGAACGCGATCCGCACTCAAAAATCTAAGAAACTGCAAGACAAAAATAATGGGATTCTATAACGAAAGAACTGGCGCCTCCACTCTGCCACAAAAACAACCCACCCCGCTCAATGACGCGTAGTTCGAAAAATCTCCATTCTTAAACAAAAAAATAAACATAATCTTTGCATTTTCCAATTTTTTAACCGAATACGACCACATTCTCTCAGCCGGAAATTAAATTACTTATTACAGACGAATATTAACAGAATACGAATAGATTGTCAAAAGGATAGACTCCTCTATTTTATCAACTTATACGAATCCCTATCCACCGCATTTATCTCGTAAACAGAATCTCCGTCATAAGACTTACCCGCATCCAGTAATTTTCTCTCCCCGTCGTCACCATTTGGGAACAGTTCATAGATAATACTATCCTTGGTTTCTTTTACTAGGCTAGAAGTAACATAACTATCCATTTCCGCCTGCGAAATGATTTTGAGATTATTCCATTTGAGATGTCCGTAACTCTTAAAAACAGAAGGGCTCAGGATCAATCTTTTGTACTGCTTGTTATTCTTTAGTTTAATAATGTATACATCGGGATTGTTTGCTGTCTTAACAATGTCTCCGTCTTTGAGGTTGGAGCTCGGGACGTCGGCGCTTCTTTCGTAGGTTATTACATCTGAAGTTGCTCCTTGGTTGGTTCTGAATTTGAAGTATAGTTCTGGGGTATTGTCGTATTGTCTCAAGATATCATCCTTTTGTGCTATATCTTCCCAAGAAACGCCCTCGAAATCCGGCGAGGTCGAAACGGCCATTTGCACAATGTTGGCAGGCAGACCCTTGAGGCTGAGACTATCGCCCTCAAATTTTATAGATATGTTTTGGATTCTGGGTTTTGCGGGAGGAATAAAAGCAGCGCCGCTATCGACTTCGCTTTCGTCATCCAAAGAAGAACAACCCTTGTCGCCCGGATAGTCGATAAGTCCGTCACCGTCATCATCAAGGTTATTGTTGCAGGCGGGTCTGAGAGTCTGAGCTCTCCAATCGGTTTTGACTTTGTAACTTGAGGAGGTGCAAGAATCAGCATCCGAGCAATTGAAAGAAATCCAGCCGATGTTTTCGCCATAAGCATAACCGGAAAGTTCTCCAACAGAATTTATGACAACTCCCCCGCCAGTAGGATTGAAATTTATCCAGCCGGTGTTTTCGCCCCAGGCGTAACCGGAGAGATTGCCTTCACCATCATTGGCAACTTCATAATTGGAAGTTGCGCAAGAATCATCGTTTGCACAATTAAGCGAAATCCAACCGACATTTTCACCATAAGCATAGCCTGTTAATTCCGAATCGGTAATATGAACATCACCAAGAGTTTCCCCGAAGCTTATCCAGCCCACATTTTCGCTATAGGCGTATCTGTCGGTGGCATCGATGCCTCCAGAGGTGGTGGAAGAGAAAGAATTGTGCGCAAAAAACCAGCCGACTACCATAAATAGCATTAGCGCAAACAATAATCTATCCGTCTTTCTCAGTCTTAACATTATTCCAAAAACTAATTAATCTAAAAACATAACAACCTAAAGCTGTGCTTGTCCATATGAAAATTATAACACAGAATATACTTATGCCAATAACAAAATGTATATGCCCTCACAGACACCTTCTTATCCGGAATTCTCGTTTGAAAATCTCTACAAAGCCTAT
>Ga0172381_10008272_pt1 | contig 10197 bp, 25 predicted proteins | sample Leawel6488metaG_FD_119754 | JGI IMG/M metagenome (GOLD analysis project Ga0172381, IMG submission 119754) | Leachate microbial communities from a municipal landfill in Southern Ontario, Canada - Leachate well 64-88 metaG | ecosystem: Engineered > Solid waste > Landfill > Unclassified | place... | reverse complement strand
TTATCCGCAAATTCCTCACTATCATTTTCAAAATATTTTATGCCAAAATGATGCCCTACCTCATGTGCTAAAACAAATGTGCTATTCTTTTGAAAATGTATCGCTGGTAGTTCATCTCCATCCTTATATATTTTTCTATATCTATATACACCAGCAGCTTGAGGTTTATCGACATCCCCATATACATTTTTATTTAATTCATCTATATTATTATGTACATGGATAAATATTTTTTCATCTTCACAAATCTTTAACAATCCATCATGAAATTTTCGATAAATCACATTCCTTTTTTCATTATTAAGTGGCATGAATAAAAAAGGCATGGCTAAAAGAAAAAACAACATTGCGAGTAAAAATACAATCATATCATTTAACTTTAGTTTGTTCGTTCGTTGGGTTCTTTATTTCGCCGTACTGTAAAATTACGGTTTCCTCAAGGTTCCCATTTTCATAAAATTTGTATCTTTCACTTTCGTATAAAGATATAAATGGACAATCAATTCCTAACTCTAGCCATTTCTTAATTCCAGCATTGACTATTTCATTGACATTAAAAAATCTATTTGTGTCTTTTAAATCGTGCTTCCATGCAATTTTATATGTATCCCCTCCATCTTTTTCATCTAACTTGACTGCATCTTCAAACGACATTTCATGAAATATTTCAATATTTTCACCTAAATGTCTGACATTCCATTCTACCACATTATTAATATTAACCTTTTCAACTTCAGATAAAATTAATGTACCGTACAAATGTTCTGCGTCTGTACAATAACCTGCAAAAGAAGTAATATTTAGTATTGCTAAATTAATTTTTTTCATTTTATTTCAAATTAGTCTGGACATAATATCCCATATTTCTCATAATTTGGCATAAACCCTTTTAATTCTGGATTCTCACCCTCATATGGAAATATTAATCTGTGAAATTTTTTAATTTTTTTGAGCGTTTCAATTTGTTTTTCGGTTGGTTTTCGATATGTCACTGGGCAATTAAATACAGTACTCCCAACCATAATCCAACCTAAATCTTTTAAAATATAATCTTGCGGTTTATTTATGTCTGGAAAATATTGATATGCAATTTCATTATGCATTGAAATAATTTCTCTTTTTAAATCGCCTTTAAATGTTTTTTTCCTTCCATGACGATCAATAAAAAACTGGTTTTTCTTTCGTTCTGTATTGTGTTCAACGTTGACTCTAACATCAATCGATTCCATATTAATTTTTTAATTTTGCTTGTAAATAAGCGTCGGCGTGGGCGGGCGTAACTTCATCGTTACCAACCATTAATGTAATACCATCTTTTGATTTGTAAACCCACATTGTTTTTGGATCCCACTCTGAACCAGTTGAGTGTGACAGATCAAATGTAACTTCTCCGTTTGTCTTTGGATTTTTTACAACATAAGATGTACCAAATGCAACATCTTTTCCGGAAACTGTGAATGTCTTTGTTTCCTTGTTGTAATTGTGTTTCTTTGAATCAAAAATTATTGTGTTCATTGTCTTGGGTTTTAGTGTTTTTCCACAATACAAATATACAGAATTTTACACCAAATTCCAAATTAAAAATGTTAATGTAATATTAAATTCGATTACCAATCAAATTCATATGAACCAACCTCATCATTGAATAATTTTTCCATATAATATTTATAAAGTCTATCTATTGCCTTTTCTGAGGGTTTATAATTTCGATTCTTCTGCTTAAGAGTTGGATGATATGGATTTGTCCACGATAAATGGCAACGTTTATACATTAAAGATTCAATCCAACTATTTACTACTTTCTCACATTCAATTATTTGGCGTCTTTCTAGAAAATCATTTTCTATATAAATTTTAAAAATTTTATCTAAATCATGATCCGTTGGATGAAATATAAAGGTATTCCTTTTGGCATATTTTGTAAAGACTTTAACTCTTTCTTCAAAATCTTTTGTTTTATCATGATAAAATTGTTTTGCTACTTCTGCGACATTTTTTATAACTACATTTTCTTCAATTTCATCCACGCTATTATATGGTGAACTAAATGTTTTTTCTTTCAAATCTTTTTTTCTTTTTTCGTTATCCCAATAGTTATCAAATTCAAAAATAGCTCTCTTCACACCATACCAAAAGATATGAAATTTATTTTCAAATTGACCACCAAAAATAATTTCCATTGAATCAATTGGCGCTGAACCAAATTTTACCCACATTTCAGATATCCCGTTTTTTTCATTCGTCCAATTCAAACACCCAAACAATAATTCAGTAAATACTTTCAGTTCATGATTTTTATTTATTATAGGTAAGGATTTCAACATTTTATTCACAAGTTTTTTGAATGCAATTGTATCCAAATTTGGCGTATTAAAAAAGACTTCTATTTGCGTTGCAATTTCATCGTCAGACCAACTTTTATCTGGTTTTTCTAATCCACACCAGTGTGATTCATGACATGTTGATTCTTTTTTCATTTTTTCAATTTCTTCATCGGTAAAATGATTACTTTTGAAAAGAGGTGTTCCTTCTACAGTAAAAGATTTTTTTAATTGTTCTACTTTTTTTGATATATTCATTATTCACAATTTATAATATCCATAAAATCCATTCGCCAGTTTCACACCGTCGATACACTCTATTATTAATTTGTATCATATGTATTAATTTTTGGTCTTGCTTGTATATGTACGCCTAAACCAAGTTCAACAAATTTATCACGATATTCAATTAATGAATCAAAATTAGTACCAATTTTAACTGAACATTCACCTTTCATACTTGCAATTAAAGCTATCTGCAAACATTGCTGGAATGGATGATTACAAATATATTGAATAGTTTCGATTGCATAATTCAAAGTAGTTTTGTTATCATTATGCAATATTAAATGGTATTGTGTTGAATTTTTCATATTATTGTTTTTTCGTCGATATCAGTTATACTAACTTCGTATCCGTTAATCTTGGCAACGCAAACATAACCGTCTTGTAACCATTTCAAAAAATATTTACTTCCGTATTCAGTTGTAATCATTTTCACCTTTAATCCAATTGGATGAACCATTAAAAATTTCTCTTTCACTGTTTTATCAACTTTATTGTTTCAAATTCATTTTGCATTATAACATCATCTCCTTCATACCAACAATCATATGACATTGAATAAGATGTACTGTCTAAATTAATACCGTGATCAATATTAAATGTGAATTTTATTTGTCCATGAGTAGGGCAAGAAAATCTACCTTTTGAATATGTGTTATCTAGATTGTATATTTCAAATTCATATCTAATATAGTCGTCATATGGCTTAAAACGATATATATTTTCACTTCCATGATCGTTAACATACCAACTACCAATAAGGCCATATTCAGTAACCCAAGGTTTTTGAATATCATTAGTGCAACTTGCAATAACAATTGATAATATCAATATAATTTTTTTCATGTATTGACTTTCTTAAAAAATCCAACCCTAATATTTTCAATCTCATCTCTGTTAACAATATTCATCTCATAATTGTCACCAAATTTACTAATAATCCATTCAATAGTACCGTGAGCAACCGTGGCATCTTTTTCAATACAATATAAATCACAATCAATTTGATGCTTACACATTCCTTCTCTAAAATTCACACATTTAAACGTTAAATCTTGATATTCAGATTTTTTATTGAATTGTATTTTATCATAATCATTATATGATTTTCGAATCATGTGTTCCATTATTGTTTATTATTATGCGCGTCAATAGCATATATGCAAAAAGCTATAATTGCGATTAATATTAATCCGTCCATTAATTCTCCTCAGTAATTCCAACTTTATTATCAAGAATAAGTTGAAGTTTTTTGTTCAGTTTAAAATGTTTGACATTTTCAATGCACCATTGTACATATCCAGTTTCTTTTTCAATGAGGTCAAGTATTGTTGAACCTTTGAAAGTTCCAAAATCAACAATATCAGTTGCTTCTTTGAATTTAAATTTGTTGTTCTGTGCCATAACAATAATTTTTTAGTAATACAAATATACAATAATTATTAAGAATAATCAATATATTTAATATTCTTAACATTTATTTAATTGGATCAGCCATGTCAGCCAATCTCTACGGCATCGATAACAATATAATTGATGTTTTTTAATTTTGAATCTTTTTTATTAACATAATCAATTAATTTCTTTGTTTCATCAAATGTCAATGAATTATTATTATTATATTTATACTCAGCTTGACATTCGGATATTGGTTCAGTCTGTACTAATATTTGGTTGTTACCTGGTGTTCCCGGCCGGTATTTTCTCACAATAAAAATCTCATCACTTCCATGAATATGTCGTTTACCTATAAAAGCAAACTTATCCGAAAATGATGGATAATTTTCATTTTTGTATTTAACCTGCCATGGCAATGATTTTAATATTACTCTGTCATAATCCTTTGTCATATCAACAAATTTTAGAATACAAATATAATAATATTAAAATCAATAAACAAATTTAATTTGTTAATGCAGTGTTAATTATGGAAGTTTTGGATTCTTCCATTCAATTGGGGGAATAAAATTATCTGCATTGTTTAATAAATCATATATTTCTTTCCATTCAATCAATGGATTAAATCCAGCTTTGTCTTCGAGCATGACATCAAAATATGGCTTTGAAGCATAATAACCAAACATTCCATTTTCATTACAAATTTCTGGATTTGAGTTATAATACTTGAAATTAATTTTGTCTTTGATAAATTGTTTATTGTATTCTATAATCTCATCTGGATAAGAACTTGTAAAAACAATTGTCCTAATATCTTTTCGTCTCGTTATTATTTGAAGAGTTTCTTTTGCATATGGATAATATTCAACATCATAATTACCACGAATATGATTTGGTTTGATAATAGTACCGTGCAGGTCAAATAACCAATATGATTCAAAATGGTGATATTTTATTTGTTTCTCCCAGCACGATTTAATGACATCTATTATCATACATATTAAATTTCATGATATCGATTCATAATCCACATTACCCACCACACAGGTGGGCATATCAGTCTAACCCAAAATTCTAACTTACTTTCAATATCATTATTTGCTAACTCAATTAAAAAAGAAATATAGTGCGCAAATAATAGTATGACCGATAAAAGATATATACCATAAATCATAATATTTGAATTTTAAAGATTAATTAATATTCCAATTAGGACTACAATTGATTGCATTAATTGTTCGATTAGATGCGTTAATTTTTTGCAGCATTCTTTCAATATGCATTTGAAGAATATCTTTTGCTAATCCTTCATTAAAAGTATCGCGTTCCTGAATTAAAGTGGATAACATTTTCTCTTCTTTTCTCAATTCATCTGTGAATTGTTTAATTATATTTTTCATACTTTTCCGATTTTATAATGTTTATTTCCGATTTTATAATTTTTATAACGAATCCATCCTGCCATTCATCTTCAATTTCATTGTAATCGAATGTTGACCCACCAATTTCATGTAATGAAAAGGTATCAGAATTTTTACCTAGAGTATTTGCATCTGATTTAATACTTACAATATCACAATATATTATATCTTCAACGTTCATAACTTTCTCCCTTCACAAAAATATTCTTTGCATTTATATGGTTTATCATCATGAATAGAACATTTGCTATTTTTTAAATACGGACATTTACTTGTATTTATATACTCACCATATAGGATGTGCCCATTGAACAATTCAATTTCAGATTTATTGGTTAAGTGAACCAACCAATCCCGTTGGCAACACTTGCCACATGCTTTACATTCATCCATGTTATAAATTGTTATTCCAATTCCGAATAAGCCACCAAATGCAAATAAATATTAAAGAAACAATTGGAAATAATATGAATACAAATATAGCATGCTTTACTTTAACAATACTCAATTCACTATCAATAATTGATAGTGAGGCGGCACCCGCCAATAGAGTTACAATTATTGAAAACATGATTAATGCAAATATAAACATAATAATAATTTTTTAATTAATTTTCTTCTTCATGGCCAGGACATCCTGTCTTTTTGTCAAACCCCTCACACATTTCTCCCATCGGTAAAACATCCCATCCATCTGCAAGTTTATCTAACAAAATATTGAAACTTTCTTCACTGGTTGTTTTAACACCATCAACCATAAATAATCCTTTCAAATCTTTTTTCGGCCATTTAAGAATTCCTCGAACAGAGACACACATGTGATATTTCATTTTGTATCTAATTTATATGGAGTTAACATTTCATGACACATGGTTTGATATTCATTGAACATACACATTGGTTGAATTTTAAAATCAATGTTTAGATTAGTTTCAATAACTGCTTCTTTCCATCTTTTAATGCATTCATCTATCCATTTCAATCTAATCTCTGTATATTGACCAGTTATTCCTTCTTCCATCCATTTGTTTGCATTACCAAATCTTAATGCAAATTCATCATCTGGGATTGCACATACAACATCTACATCTCGTGGTTCTTTTTTATCAGTTAACTGAGAACCAACCAAATAAACTGGATGACCATAACAATCTCTTATAGAGTTTGCCCATATCACTAATGGATGATTTTTATCAAGTGGTAAATTTAATTTCATTTATAATCCAATTAGCAGGTACGTCTCGTTTATAAACTACTTCGCCATGGTGACCGGGTGTGAATGATACATTATGAAAATTAGTTTTATTAGCAACTTTGATAAATTTTTCAAATTCCATATTTACTCCATCAACGGGGTGCACGAAGGCTTCGCCGGCACTAATTTCAAAATTATGACGAATGAAATCATTTTGTGGATTTTGTTTAACAGACCCATCTTCATTATAATGGGGAATAGTCATCTTCATTGCTTTATTTGTACCGCCAATTTCAAATATAGAGCCAGTTTTATTAACAACTACAAACCAAATAAATGCATTACTATTATTTGATTTAATCTTGCTAATAGCAGTCATGACTGGTATTGGTCTAAGTGTTTCCGAAATGTGCGCCATATATTAAATTTTAAAAGTAGAAAATTTTTCCGAAACTATAAATTCTCTGTCTTGTGTAAAAATAGGCGGTTCGACAATTTCCCATTTTTTTCTAACTATTTGTTCATTGCCTTCCAATGTTTCAGTTAATTCTTTTTCAACTTGTCTGCATTCAGCAGCTTCATCAAATTTTTGTTGCATAACAAGAATTCTTTTCTTTTCTTTTATTAAATGAATACGCATTGAAAGTTCAGACAAAAATTCTTTTTTAACAACTGCCCTTCCTCTTTTAAAACCGGCTGGATAATCATTCCAGTTTACTCCTTTTTGCAATTTCATCATGTCCTGCATGTCAGATGTACTTTTACCATGTAATTCTTTATGCGAAAACATTGATTGAGCAGCCATTGAAATTGAGTTTCGAGTAGCATCTTGTTGCCTCCATACAAAATAATTAATCACCTCATCCATTTCAGATATGCTAAATACTCGAGAATCAAACGTTGCGAGTTTTTTATTTACAATATCACGCAAAAGTGGTACCGTTGATACATTTTCGTCCTTAATCATTTCCAATGAATCTTTTATTTGTCTGATTAAGCGAAGTTTGTTAAATTCTGCAGTAGCTAAACTTGCAGAGATTGAACACATTTTTTGAATATTATAATCGAACCAAGCACCAGTTTGTAATTCATCATAATCAGTAACCCAAATACTAATCTCATCTGATTGCACATATCCAAATTTGGCGCCTTGAATATTTTCACATAAATATTTAGTAGTCAAATTCATATCTTCCATTAAACCAATATCATATGGTTTATGCAATCCCCTTGTATATGTGTGAAATGCTTTACCGTCAATTCTGATAAGTACATTGTTTCTACGTTGAATCAAATAACGAGTTCTATTCTCGTAATTTTCCTTCATTCTGCCACTAAGTGAATTTTTATTATCTTGTTTCATTAATAATCTGTTTTATTATCAATTGATATTTCTTTTGTTTCCTTATTCGATACGTTCTTAGTTTTACATCTGCCGTTGGAACACCCATCGCCACACGACGCAATTATAAATGATATTAATATTAATGATAATGCAATTTTAGATTTAAATTCATTGGTCTTTTTACGTTTGAAAAATAATTTTTTTTGCATATTTCCGCTTTTTTCAATATGAAATAATTCCCACCCACTTTTTCCAAACTCATTAATCTTCGTTTCAAAATCAATTGTTTTCCATATGAACCCAGACATAAACATCAAAGTAGCAATCACATATATAATAAATATTTTTTTCATTATTCTGTTCCTCCAAAAATTGCATTCCATTTTTCCGGTGTAATACCGGACATAATAAATTCACGTTGCTCTGGTGGAAGGTTTGGAAATACATCTTGTATATATCCACCATGACTCTCGTACTTATCCAGGTCTTCCTGTTGGATTGGTAAATCCATTTCATATGTTTCACCATCCAAAATTGAAACTCGTTTGACTTTCATTGTTTTTTATATATGTAAAAGTACAAAATTATTAAGCAGAAGTCAATATATAATATGTTAATGCCAAGTTAATTATTTCCATCCATTATTATAGTATTCTTCGTGCAGATCGAAAAATTTTTCCAAATTTGGATCATTAAATTTTAAAAAGGGTCGATTAATATCCTCCTTAACCCATTCAGTAATTCGTTCTTCACTAAGCATTGTATATGATTTACCGACAGAATCTTTATTCACATGTGAATCGATTTGAAATATTGCATATGAATTATCTTTTGATTCAATATGTTTAAATTTTAAGCAATATACATTTATAAAATCTTTGTCATTGTCATCAATGAAAATCACTGGCATCACACCCGATAATATTTTTATATTTTTCCTTTTGCAAAATTCACCTATTGTCATAATCAAAATATTAATGAACCTTTGTCATTCCATCGTGTATATAATCGTCCATCTTCTCTAATGATATAATAACGAATATTCATTTCTTCAAATGGAACAACAACCCTACTTTGATCAATCCAATCTCGGTTAAGAACTTGTGGTCCGGATGATTTTCCAAAATCAATTGAATTTTTTGTTGCCATACAATTATCATCTATTACAGTTGACATTCCTTTAACAGAATATTTCATTGAACCAAATGATAATTTTTCAAGCATGGTACCTTGATGTTTAATATATGTTTCAATTTTATTTAATGTAATACCTGAACATTCATTCTTTTCTATCCATTCATTTATTGGATTTGAATTATCATCCCCACTAAATAATTTTCTGAATGTAATTTGATCCGCTTTATTATAATGTGCCCAATTAAATATATCATATGGAAGAATATCATCAAATTCATTTGTCATGTTTAATGAAAGTCGAAGATTAAAACCTGCTTTTTTTATTTCATGACATAAATCTGTGATGCCGAATTTTTCTTTAATCCCACAAATTTCAGAATTTTCCATTGAATCAGTACTTGATAATGACAATGATATTGTTTTGACACCAATACAATTTTTTAAAAAGTTCAAATTATAATTATCCAGAAGAACACCTGTCGTTTGGAGTTCAATATTAATAATTTGATTTGATATTGGTAACGACTTATTTATCCTTGCAAATTCAGCAAGAAATTCTGCATTCTGTAATGGTTCGCCATTTGCAGATGTGAGTATGATAGTATCAACACCTTTTTGAGTTGCATATAATAATCGGTCGGCTATCATATGATAATATTCGTCGTCTTTTTCTGGCCGTTGATAATTGTTGGGGTGAAGTTTTGAACAGCAAAATTTACAATTATTTATGCATTTATCAGTTGGGACTGTAATTGATAGTGATTGAATTTCCATAATTAAGATTTCTTTTCCTCAAATTGAAAAAATGATTCAAAATTTTCATCACGACAAGGTGATTCATAATTTATTTTCCAACCATACTCTAAATATAAATCTTCAATATCTAACCATTTTCCTTCAAAGATTTCCATTCTGTTAGTTCCAGGAGAATACTTCAAAATTTCATTAATAATTTCATCCTGCTTAATGATAAAACCATCTTTTTTGTAATGTTTCTTAATAGCATCATTTACACCTTGAATGACAAATTCAGGAATATCATTTCTATTAAGATTAGCTTCTTTTGGTGTAATAGGTTTCATTTCTATTTAAAAT
>Ga0172381_10008270_pt1 | contig 10198 bp, 6 predicted proteins | sample Leawel6488metaG_FD_119754 | JGI IMG/M metagenome (GOLD analysis project Ga0172381, IMG submission 119754) | Leachate microbial communities from a municipal landfill in Southern Ontario, Canada - Leachate well 64-88 metaG | ecosystem: Engineered > Solid waste > Landfill > Unclassified | place... | reverse complement strand
TTCAATAATATTAAAATAATATATAAAAATTTTAGTCTATCTAGATCTCCATCGCTGAGCAATATTCTTTTCGTAGAGACCTATAAAAAATTTGGGTTCTGATTTGTCTGGGCTATACCCCACCTCAAAACGAATTCGTTCTAAAGCAGGGATTACTATATGCAAACCAGTGTATATGGCGCTATGGTAATCACTCCATGTAGGAAATCCTTCATCCCATAAAAAAGCCCCATCAACGCCTAAAACCCATTGCAATCCGTAAAAGAACGAGACACTCCCAATACTAACTGGAGTACGTTCTTTCAAAACAAAGCGTTCTTCAAAATTTAAAATCCATTCATGTGTTCCGTAACAAAGAGAGTCTGGATCAAAACCTCGAAAGGTATTCGCTCCCCCATGATGTAAACGATCATAAAAGGCAACATCTCCAGGACGATAACGCAAAAGAGAAGACGCTCCTGAGACAAAACGATTCATAGTATAATAAAAACGAGAATCCCACAAAAACTCTTGATAATCTTGATCACTATTCAAAATCCCGCCATTATAAGTCCAAAGCAATTCTTGATATACTCCAAAACGAGTGTCTAAATTCGGATGACGCGTATCGATTAAAAACCCCAAAGAAGCGCTAGGCGTATAACCATAATCGGTCAAATAACGATAAGCTAAAGAGAATAAAACGCCATAGGGTTTCTTAAAAAACCACTGGAGATCCACATCCGCTAGGTAAGATTCTTCTTCAAAAAGTCGTAAATTATCCCAACTTGAAGTGCGTAAAAATTCAAAATTCCAGCCTATAGGACGATTTAGAAACCAAGGGGAACTGGCATAAAAAGCATATTCATTGGAAGAAAAGAAAGGAGAAACCGATGTTCTATACTGAATTTCAGCCCGAATATCATCTCCGCCTAAATTTAAATGAGCAAGCGCTAGCCCTAACATTAAACCATCTTGATCTGTTTTTTTTCCCGCAGGAGAAGGAATGATTCTAAATATTTCTGGCAAATGATACTCTAGAATTAATCCTTCTGGATCATTTTTACAAGATAAGCGAACTTCGGTGAATAAATCTAAACTTTCAAGACGTCCTTTTTCTTTAAGCCATAATTCTTTTGAAAAAGTCAATCCCTTTTTATGAGTAAGTTCACGTTCAATAACTCGTGTTCTTGTGTTTTTCAATTCCAAAAACTCTATTTTCGAAATCACTTGGCCATCCGCACAACCAGAGATCTCTGATTTTTCATTGCTAAAGGCAAAAGACGTTAGCATGAAAAAATAGACTAGGAATAAAAAAAATCTCATATAAAAGCAAAACCTCAAAAACCAATCATTCAAACAAAAATCTAGTATTATAATGGATAATTTAATTTTTTATTGCCATTAATTTCATCATTCTCTTTCTTTTTCAGGAAAGCTTTCGTTAACTAGAAATAATTCATTTTAACCCCTAGACACCTATTAAACTTTTTTAGAATCAAGTTCAACCCCTCTTTTTTATTAAATTATATACTTAACTTGGGCATAGTCATTATTCTGGCTTGAGGTCATGGTGTCACGAAAAATATTATTTCTAGTCTTTGCTTTTTTTTCTGTTCTATCGGCACAAATTTCTTTTCCGCTCGGTTCTGAAGTTGTAGACGTGACGAAAGAGCCCTATTTTGCCAAAGGCGATGGAAAAGCAGACGATACGGAAGCCATTCAACGTGCTTTAGATGATCACCCGAACGGGGATTTCATTATCTACTTGCCTCATGGGACTTATAAAATTTCAAAACAAATCAGCTGGCCTAAAGCAGATGAACCCACAGAAGCCTATCGTCGTACGATTATTCAAGGCGAAAGCATGGGCGGCACTATACTAATGCTCAAAGACAAAGCTAAAGGTTTTGATAATCCTGATATTCCAAGAGCTATGATTTACACGGGAATTGGGCCACATCCTCGTCATCGTAACGCCATTCGCGATATTAGTCTACGAACAGGAAAAGGTAATCCTGGAGCCATTGGCATTCGCTTTAATGCCGCGAGTCAAGGAACTGTATTTAATGTAAAGATTTTTTCTGGTGATAAAAATGGGGCTGGGGTTGCAGGAATCGATATGGGATTCGCTGAAAATGTAGGCCCACTTCTCTTAAAAAACATCGAAGTTCGTGGTTTTGATATTGGTATTTATACCCGAACGCCATTCTTTGGCATGACGATGGAACACATAACTCTTACTGGTCAAAGAAAATATGGAATTGAAAACTGGGATCAAGCTCTAACTATTCGTGGGTTGCGTAGTCGAAATAGTGTGCCAGCCATTTATAACACAGGTGAATACGCTATGCTCACCTTAATTGATGGTACACTAGAATATATTCCCAACAAAAAATCGCCTCCTGGCCCAGCCATTATCAATGAAGCAGGTCTTTTTGTTCGTGGTGTAACTACAAGTAAATACAAAACCCCAATCAAAAGCACAACACCTGGTTTAGGAGAAGGAATCAAAGGTCAAGAAATCTTAGAATATGTTTCCGAAAACCTGATTAATTTATGCCATTCTCCTAAAGCATCCATGAGACTTCCAGTAGCTGAAGTAATGGAACTTCCAAAACAAACACCACCTAATTGGGTAAAAATTACTGGTGATTATGGTGGTACTGCGGGTGATGGTAGAGACGTATCAAAAGCCATTCAAGAAGCGATTGATGACGGTGCAGAAACGATTTATTTCCCTCCAAAAGGGCGTTATACCATTAATCGCGACGTCTATATCAGAAAAAGAGTTCGCCATATTATTGGAACGGAAGGACGAATTGAGGGAACAGGCCGCTTTATTGTTCTTGACGGCACCTTCCCCGATCTCACCATAGAACGATTCTCTTCTTTTGGGAATGGAATTATTCATAAAAGTAATCGCTTATTGCTTTTAAAAAACATGATGGTGAAAAGTTATGAAGGCCACGAAGATGGCGCTGGTGATGTGTATATGGAAGACGTTTCTGTCAGTCAAATCAAATTAAATTTCCAACACCTATGGGCTCGCCAGCTTCATATGAATAATGACAAGAGTACTAAAATCATTAATAATGGGGGTACTCTATGGGTTCTTGGTCTCACTGCTGAAAACGGAAACACCGTTCTACATAATAAAAATAGAGCTAAAGCTGAATTAGCTGGCGTTCACGTTATTTCTAATGACAAAGCAAAAGTGCAAGCGATGTTTATTAATGACTCTTCGAATATTTCTATTGAAGGTCTTCGAGAAACAACGATTAGAGGCAATGCATTTCATAAGATTATTGAAGAAACAAGAAAAGGACTAACAAAAACCCTTTTTGCAAAAGACTTAAAACGAGGGGCTTCTGGCGGAGTAAATATTCCTTTATATGTCGGTTATATTCCACAAACAGGCAACAATATGGCACCAAAGCCAGAAACCTTAAACGAACAAATTCTTGTTCAACCAAATAAAATAAGACTAAGTGGAATCGTAGATGACGATGGTCGTGCTGATGGTTTATGCGAGGTTCCAGTAGAATGGACAAAGGCTAAAGGGCCTGGTCGAGCAGTTTTTCTAGACCAACGAGCTTATGAAACAGATGTGACTTTTACCGCAAGTGGCAGATACGATCTTTTATTTAATGCTCACGATGGAGAACTTAAAGGAACTGATACGGCAAGAATTTTTGTCTTTGACAGACGTTATACCACTTTAGATCATAACGGAGATAATGTACCAAGCGGAAGAGGTGCTGATACATGGATTTCTCAATTTGACAACTACACCCCTCAAAACCAAGACTCCGCTCTTCAAATCAGTTTTAAAAATGATAATAGTGCTAAAATTTATTTGAAGTTTGATTTATCCGCCCTCCCTGGCCCCCTCTCTGATGCAGCACTGCAACTTGATGTTAAAAACATTAATCAGTTGAAAAAACCAGTACAATGGAACGTCTTTGGACTTAAAGAAATTGATAAGAACTACAATTTTGGAGAAGATAAACTTGGCCCAGAATGGCAAGAATCTGAATTAACATGGGCTAATGCACCAGCAAATTTAGATGAAGGAGGAGGCCTCTTTACTGTTAGAAAAGGTATTGGCGGTGGCGTAGATACTCGCTTTGCAGACCACCTTGGAGTCATTACCATTGACCCGAAAGCCACTCTTTCTAGTTTTATGAGATCACCTAGTTTTACTCAATTCTTTAAGCGTAAACACCCTTCAAATTTATTCACCCTCATATTAACAGCAACAGAAAAATCAGCCTTAGATTTCCAAATCTCCTCTAAAGAACAAGGTCGTGACATTTCTCCTGTTCTTTATATAAGCTACTTTGATAGCACCAAATCTGCAGGTGGAGAATCGATGCAAGGTGGATATCAATTAGGGAAAGTTAATATTGATATCTATACATTAAAATGCTCCTTTGATTTAGTTCTCGGGTACCCTCAGTTTGTTCAAATTGAGATTTATAATGAATTTGGCAAAAGAATGCTCATCGTTGCAGAAAAAGACATGGAAAGTGAAAAGAAGTTAAATTTCCAATTTGAAGCACTTTCATTCCCAACGGGTAAGTATATTCTAAAAATTATTGGTGAAGCGTTCACCACACAACAAAGCTTTTATATATTAAATTGATTAGAGGACTACTATTATGATTTCATTTCGTTCAATACCCCTCTTTTTTCTGTTTTTATCAACAGCGTTTTTTTTCAATGCCTGCGAAAACAAACCAAATGATCCAGAAGAATTATCTTCGTCTTCTTCAGAAGAAAATTCAAGTTCTAGTTCTTTAATCAACCGACTAGACGCTAATTACTTAGATACACTTGAAACCAATAAGACAGCAAACTTTTATTTTGAAGATGATTCCACTACATCTACTCCCCCTCTCTTTTACTTAGGTGATTTAAAAGCTGGAACACGCATTAGAATTGCAGCGGCCACCACCGATATCAATAAAGATACCATTCGCATATACGAAGAACATGGAACTCTAGTACAAACCATTTTTCCAACTATAGATTCCAATGATAACTACAAGTATACTTATTTGCTCCCAGGAACAGGGAGTGAATTAGATTCCAACGAATTTATCACTTTAGAAGACGGCTTTTATTATCTCCAACTGAAAGGGGAATTTAAAGAAAGTTCTCATCTCAGAATTTTCAGTGAAATAAACGAAGGCTATTATTCTTATATCGGAGACTCTTCTTCCGTTTCTGTTACCACTAACGATACATTAAGAGGCTTTTTCATAATTGGAAAAGGACCGCGTCAACTTGATATTTCAGTCAATGCCAATACGGGAATTAGTCTAAATATCGACGTTTCAAGCTCTTGGATTAATGAGCTTCTATTAACCGAAGACGAAGATACTCTTGCCACAGATACCGTTCGTATAGACAAGCTTCTATTACCTCAAAAGAAAACCACTTTCAACGTATTTTTAAAGCCTTTTGCAATCCCTAACTATTTAACTGGTCCTTTTGCCTTTTTTGAATTAGTGACCAATTCAAGAGCTCTGGATAAAGGCGAATATTTAGCAAAACCAGATTCTATCGTTCGTCCAGGAGATACCTTAGTCATTGTTCGCCCTAGAAATGACCAAGCCAAGTATTATTTAAGGCAAGAACAATACATCTGGTTATCCGATTTAAAGAAAGGCGATACCTTATTCATAAATCATGAGATTGAAGGATATTATTCTGGGCCTCTTTACCCTGCCACATTAACAGTACTTAACGCTGAAGGAGATTCTTTACAAAATATTACTCTTGCTAATTATAAGTTTGTGGCCCCAAAAGATGGTGCCTACTACTTGCACTACCTTCGCTTAAACTCCCCTCCATCTGATGAAAGTCAAATATTAACCCTAAAATCCTTTATTCAAAAACCAAGATCATTGTCTGAACTTCATTTTTATGATGAAGGGCAAGAAGCCGTCATTGAAAATAAAACATTAAATCAGGGAGATACGCTCCAATTTAATGATATTGCTTTTACAACAGTCCCCAATACGGCAAGTAAAAACGTCTTATGGTATGTCCCCTGCGAAGACTTACATAATTTAAGTACCCCTACCTATGCAGGTATTTCTTGTAATGGGGATCAACTCATGACAACGAATTTAGTCATCGCCCTTGGAGAACCTGGTGAAACCGCTTCTTTAATAGCAGAAAGCCTTGCTGACCCAAGAAAACGCGATACTTTGACCGTTTATATAAAATAAACGACTCTAACTCTTTAAAAAGCCCAATTATTTACTATAATTGGGCTTTATTGTTTTATTGAGCCAAGCTCTGCCAATAAAACAATCTCCACTAAAGAGCTTCCTTTCGAGGTTAATATGTCTTCATTCCGCGGCCCAAAAGCCAAAGTAGCCCGTTCACTCGGTCTTGCTACCACTCAAAAAACTCAAAAAGTTCTTGATCGTCGCAATTTTCCTCCTGGACAGCATGGCTTAAACCGTAAGAAATCTCCTTCAGTTTATAAGCAACAACTCGTTGAAAAACAACGTCTTCGTTTTACTTATAATATTTCTGAAGCTCAAATGGAAAAGACTTACAGTGAAGCAAACCGTCGTAGCGGTTCTGCTGGTGATAACTTAATGATTCTTTTGGAAACACGTTTAGACGCACTCGTTTATCGTATGGGTTTTGCTCGTACTATTTTTGCTGCCCGTCAATATGTGGCTCATGGTCATTTTGCAGTCAATGGAGTCCGCTCTTTCTCTCCTAGCCGTTTGATTAAAGCAAACGACGTTATTTCTGTTCGTGAACGCTCAAAGACCCACGTTCAAATCAACGAATCTTTAAGCAATGCTCCTGATGCACCAGAATACCTCTCTGTAGATAAAACAAAATTACAAGGTACTCTCGTTGCTCTTCCTTTACGCGAACAAATTCCTGTAAAGCTAGTAGAACAACTTGTTGTGGAATATTATTCCAGGTAATTTTTACTGCTATTATAAAAAAAGCGTCTTTTTCAAAAAGACGCTTTTTTTATGTTCTAATCTCAATTACCAATAAAGACCTATTAATCCACCCGTGACAGAAAGAATTAAAACCATCGCTGGTATAATGGCACGTTTCATTGATTTTTCACCAAAAAGCACAACCATTGATCCTTTGGTTAAGGTATTTGCAACCCCTGCAAATAAAATGGCGAGAATGACTTGTTTTCCTGGCAAAGCATTACTTGAATTCATTTCAATCACAGATAAAGCGATTGCATCCATATCGGCAAAACCAGCAACAAAGCTTGAAATTAAGAGACCTTGATTGCCAAAATAGACTCTCGCTGCATTTGCAATAAAGAGAACCACAGTAAAAATCAAACCAAATTTAATCGCAGGCATTAGTTCAAATGGATTTGTAAAAGTCGCTGGATTTACTTTTTGGACTTTACTTTCTCTATACTTGAGATAACCAGCGTAAAGAAGCCCAGGAATCATTGGAACAAGCATGGGAACTGCTAAAGTAGACATTAACGAAGGATTTAATAAAGAGCAAATAATATACAACCTTAAATACATAACAGACCAAGATAGAATTACGCCCATGGCTAAGCTACCACTATAGGACCCATTCCCTTGACTTCTCTGTGTTAAGTTTAAGGTAAGAGCCGTACTAGAGGCTATACCACCGAGAATCCCCGTAATTCCAATTCCTTTACCAGGCCCCACTACCTTTACTAGAACATAACCGATAAAGCTAATTCCTGAAATAAAGACTACAAAAAGGCCAATATTAAATGGATTTAATACTTCTAAACCTTTCGGGCCATAAAATTCATTAGGTAAGAAAGGCAAAACAAGAGCCGCAATAACAGCAAACTTGATGGTAGCTAAAATGTCTTCTTTTGATAGTTTTTGAGCAAAAGAATGAATTTGTTCTTTAAACGACAATAAAGAAAGCAAACACACCATAATAGCACACGCTTCTAATAATCGATTATACCAACAAAGAGCTCCTAGTAAAAAAACTAAAAGCATCGAAAGACTAGTCGTTAAACCTATTGTGGAATCTTTTTTTATTTGACTACTTACAAAGTGAGACGTCATTAAAAGAAGTCCAATTAAAATAAACCCTATAAAAAAAAGAACCTGAGTACCCATCAAAGAGCCAATAAAAGGAAGAAGTGCACCTAAAAGGCCTGATATGGCAAAAGTACGAACACCCGCAGGATGAGTGTCATTTACATCATAATAAGAGTGTTCTCTTTGTAACCCTATAATGAATCCTATTCCTAAAGCGAGGCCTAGGCGATAGAAAATAGTAATATCCGTCATAATAACCTCATATCAAAAAAGATACCCTTACACTCATAATCTATTCTTCTTTTTCTTTTTTAGTTTACGAAGAGCCCTTTTTTTTTAATCTTTATCACTATGAATTCTTTTGCACTCTCTAGACGTATTCGCATACATGTTCAAGGCAAAAAACATCGGTTTCGTGCTGTTTGTCATTTAGGTTTTGAAAAAGTCACTGCTGAAGAGTTCAAATCGCTCGGTATAGAAGAACCTTTTTTCATTAAAGATGGAAGCGTGATATTTGAAACTAAATGGAGCGATTCCTGGAGAGTTCTTGCTTTTTCTAGAACATGTACAAAGCTTTTAATGGAAATCCACTCCTTTTCTGCAGAAAATTTTGGGCGTTTTGAAAAAGAAATTCGAAATACCCCATGGTCTCTTTATCTGCCCTCAAATATTACACCAGAGATTCAAATTACTTGTGTACGCTCTCGTTTATATCATTCCGAGGCACTAAAAGAAAGAGCTTTACCTTTAATTTCTGAAGCGTTAAAAAATACGGAAGAAAACAATCAACTATCCTCTACACAAAAAATATTACTCTCCTTTGAAGATAATATTTGCACCGTCAGTCTAGATCTTGGTGGAGATCCCTTATATAAAAGAGGCTTTGATCGCTTTGTAGAAAAAGCACCCCTTAAAGAAACGATGGCAGCAAGTATTCTATGGGCAGCTGATTTCTTTTCAACAAAACATTTGATTGACCCTATGGCAGGAAGCGGAACATTTTCTTTAGAAGGGGCCATGTGGGCGTTATCCAAAAATCCTGCGTCGTGTCGAAGCTTTGCTTTTCAAGAGCAACCTGGATTTAAAAAAACAACATGGGATTACCTCATTCAAAAAGAAAATCCATTGTCAATAGAAAACAAATTGCCCAAACAAAATGCATTATTAAAAGAACTCCCCTCTTTTACCATTGGAGACTACGATCTCAAAGCCATTGAAACGATTCTTCATAACATAAAAGCGAGTCAAATTCCGCCAGACATTCTAAAGCCGATTCAGCAGGATTTTTTTCAGATACCCTCGACGAAAGAGAAATCCTTAATTGTACTGAATCCACCTTATGGAAAGCGAATAGCGGTAGATACATTAAGACTGTATCGAGAAATCGGCAAAAAAATTAAAAACGACTTTAATAATTCAAATTGGGCGATTATTTGCCCAAGTCATGAAGCCCAAAAAGCACTAAACTTAGAGCATACCGATATTATTCATTCAAACCACGGTGGATTGAATATTTCCATTTTAATCAAAAAATAGACATAATACGACTTTGTTTTTTTTAAGAATAAAGGGAGATTTTAGCTGAAAGTGAAAGAAAAATCATAAAAAATTGCGGTAATTTCGAAAATAAAACAAAATGCAGAGAAGTCTTTTAAAACTTAAAACGATGATTAGATCTTTTCTATATTATACAAATCTTAAATAGATCTTTATAATGACTTTGTAAAAATAAACTCGACTATTTCAACCAATTTGTAAAAAGACATTTTTAAGGCACTCTTTAAGCTTTTAATTTTTTTAACACTAGAGGATTCAATATGCCTAAACTTCGTTCCTTAACGACTATAGAAGGCCGTGAAATGGCAGGCGCACGTGCTTTATGGCGCGCCACTGGTACAAAAGAACAAGATTTCGGAAAACCCATCATTATGGTGGTCAATAGCTTTACACAATTTGTCCCTGGCCATGTACATTTAAAAGATTTAGGACAATTAGTCGCCAGAGAAATTGAAAAAGCGGGCGGTGTAGCTAAAGAAATGAACACCATTGCTGTCGACGATGGTATAGCCATGGGACACGGCGGTATGTTGTATAGCCTCCCTTCAAGAGATTTAATTGCAGATTCCGTTGAATATATGGCAAATGCTCATTGTGCAGACGCGATGGTT
>Ga0172381_10008269_pt1 | contig 10199 bp, 6 predicted proteins | sample Leawel6488metaG_FD_119754 | JGI IMG/M metagenome (GOLD analysis project Ga0172381, IMG submission 119754) | Leachate microbial communities from a municipal landfill in Southern Ontario, Canada - Leachate well 64-88 metaG | ecosystem: Engineered > Solid waste > Landfill > Unclassified | place... | reverse complement strand
GACCCTAAATCCAGCGCCTTTGACCTGGCTTGACTACCCTCGCGTATCGTCTCTATTTGGCCGGCTAAAATTAAGAGCATATCGTAAGGCAGAAAAAGAGTGTGTCGATCCTCTTACATATCCACCCGGGTCACGACACCGTGGATCTTGTCCGACGGTAGCCGGTAGAACTGCACGACAGAAGGAGTGAGGTGCTTGATCGCGCCGAAGATTTTCCAGGCAACATGGTTGGTGACGATATCCTCCATACCGTAAAAGATCGTCTTCTCTTCAATGTCGGCGTCTTTAAGAATCTTCGAGATATCGACAATTTCCATGTATCCCAGATAAATCTCAAAGATGGAGAGTCCCTTCGTGAGCTCCCTGGTCACCCCCCAGGTAACACCGAACGGCTGCTCCGTCCGGATAATCGAGATGATAATGTTCTCTTCGTACACGATATTGTTCGTAAACATCGTACGGGGGATATACTGAGGGATCTTCCGGAAGTCACGCGCAAAGTACAGCGCCGACCCCGAGATCTTGTTCACCGATTTATAGAGTGCGTTGAATTTTGGGAGGAACTCATCGAGTGGCACAGGTTTTAATGACTTTGCGAGATGGCGCTGGCCGTTCACGTAGATGAGGATAATTGTGAGCGGGATAGCCGCGATCAAAAGCGACCAGTAGCCCCCGGAAGGGATCTTGTGGAGGTTTGCGATAAGGAACCCCCCGGTCACGATAAGAACAAACCCTGCAATGAGACTTTTTAAGATTTCTCCGCGGAGAACAAGAATCCAGATGATCAGGATGCTTGTGATAGTCATCGTCCCGCAGACTGCAAGCCCGTACGCGTGGGTGAGGTTGCTGGAACTCTTAAAGATAAGGATTACCAGCAGGACGGCAAAGAGCAGCATCCAGTTCACGATATCTATATAGATCTGTGACCTGAGATGGGGAGACGTGTATTCGATCCGCAGCAGGGGCAGGATACGGGTCGTAATTCCCTGGTACACAATGGAAAAGATCCCGGAGATCATCGCCTGCGATGCAATCACTGTTGCTGCGATGCTTAAAAAGAGGAAGGGGATATAGAGCAGTTTTGCCTCGGAGAAAATCATCTCGAAGAGGACATTCTGGGTCCCAGGGTGGGTAATCAGGAATGCACCCTGCCCGAAATAGTTGATCGCAAGTGCAATAAAAACAAGGTACCATGCCTTTACTATGGGCTCCCGTCCGAGATGTCCCATATCAGCGTAGAGTGCTTCTCCCCCGGTGGCGCACAGGATCACGGAAGAGAGGATCAGAAATCCTGCAAGGCCATTGTGCGTAAGATAGTTGATCGCATACATCGGGTTTACCGCAAAAATTACCTGGGGCGCGAGAAAGAGGGCGACAAGACCTGATGCCGCAAGAACGGTAAACCAGACCACCATGACCGGGCCAAATGCCCACGCTACCTTTTCCGTGCCCCGTGCCTGGAAAGCAAAAAGGCAGATCGCTATAACGGCAGCGATAAGCATCAGGATAATCTGTGAGGTCGTCTCAAAACCGGGGATCAGAAGAACCCCTTCCACTGCGGAGAGGATACTGATCGCCGGTGTAATGACACCGTCACCAATAAACAGCGAGATACCTATGATGGAGATAAGAGAGACAAATGCGATCTGGTTGCCGGATTTGAGCATCGGCAGCAGGAGTTCCTTGAGCACGATCGTCCCGCCTTCACCTTTCTTACCCAGGTGCATGGCAAGGAACGTATACTGGACGGTAACAAGGATCGTGAGCGTCCAGAAAATAAGGGAAAGAATGCCCATCACGTTCTCAGCGGTGGGGGAGGTAAAAAGAAAAATGGCGGTGAACGTATAGATAGGACTCGTCCCGATATCGCCGAACACGAGACCCATCGACTTGACGATCCCGGGCATTGCTAAATTATCCCTGAACATTCCTGCTTTACCCGTGGGGACATAAAGGGTATATTGCTTTCTCTTTGGGGAATATTTCCCGAACCGGTCCTGAACGACCTGACCCCCGGTAATCAGGTCCGTTACAGGCCGGCTTCACGTACATCCTTTTGATCTGCTGATTCCTGCGCAGTCTTGCGGTCATCGGTCCAGATCCGGTAACTTCTCATAAGGAGTACTATGATCAGCGGTCCCAGGACAAAGCCGGCAATTCCCATCGTAAGAATCCCTCCGATGATGCCGACAAACATGATGAGCGGGTGGATTTTGACCCGCCGGCCCACGAGCACCGGGCGCACGTAGATCTCCGGTAGTGCCGAGACGACAAGGTATCCCAGGATGAACAGGATAAGCACTCCTTGCAGGTCCCCCAGCGCAAGGGCGTAAGCACCGATAATGATGAATGCAACCGATGAACCGAGGATGGGGATGAGCTCGCAGAATGCGGCCAAAAACGAGTAAAAGAGGATATCCCCGTATCCGAGCAGGTAAAAGACCGGGATCGCAATAAAAAACGTCAGTACCGCGATGGCGATCTGGACGATATAGATGACATAGAGCGTGTCTACCGTGACCGGCAGGAGCTGGTCGCAATAACTCTTTACCGGCTGCGGCAGGAATTGATCGACCCGGTCCTTGAGCGCTTTTCCTTTTAAGAGCAGAAGGAAGAACGAGATGAAAAAGATAAGCCCTTTTAAAATGATCAGCATCAGGTTATCGGTCAGCGTTGCCCAATAATTGACAAAAAGCGAATTTCCTTCGAGAAGCCATGCTGATAGTGTTCCCCTGCTGATGGGCACTCCGAAGGCTTCCGGATGGGTGGCAGGATTGTCCAGCCACAAGCCAATTGTAGCAAATATATGGTTTAAAAGACCTTCATTGGCCTGGAGAATCATTATGGTGGCCCAGGCCGTCCCGGCAATGAGTGCAAAAAGACCGATCGTGATGATAGCCGAGGAGATGGCTGGCCGGGTGTACCGTAAAAGCCGGCGGTGAAGCGGCAGCAGTACCACCGCAAGCGATGCACCAAGGACAACCATATCGAGGACAGACCAGAAAATGACGAGGGCCACTGCCAAAAGGAACAGTACAATGAAAAACGGGTAGAGATCCTTGTCCATGCGGGTCAACCTGATCAGATGGTTTGCCGGCATTACAGTATATAGGTGCCGCGTGATGGGGTGCCAGCACAACCCATAACAATAACGGAACGCCAAACATCTTCATTATCAGATGAAGCGCCTCGATCATCTCGCAATGATTGTGCACGATGTGGGACGGATCTGTCGGTTCCTCGGGTTTGTGTCGCTTGTTCCCTTTGTGGTACTGGTGATCTTCCAGGAATGGGATTTGCTGCTGCCCATGGCGAGCGCCCCCCTGGCGTTTCTTGGTATAGGGTACCTGCTGACCCGGGTTCCGGCCCGGGACTTCGATCCGCCCCTTTCAATAGCGCTTGTTGCAGTCGCGATCGCATGGTTCCTGATCGCTCTTGTCGGGGCGCTCCCCTTTGTCTTTGGCCTGGGGATGTCGTACACCGACAGCGTATTTGAGGCGATGTCGGGCTGGACAAGCACCGGTTTTACCATGTTAGCGACGGTTGACCTGACACCAAAGACGCTTCTTTTCTGGCGGTCGTTCATGCAGTGGATTGGCGGCATCGGGATCATCGCGTTTGGGATATCGATGCGCAGGAAAACCCAGGTCTCGTTGTTCCAGATCTTCCGTTCAGAGGGAAAGCCCGAGGATCTCATGCCAAATCTCAAAACCACCGGCTGGAGGATGTGGAAGATCTATATCTTTCTGACCTGTCTTTTTACCGGCCTCGTGATGCTTGCCGGTATCCCGCTCTGGGATGCACTCAACCTGGTCATGGTCGCCATTGCGACCGGGGGATTTACTCTCCATTCTGCGGGACTTGCGTATTACAACAATCCCCTGCTCGAAATTCTCCTTCTCCCGGTGATGTTTGCCGGGGCAATACCGTTCAAGCTGTACTTCCTGATGTACCGGGGGAAGATGGATGCACTGTTCCGCGACAAGACCATACGGCTTCTCCTGTTGATCGCGCTTGTGGGTTCGGTCCTTGTCTCACTTGAACTGGTCCTCTTCAATGGCCTCTCACCACTTACCGCGCTTCGGGAAGGTGTTTTTGTTTCTGTTTCCGGCCTCTGCACCTGCGGTCTCCAGAATGCGGACCTTCATGTATGGGCGGCAATCCCTCTTGCCATGATCTCGCTTCTGGTGTTCATTGGCGGGGCAATGGGCAGCATGGCCGGGGGCATCAAGGTCAACCGCGTGGCGCTTGCATCCGAGGGGGTGAAGTGGTGGTTCAGGAGGTTCTTTGTCAGCAGCCGGGTGATCGTGCCGTTCCGGTACGAGGGACGGATGCTCTCCCGGGAGATGTCAGAGATGGAGATCTCAAAGAACATGCTGGTAATCGCCCTGTATGTCTTTACGATATTTACCGCGACCATTTTCTGCCTGCACCTGTATATCACCACGTTCCGTCTTGACGAAGTGCTCTTTGAGTGTATCTCCGCGCTCTCCAATTCCGGGATAACGGTCGGGTTTATCACGGCAGCAAGTCCTGTTGCCATCAAATGGATCTTTATTGTCCTGATGTGGCTGGGGAGACTTGAGATCGTCCCGGTGATCATTATGGTCATGGGTATCGCAAAAGGTATGCGGGACGAGTTGTTTACCGAGCCTCCGGCACAGGCTGTGCAGACCTATGTACGGGACAATGACGAACCTGCGTGACAACAATATGTCTGCAATTTCCCCGTGACCGGGAGCGGCTCTTTGGAACCATAGTTCTCATAAGCACAAATCCCGGTCGGGGCCTTATGTTTGCACGATGGCGAGGAGCCTGCCCCCTTTAAGGTCAGGGTTGTGGGGGGAAGAGTTCCTGTTTTCCCGGGATGTAAAGGGCTGCCGCATATTCCTCGGCAAATGCGGTATCCACCATGAGGTCGATATAGACCATGTGTCGGGCCATCTCCTCAGCAGCCGCCCGGTACCGGGTCGAGACCAGAGTTGCATATGCTCCCGAGAGCGAACCGTTTCCCAGTGAGTGGACGATGGCAGTCGCAAAGAGAGGGAGGATGCCGAAGCGGACGGCATTGCCAATATCCGTATATGCGCCAAAGGCACCGGCAAGGTACAGGTGCCGGATATCCGCAACCCTGCACTTGTATCGCTTTAAAAGTACTGCGATTGCTCCACAGGCGGCAGCCTTGGAGTCCATGAGATAATCGATATCCTTCTGGGTGATCACAATATCCCGCCCGGTTGATGTCTTATGGGCCACAACAAGCACATACTCCGGCCCTTCCGGCCCGGTGCGGACGCCGGGATGCCGGGTGTTGAGTTTCCCGGCAAAATCAAGCGCGCCGGACTGCACCATAGCAACCGCCAGATCGATAATCCCGGACCCGCAGATCCCCCGGGCCGGAACAGATCCGATAGTACTCCAGCAGATCTCCCCGGTTGACGGGTCCACATGTACATGGTCGATCGCGCCTTTCATCGCCCGCATCCCGGCCATGATGCCGGCGCCTTCGAATGCCGGGCCGGATGCACAGGATACCGAAGCCGTCCAGTGCCGGGTGCCAAGGACGATCTCTCCGTTTGTCCCGAGATCAACCATAAGCGAGACCTCTTCAGAGGTGTGCATTCCGGCCGCGATAAGATCGCCAATTGCGTCCCCGCCAACAAACCTGCTGACGTTAGGCAGACAGTACATCCCAGCGGCGGGATGCACAAAAAGCCCAATTTCCCGGGCGTTTCTCTGGATCGGTGCCCGTGGGACCGGGGCATTTGCAAGATCCAGGTATCCGGGGTCGATGCCGCAGAGCAGGTGGTTCATCACCGTGTTTCCTGCGATACAGACATCCATGATATCCGTACAGCTTATCCCGGCAGTCCGGGCAAGGTTTTCGATAACCTCGTTGACGCTTGCAACCGCAGCCTTCTGGAGCGTGGCAAGCCCCGCAGGCGACCCGGCATACCCGATCCGGGTGAGCAGTTCCTCACCGTACGTGATCTGGCGGTTCAGGGCCGAGCCGGTGGCAAGGATCGCACCGGTATCCAGACGGGCAAGACAGCCGACAACGGTTGTGGTGCCAAGATCGATAGCAACACCGTACAGCAGGGGTACGTCTTCGGCAGGGGTAATGGCAAGTACCTCCGGGGGCGACCGGACAATCGAGAGTGTAGCCGCCTGCGGGGTTCCTGCATCAAGCAGCGCGTGGTACTGGTCATCCGTCATACGGGGTCGGAGGCCCGAATATCCCGAAAACCGGATGGATTTGGAGGCAAACGGCAGGCCGTCGGCAAGCGCAGTTTCAACCCGGTATCGCGCGACCGCTGGTTCGATCCCCTCCGGCACCACAGGCTGCGTAATAAGGATCTGGGGAGAATCGATCCGGCTCTCCACCGGGATCGTAAATTCTGCATCTGCTGAAAGCGTCACCTGGCAGGCAAGATAATACCCCTCGCTCTTCTCTTTTTGCGTGAGCCGACAGCCCGACCCGGTCTCCACGACCGCAGTACAGGTTCCCGATGTCAGTATGACCCGACACTTCCCACAGGTACCTTTGCTTCCGCAGATACCCTCGATTGCGATCCCGGCCATCCGGAGCGCACTAAAGAGATGGGTACCCGCAGGCACGGTGAGCACGCGGTTCATCGGCTGGAAGATAACCCGTATATCCCGTGTCCCTGGTTGTGCAGGCATCAGTTCCCCCGTATTTATCCGGTACGACCGGCCATTTGAGTTGATCGCTTTACTTCTCGTTCCTTAAAGGGAGATATGGTATTTATCTGTTCTCTGGCGGCCAGTGTGCCTTAAGAAAGGCCGGGATACCGGATGAATCCTTTGGGCCAACCAGCACGTGCCAGCCGCTTGCTTCTTCGGTTTCACCGCTCAAACGGGCGGCAAGCCCCGGGATGATAAGGTACTGGTGGTCAACAAGATCTGCAAGTTTGTTATCCCGGAGAGCCGAGGCCATAGTCTCTGCGTTCAGGTATCGCCCGGCGACTGCACTTTCGACGCTGTTTCCCCCCGTGTCCACGATAATCAGGAAGCAGTCGATACCCGCAGCCTTGATATCGCTCTCGACCGTGAAATAGGTGAGCGCGTAGTTGGTGGTGATAAGCACCGGCGCATCTTTTTTGGGAGATCCAAATGTCCTGACCCCGGTATCAACCGAGACCGGTTTTCGTGGGTCGGTGTAGATGTTGAAACGCCAGATCAACTGGGGCAGGAGTACCCATCCTTCGAGACTGTGGAGAATCAGGAGATCTGCGTACCGGGAGAGCAGCATCGATGCGGCGCAGGCTTCTTTCCACTGGATCAGTTCGTGCGAGATCTCAGGAGAGAGCCACGCGGTGATAGGTGTACCGAGCAGCGGGTAACCCAGCAGTTCGTCGCCATCGGTAAAGACAGCCCTGCGGATCTGCGAGAAGGCATGGATTGTCCCGGAGAGACCGGGTTCGACTGCGGTTCCCGGGTCGAGCACAAGATCAGTTACCCCATACTCAAGAAGCGTCCTGACTAAGGATCTCATAAGGGCAATATCGTGAGGAGCTGATACGACAAGCGGGCACCCATAGCGGAGGGCGAGTTCTGCCATCTCCTTCCAGTTATCCTTTGTCGCTGCATAGAGGAGGGGGCGGCGTTCCCGTATATGAGCGAGGCCGGCAGCCATAATCGCTGCATCGTAGGTGCAGAGAATAAGCGGCAGATCGGTGAGGGCAGCGACAGCAGTAACCGCAGATGCAAATGCGACCGGATCGTGCCGGGTCGAGCGGATTGCAATTGCATCCAGCCGGAGTTCGCGCCCGATATAGTTGTAGGAGAAATCCGCGATGGCCCTGACCCGGGCTGTGCGCTCCTCTTCGGACAGGTCATCGGACAGGTCAAGTGCAATCGGCGTGGGATTCTGGTACGTGAACTCGTGCCGGTACAGGACATATTTCCCGCCCAGTTTCATGGCCCGGTCACCCGTTCCGACAACAACAGTCCTGACCGGGGGAGCCATGAGGTCTTCGAGTTTGCCAAAATTGACCCGGTATTCTTCCTTTGTGACCGGCGGGCAGTTGTCAATTGCCAGCTCCCCGTTGACCACCCGCGTCGCAAACGCCATGCAGTTTGCCTCGCCACACTCTTTGCAGTTGGTCTTGGGAAGAAGTTTGTACACATCGATGGGGCTGATCTCTTTTATGGTCTTTTTAGGTTCGCGTTCTGACATTACCTCAAACCCCCCATTAGATCCTCATCGTCGCCCAGCGGGCAACATCTTCCGGTACCGGTGCATCTTTTTCTGCAAACATCCGGATTGTATCCTTGCACGTCCGTATGGCAGCCGGGTGCATCATCATGAAAATATCGACCCCGGCAAGGAGAAGCGTAAGCGCATTTATCGTTTCCCAGAGCGGGCCGCGAAGTCCCCGAGAGCCGTATTTTTTATCCATCTTCATCCACGCTTCGCGGGCCGCCCACGCGTTGGTGGACGCGGAGATCGTTGGCTGCTGGAGTTCAGTGTCTCCCATCAGTGCCGCATGCCGGGCCCGCTCGTGGATGGTAAACGAGTACTCGAGCCCGTACCCGAGCGCGACAGTCGTGAGGTCCATCACGATATCTTCCGGCGGGAGGTACTCGTAGAGCCGGCGGTTGAGTTCCTTTGCCTTGTTGAGTTCAAGACCGGTAAACCCAAGCACCGCGTGGCCATGCTCTTTTGCCGCCCGTGCGACCACATCAAGCGTCTTTGTCTCGGTCATGGCGAGCGTGACAGAATTCAAAAGCAGCCTCTCGCCATCGGCAATTTCTGCTACCTTGCAAAAGACTGCCGCGTCTTTATGCGGATCTCCGCACCCTCCGATTATTAACGGGACATCGACAGCCTGCAGTACTTCTTCAACAGTCCGTGCCGCTGCGGCCGGCGATGCATCGCTGATGAGCGGATCGGTGGACATGAGGTGGACGGTTATCATATCGGCACCGTACTTCTTCACGTTCATCCGGGCCCATTCAGCAGGATCGTTCATCACATCTTTAACATTTTCCTTGAGAACTTTTGTGAGCGGCACCGCCATGTCAAAAACGTCGAGTGCAAAGACCGGCGGGTGAACCGGCAGGCGGTCGGCGCTGACAAACGGCGGGTAATTTGATCCTCCGATAACAAGAGACCTGCTCCGGCTGCCCCCCTCACTTTTTGTGGCACCGAGGCGGACCTCATGGATCCGTCCCACGAATTCTTCGAGTGGCGGGGTAAAGGTCTCGGTAAAAAGAGTCGCAGGCTTCTGGTGTGCCGGAGCGGGCGATCCCACCGGGGCTGCGCCGGTTGCTGTTGGGATCCAGAGTTCGAGGTCGCCGATATCCATCGAAAAATTTTCAAGTTCGATCCGCTTTTTACCGGACAGCATTGCAAGGAGTCCCGGGAGGGCATCCTGTATCTGTGCCGTCCCGTCGGGTTCCATCTTTTTATTGAGATCAGGGACAGTCATTTTTTATCCGCTCCCGGTTTTTTGGGCTGGATCGGTTCGATGATCACCCGGTCTGCGGTGATCCGGGCATTCTTGAAAATGATCTTGAAACCCCCGGAGGTAATCGGAAAGTCCCCGCCGGAAAAAACCTGCATCCCGGGTTTTATCCCGTTTACCGGTACGTCCGCTTCTGCCTCCCACCGCCCCATAACCGGGTGTGCATGCATAGAGAGAAAATCCCTTAATTCACTAACCGTTCTGACATCTTTTTCTGTGGCTATCCGGGAAAAGAGATCTGAGGGAATGAACTCACGCATCTGCTCTTTTAAGTCAGAGGGCATCCACGCGACCCGGGCATAACCCCCGTCAGCAGCAAGGAACCGGGGGGAACGCATGTACTCAAGCGAGATCCCGTGGAACCCGTCTACCTGCCGACCGCCGGCTGTTGAGTCCGCCATCGTCGAAAACGGCAGGCCGTTCACGGTCACATCGTTGTATCCCCGCATCACGATACCGAACCCTTCCACTTCAGGAATGTAGAACGCGATCCCCTCAAAACACCCGCAGGACGTGTGCGGGTAGGCAAATGCGCTGTAAAGATAAACCCGGTGCACGGTACCAAGAGACCGCTTCTTTGCGCTCTCGTTTATCCCGGTATACTCGCCTTTCACCGGGTCGAGGCACTCTCCCTTCTCAATGGGAAAGATCGGGCCCTTTGGATCGATCCGTGCTGCCGCCCTTCCGTCAAACCAGCTGATTGCCCCG
>Ga0172381_10008268_pt1 | contig 10199 bp, 7 predicted proteins | sample Leawel6488metaG_FD_119754 | JGI IMG/M metagenome (GOLD analysis project Ga0172381, IMG submission 119754) | Leachate microbial communities from a municipal landfill in Southern Ontario, Canada - Leachate well 64-88 metaG | ecosystem: Engineered > Solid waste > Landfill > Unclassified | place... | reverse complement strand
TATTAATATCATGATTTGCTGATATAATTTTTACACCGGGTCCTATAAGCACGTTTTCCCCTATTTCAATTCCATTTATTGCCTGGATATATTGACCAGGCATATAACCAAGGTACGAATTCCAGGATTTCCTTTTGATTTTTTGAGGAGAGATAACTAATGAGGACCAATGGACAGGCCAAGGTACCTGTGAATTTATTCGAAGCACACGCTGAAAAAAGAAATATGTAATGACTTTTTTCCAACCAAAGCGCCGGATATAATTTCTAATTTCACTCATGAACTACCATTAATTTACGCAGGCGATTTTACGATGAAAGATAAATTCTTCACCATCATTTGAATAGCGTGATTAAGATCCCAAAAAATATAAACTATTGTAATTTTCAAAGTTGTCAGAGTGTACCCCAATATTATTGTGAGCGACTTAATTTTTGATAATTCTATAGTCGAAAACACCACATCAATGTCTTCGAACTAAGCTATTTTCCCGAATCCACGAACAATATTTTCCATAAAGAAAATTCAAAATCCTGCAGGACATTCATAATCTCTCAAGATATTTACGATCCTTCCTGCAGCTCTGCCATCCCATAGGTTTGGAACAAGGTAATCATTTGCCCCGTTGCACATAACTCTCCCTACAGCTTTTAGTATCTTCTGTTTGTCACTTCCACAGAGAACATTCGTTCCTTGAGTAAGAGTAGTTTGTCTTTCCGTATTTTCTCGCAAAATCAAACAGGGAACTTTGAGAAACGCCGCCTCTACTTGAACTCCACCTGAATCAGTAAGGATAAATTTACTCTGTGCTTCAAGAGCCAAGAAGTCAAAATACCCTAAGGGCTCAATGATTTTAAGGTGTTTATGCTTTTGTACATTTAGTTCTTTCAGCACTCTTCGGACACGAGGATGAGCCGGGAAGATAATCGTCGTTTCTTTGAGGACCTCATAAAATGTTTCAAAAAGACATTGCAGGATTGTAGAATTATCCACATTGCTTGGACGATGAAGAGTCAAAACTGCATATTCTCTTTTTTTTAACTGTAATTTTTCTAAAACCTTGGATTTCCGGATTTGTTTTTTTTGCTGAATCAAAACATCAATTAATACATCACCTACAAGATGCATCCTGTTTTTGGATATGCCTTCATTCAGGAGATTCTCTATACCAGCAGGCTCAGTCACAAAGAGAATTTCAGAAAGATGATCAGTCAATCGTCGGTTTATTTCTTCCGGCATCGACATATCAAAACTTCTCAAGCCAGCCTCCACATGTACAACGGGAATGGACATTTTTGCCGCGCATAATGCACAAGCTAGAGTAGAGTTCACGTCCCCTACAACAAGAACCATGTCCGGCTTCTCCTGTAAAAGCACCTTAGCAAAACGCATCATTATCTTTCCCGTCTGTTCAGCATGGCTGCTTGAACCTACGTTCAGGCAGATATCTGGTTTTCGGATGTTGAGATTTTCAAAAAAGATGCCTGACATGTTTGCATCATAATGCTGGCCCGTATGAACCAGAATCGGGCGAAATTTCCCCGGATACTTATCCATTTCAGCAAGTATCGGCGCTATCTTGATAAAATTTGGACGAGTGCCGACTACTAAAATAACTTTTAGAGGCAAGTTGTGATTTTTTAAATTCATTTTTTCCTATTCTTATAAAAAATCTGGAATGGAATTGAAGGTGTCCAATATCTTTCTCCTGCTTCGGAATACACGAATTGTATGGGAACACAGCTCCGCCCTCTCAGTCACATTGACATCAGTGCTTCTTGTGGTAACAGTCATGTTGCTCTTAGCATAACACAACGTTCATCAGCGATGAGCTCCTCTCATTTTCCCCTGAGCGACTCGAGAATCAACACAAGAGGGTTTCTGAATACGACACTCAATTCCCTCTCTTATTGATTCAGCAATCCCCTGGAATTTCCACCTCCCATAGCGACCTATCTGATGAATATCGTGTGATTGCAATAGTGCGAGTGCTTCTTCTCTCCAACCTGAGTTTGGCCATGACCAGGTATAAGCTGTTTCTACCCATGTTGCATCGACAATATGAGTTTTCTGTATAAATCCCCATTGTTGTAATTCCGCAATCACTGCATCGCTGTACTGCTGCTTTTCCTTCTCTGTGGGTCTCAAGCCGCCACGATACGCCCGTTCGACGTATAAACTGACGTGTGTATTACGAACGCTTGTAGGAAGGAATGTTGGTTCTACGTTGCTATAGAATCCCACTCGGTAAAATCCTGCTTTGCTCTCTGGTATGTAGAGCCAATGCTCTTTCGGACATCGGGGACCACGCTCGGCAGCAATGTTGAGTACAAGAACGGACGTGTAGGGATCCTCTCTGGCCTGCGTTTCAAGGCCAATCATTCTGAGCATCTGGTTAAGCGGTAATGTAGAAAAAAGTGTGTGGTACCGATAGCTTGAGCCATCATTGCAGCACAAGATCTTTCGATGAACATCAATCTCCCCTACATGCTTTGATAAATGTATATCGCAGCGATCTGCCATAGCACCAATGAGGACGTTGAGCCCGTCGCGCGGATAGAGGAATTGAGTATTGTAACCGACTGCCTGAGTATTTGCCTGAGCTCCTGTGTGCATCAGAGCAATATCAACTGGCGATTTATACGAATCCTGCGGCGCAATTTTTGTATGAAGACCTGCCGTATAACGTTCGTGAAACGGGGTGAAGAAGAGATCAGTCAGAATTTGACCAAAGTGGTGCTGGCACCATTCATCCATTGTTGATGCAGAGAAAACATTCTCCTGCACCTCGCTTAAAATCCGTTGTGCAACCCGAGGTGAAAAGTAGCGCAGATGATTCTGGATAGGGTAAGGAATCAGTTTCTGCTCTTCCGGAAAGAAGACAGAGGAATGACGCTCATGCTGCTGTAGCGGACACAACTGTTGTAATGCTGTGAGTACAGGACCCGTTGCTCCAAAGATCCAGTGTCCACCGCCGTACTCAAAACGATAGGCTCCATCAAACTGCGATGTGCCCCTTCGTCCATCGGGATGCAGGTAATATGTTGAACAAATGCCACCAGGAGCTTCTTGCGCCTCAAGAACAGGCCACCCAGATGTCATACCGGCCGCAAGACCGGTTACTCCGCCGCCAAGGATGATTACATCTTCTTGTTGCACGGGTTCACATCATACCAAGATAAGAGCGCCAAAATTCCTCTGTTCTCATTTTTGGCATCTCTTTCCTCCACTGACGCTGTACACGGTGCCATCGCACACATCCTCTCAATGCGGTTTTGACGAATGCCGCAGTGAGGCTCATGGCTGTTTTTCGATCCATTGTACGTAATGTAACGTCATTCTGCGGATCAACCATATTGCACTTCCGGTGACGGAAGAGAAGCCATCCTTGGTTCGTTGGCTCCAAATTGTAGAAGATGTCCTCATCCTTCAGAAGAAAATTCGGAAGCAAATGACCATTGAGAATGAGGAGTTGGAAGAGATTCGCGAGAAGCCCGTGGCGTACCGTATCGCGCACAACCGCACAACTCACCTGACTGCACTGCCGCGGCACAGGCATCTTATTCGTTCCCCTGCTCTCCGCAAGAATGCGGGTGTGGAGTGCCTCAGGATCGGTATCCTTAAAGAAATCAGGCCCTTGCAAGTAATCTCTCAACGCCCGCACAACCATGCGTGCCCTTCCGTAATCAAATGCATAGAGAGCCCGCAGAAAGTGCTTGAGGAATATCGGTAAAACTCCACGGACAAACCGTGGGTTCTGATAGAGAATATGGATAATAAGACTGTTCCGCAGATTGTAATATTCCAGCCATGTGTAGTGCTTCCCATCGAAGGAATCGTGCCATACTGCAAGCCCGGGAGGAGCAATGATTTTTGTATCGGTTTTGGACGTAATGCGCAATCCAAAATCTGTGTCATCCATGCGTATGAAAAATGGAGGCATATATCCCACCTCTTTCAAGAGATTGTATGGAAAAGCAAAGAACCAGAATGCACCGAAATCGATATGCTCTTCAAATAACAACATATTAAGATTATTACTACAGGAGAGATCGGTATTGTATTTCAGTGCTTTATTGAAAAATCCAAAACGACCCGGATGAGCATTCATCGCGTACGTTGAGCCTGCTTCATGAAGCATGCATTTTCTGGACCCATCCAGCATACTGCCTGAAACCGCACAATCTTTTTTGGAATAACTATAAAAATTTATCAGGCGACATATCACTTCAGAATCAAAAGCAATATCATCATCCATACAGAGAATATGCGTACAATCACTTTCCTGTGCAGCGAGCATTCCACGTGCGAATCCTCCGGACCCGCCGACGTTTTTGTTTGGGATGAGTTGAATTCTTTCGTCTTCCCATGGTGAGAGAGTTTTTGCATTGTCCACAACAAAGAGATTCCATTCTTTCTTTTTCAGTTCGGTGTCCCCGAGCAACCTTTCGGCGTTTTGACGCACATACTCTTCCTTGCGATATGTACAAATAACAATCGCAAGGCGTACATCTTGTTCTGGAAGCCGTTCTGTTATCAGAGCACCACCCTTGAATATTCCGCCTTCGCTCAAGCACTCGAGCTCCAAGTATATTCTTCCAGCAAAGAAGCTTTTTGGAATATCTAATAACACCTGCCGATCAGTGAGACATTCCTGATATTCTTGCGATGATAATTCTTCCTTCTCACCAATGTAACGTTCACAAAAGAGCTTCACACGAAAATCCCCTTCCAGAGATAACAAGTACGAAAGACTGTCGACGTTTGTATATTCCCGATAGTGTTGAGGATAGAACGAATTGAAGTAGGTATTGAATGACAGACAATCCCCCTTGTTCATAAAAATATACCCCTGTTTCGCATCGTAGTGTACTGCGGCACCCTTGTTCCACCGCACATAGAGGCTGCTCACATCCTCTGCGAATGGAAGCCGAAGCCGTTGAATGATGTGTTCCGTTTGGCTCATGGAAGCTAAAAGCAATATGCTGCATCATACTCATTTTCTTTGAACATCCATAGAATTCTCAGTATATTCCCCAATGGGAAAGATCTCGTCCAATCAAGTCCTCTAACTCTTGTAGATCCTTCAAGTAACACTGCAATAATCTTTTCCTCGTCTTTTTGGTAAGGGGCGGTACAACACGATCCCGACTGAGATACTCCATGGTAATCCTACGCAGCCGCGTAGGGACGAACATGCGTACAATATGAGACTGGTAACAAAGATCGTACAAAGCCTTGTACTGAGGGATACAACAATTAGGAAGGTATGTTGTCGCCATATGTTTGGCTGAAACATCCGACTCAAATCTTTCATCAACCCCTAAGAAATGGAAGCAATTTTGAACAACTTTTTGTGGAGTCTTTTGAAGATCATCAAATAAAATCACATGTACGTGTTCGTGAGGAAAGAGAGTATAATAACGTTTTAGTTGCTCTGCATACTTCCCAATATGCTTGTAATACCAAATAAATTCCCATCCATTTCGTATACGCTCATCTTCACATGCAAGTCCCCGTTCAAATGTTGAACACATCTCTCGACCATTCCGACGCATAAAAAGAAAATTCGAATATGCCCTTTCTACGGGATTACGCAAAATGACAATAAGTTTGGCATCTGGAATATAATGATGTATTCGCTCCGACGCCTGAGGACTATAGAGATATTCTGCAGATGCTTCACCGATAGCTTTTTCACTTTTTGCACCATCAAAAAGTGTTTTATACATTTCCCAATCCGTAACCACATCATGAATGGCCTCCATATCTCTTGGCCCATGAAAGTGCAATTGCTCACCGTCATGCGCAAAAAACTTCGGCTCCTTTATCGGACTCATGAAGATATCAGGATGCTGGCCCAAATAATGATACAAAGATGTTGTACCAGATTTGGCCGCACCGATGATTAAGAAATTTGGAAGTGGCATAGCACATCACCATTGTAAATGAAGACTGACAATTTAGATGCATCACTCATCAAATTTTTGTGCAATCCACTGATCGTAGAACCTTCCACGTAGTTGCAAAAGCTCGTTGAGCGTTCCCTCTTCGAGGACACGTCCTTCCTGCAAATATACGATTTTATCGACATTTTGGATGGTTGATAGCCGATGTGCGATAATAATTGCCGTTCTTTCGTGGATAATATTATTAAGCGCTTCTTGGATACGTTTCTCTGTTTCCGTATCAAGAGAGCTCGTTGCTTCGTCGAGGAGAAGAATCTCCGATCCTTTAAGAAAAGCCCGTGCAATGGCAACGCGTTGTTTCTCCCCGCCGGAAAGGCGTACTCCCCGATCACCAATGAGCGTCTGCATTCCATTGGGCAATTTAGTAACAAGATCATCTAAACGTGCTCGTTCTATCGCCGTCTCTACTGCATCATCATTCACTTTCGAAAGACCAAACACTACATTGTTATAGAATGTGTCATTCAGAAGATATGTTTCCTGGCTTACAAACGCATAATGTCCTCTTAGTGAAGCAAGTGTAAACTCGCGAATATCCACTCCATCGACAAAGAGTGACTCCTCCTCACAATCATAGTACCGCATCAAAAGGCTCATAATTGTTGTTTTTCCTGCTCCGGAAGGACCAACAAGGGCAGTTGCTTTTCCTTTTTCGAAGCGCAAATTGACACTCTTGAGAACGGGAAGATTCGATCCATATGCAAACGTATGGTCTTGAAACTCTATAGCCTCATTCAGCCCTGAAAAATGCCTATCTCCACTGTGCACAACATGTTTATCTTCGTCTTGCAAAATATTTATGACTTCGCGCAGCGGCGGCTTTATCCGTGCGAGTTGCTCTTTAAAGCTCGTAAAAATCTTAAACATAGGTAATGTCCTCTGGGCAACAAAGATGAATACTGCATACATGGCAAGATGTGCTGGTTGGTTCTTCGCAAGAAACACAACAATGATGTAAGCGAGAGCCAGTAATCCCAGAAGAATAATGAGCTCTTGTAGAATCTGTGCGATGGCCCCCAGTGTGGCTGAACGGAACTGTAATAAACGTACCTGGTCACTCATGATCTGATATCGTTTTTTCATATCACCCTCCATAGAATAGCTCCACACAAGCGGCATGGCAGATAGCATATTAAACGCCTCTTTACTCTTCTCGATTGAGAGAATATTTTGCTGTTTTGCAATACGCGCTATCCACCGAATAAGTGTATGTGAACTGACATGGAGAAGAGGAAAGAGTATGAGAGTGGTAAGTGCAAGTGGCAGAGAAATAACCACCATTAGAGCAAAGTGTGCTATTAGACGAAAAATAGAAAAAACCATCCCCTGGCACGTCCACAGGAATCCGACGGCTTGGCCGGCATAGTCGAGTACCTGTCGCATGCGCCCCTGGCTTGTTGCATCGAAGAAGAGTTTTCCGAATCCAAAGAATCTATTGTAAACAAGCGTGTGGATGCGAAAGTGGAAGAGGGCGGTGTAATAGCTACGATAGAGTTTGTTAATGAAGCCCACACCAAGATTGAGGACACGCAAACAGAAGATAGCTACAACGATTGAAAAAAATGTAGAACCGAGTCCTGCGCCAGAAATAAGACCAGGAATCACCATGAGGAACCGTTTGATACCCGAATATTCTTGAATAAAATTAAAATTACCAGCTGCAATTCCACGTGCCAGAGGCGCCAGAAGACCCATGCTCATGATATCGAGCAGGGTAATCAGCAACGATAACACCATAGGAATGATAATGTGTATTGGACGCACACCCATGGTGCGAAAAAGTTGCCGTACGACCTGCAACCGCCTCAAAGCGGTGTCGTATGCCCTAGACACCATCGATATTGAAAATATCTGCATTACCCCATCAGCTTAACATATCGCTTCATAAAGCGCCTCAGCCATCTTCAATCACAATTTTTTCTTCTCGTTCGGGCAGTACAATTCCAACCGAATCCTTTATATGTCGAATTCGCTCCGCAAACGGCTCCATTTGGTCTATCTCTCCATGGACAAGAATAAGCTTCTGTAACCCCTCAACTTTTGTCACAAAATTGTCCAAATCGATCATATCCGCATGTCCCGAGTATGCATTGATATACACAACTTCTGCCTTTTTTTGATACATCTCATCAAAAATTTTCACCGCGGTGACTTCTGAATCAACAATGCGCTTCCCCAGCGTGTTACCTGCCATATATCCAACAACAAGAACCGTATTGCGCTCATCTTCAATTTCGTTCCGTAAGTGATGGCGGATACGCCCCGCCTCACACATGCCGGAACCTGCCATGATAATGGCGGGTCCGGGAATCCCATTCAGCGCTTTGCTTTCCTCTACGGATTCCGTGTACTTCACAAGCGAAAACTGAAAAGGGTTATGAGCACGAGCTAGGAACTGTTCATACATTTGTTGGTCATAGCACTCAGAGTGCTTCATGAACACTTCCGTCACACGCGATGCCAATGGGGAATCGATATAAATGGGGGTTGCAGGGATTTCTTTGGCATCCCATAGCACATGCAAGTCGTAGACGATTTCTTGTGTACGTTCGAGGGAAAAAGCTGGAATAAGCACTTTGCCACCGCGTTTTGCCGTCTTGGTTACAACATCACGCAAATGATTCCTTGCCATTGTAATATCCTCATGGTTACGATTGCCATAGGTGCTCTCGCAAATGAGCACATCAACTGGAGGCATTTGCGCAGGATCCCTGATAATAGGAAGTGTGTTGCGACCCAAATCGCCTGTAAAACCTATATGTTGGACTGTATTGCCTTCCGTAACTTCCAAAACAACCATAGCGGCACCCACAATATGACCTGCTTCGAGGAATTGAGCTTTTATGCCATCACACACCACAAACCATTCTCCGTAATTCTGCCCATGGAATATTTCCATGCAATCAATCGCATCCTGCTGAGTGTACAGAGGACCATCACAAGGAATCATGGATTTCTGAAGATGCTTACGAAAATATTCTTCGTCCTTCTCTTGAATATAGCCACCATCCTGCAACATCACTTCGGCAAGATCTTTTGTTGCATAGGTGCAATGAACCTGCCCGCGGAATCCCTTTTTGTACAGAAGAGGAATTCTTCCGACGTGATCCATGTGCGCATGCGTAAGCACCACAGCATCAATGTCCTGCGCAGGATCAAAAGAAAATTGTGCATTCTTCACTGCCGATTCCTGACGCTTCCCCTGAAAAAGACCGCAGTCCAAAAGAATCCGCTTGAGCCCAGAAGGAGTCTGCACTTGAATTTCGTGACAGCTTCCTGTCACTTCTCGTGCCGCACCATGTGGAATTATTTTCATGAGCTTAATTGGATAGACTATCTGCGATAGACCCCTCGCGGCCCCGAGCAGAGCGAGGAGCGAGGTGGGGTCGAGCCGCACCATGAGGTATGGTCTTCATATGTGTTATCTCTATTATAGCCCAATCGAAGCCAAAATGGCAGCTTTTTCGTTTTGGAATAATGTCCACATTGCCCCCGTCTACAGCTCCTAACACTCAATATTATGATGCCGACACTTTTCGGTGCTCTGCAAACCTAATTCTGCAATAATGCATCATCATTGTTATGTTGTTCCACTCCTTTCAATTTATGTTCGTGTTGCTTCCCCTCACGCTCGGGGGAACGCTGCTATTGAGAAAAATTGCATGCGGATATTTTGTGATTCCTTGGCTCTTGATCGTTTCGCTCTTCTTCTACGGTTGGTGGGATGTGCGACTTCTTCCCCTTATCATTGGCTCCATACTGACCAACTACGCTATCGGAACACTGCTTGCTGAAAACGAATCGTTGATACAACGCAGACGCACTTTTCTCCTTGTAACAGGAATTGTTATAAACCTCCTTTTGCTTATCTACTTCAAATACGCTGACTTTTTCCTGGAAACTGTAAATGGTGTTTTCGGCGCATCAATACCGCTCCAACACATCATTCTGCCTTTGGGCATCTCTTTCTTCACTTTTCAACAGGTTGCCTTCCTTATTGATACTTATCGTGATGAATCTCACCGATATCCCTTTCTGCATTATTGCCTCTTCGTCACGTTCTTTCCACAACTCATCGCAGGCCCCATTGTGCGGCACAAGCAACTCATTCCTCAATTACAGAGCTCTGTACTTGGAAAATGGGACTGGGAGAACATCACCAAAGGACTGACGTACTTTTCTATTGGTCTCTTTAAAAAAGTGATCATCGCGGACACCCTGGGCACATAC
>Ga0172381_10008267_pt1 | contig 10200 bp, 9 predicted proteins | sample Leawel6488metaG_FD_119754 | JGI IMG/M metagenome (GOLD analysis project Ga0172381, IMG submission 119754) | Leachate microbial communities from a municipal landfill in Southern Ontario, Canada - Leachate well 64-88 metaG | ecosystem: Engineered > Solid waste > Landfill > Unclassified | place... | reverse complement strand
TTTATTGGTGCCAACTTCGTTCACTACTGGTTGGAAAAATATCCAAAAGATGAAATAAGGGTAATTGATGCATTAACCTATGCAGGGAATATTGAGAATCTTGCTCCAGTTATTAAAAAAATTAAGTTTATTGAAGGAGACATCAACGATCGAGCAAAGGTTTCGGCGGGAATGCGTGGTGTTGATGCAGTTATCCACTTCGCTGCGGAAAGCCATGTAGATCGAAGTATATTTGATCCCTCTCGCTACTGGCAAACAAACGTACATGGTACAGTTACTCTTCTTGAAGAGGCGCAAAAACTAGGAATCCAGCGCTTTCACCATATCTCAACAGATGAAGTTTATGGTGAGTTGCCACTACTATCCAATGAAAAATTTAGTGAGAAGACCCCGTACGCTCCTCGTCCTGACAATCTCTACGCCTTAAGCAAGGCTGAGGCGGACAATATTGTTTTGGATTTTTACAAAAAGACAGACATGTATATTACAATTTCCAACTGTTCAAATAATTACGGTCCATATCAATTCCCAGAGAAATTTGTTCCAATAGTCGTCTCAAATTTGATTGACGGTATTCAGGTTCCAATTCATGGCGACGGTAGAAATGTTCGTGACTGGATTCACACCAAAGATCATGCAAATGCAATAGATCTGATATTAAGAAAAGGTGAAAAAGGGGAGACTTATTTGGTCGGGTCAGACAATGACCGCGACAATAACTACATTGTAGAGAAAATGGTGTCTCTGTATGGGGCGGGTGAGGAGGCGATAAGACATGTTCCAGACAGACACAGTAATGACAGGCGCTATGCAATTGACGCTACAAAGATTATTACTGAGCTTGGGTGGAAACCAGAAATTGGTAGAGATAATTTTGATGATGGACTTAAGGAAACCATGAAGTGGTACAAAGATCATCAGGATTGGTGGAGACCACTCTTGGAGAGACGTGCAGTAATAGCTGATGAAAGCAAATCGGTAAGTGCTTTCATTACTCTTGATCGTAAGACAGGTAAGACGAAGTTTATCTTTGGAAAAGTTGAAGATGGAGGCGGTGTGGAATTGCCAAAGGATGACATGGGAGAGCATTTTGTAGAAGCTCATGTCGTAAGGCATGAGATGGTTTTGAGAAATCTTGAGGCGAAGAAGTGGTTCCAAAATAGTTCGGATGAAATAAAAAATGAGATAAAATCACTCGCAATGGATCCAGCAACGTTTGGCTATGTTGAGGATCTTGCAAATCATGAAGACAAAATTGATGGGGACACTCTACTTAAAATAGTTAAGATAGATCATGCGTCCTCGGAGTTTAGAATCTATGGTATCGCAACGTGGTTTGTTGTAGAGGACAAGAAAGGTGAAAGAAGGTCAGAAGGGTATTATTCTTGGGGATGGGGTCCAAAATCAGGGGCTAAACTTTTAGTATTAGTTCAAAGAGATGGAAAAGTAACACATTTTGCTTTACGTCGAGAAGCAAGGTTCACAACTGGGTCTATTGTTTATAATCTTGCCGGTGGTTTTCCAAAACTAGACGAGAGTGTTCTCAACTTCATAATTCGTTCTCTAAAGAAAGATTTGTCTTTAGACATACGAGACAAAGATGTAACTCTCAATGAGATTGTAAGTCTGGGTCGTGTAACGCCAGATTCTGGTATGACAAACAATCATCCTAATCTTTATGCAGTGACGGTTGATTTTGGTGAAACTGCTTATCCTAACGTAAAATCAGATGAAGAATACGAAGAAAATGAAGGTATAGTTCTATGGCCTATTGGTGAACTTTCAGAAATAGTTAACAAGTGTGACGATTCATACTTCTTAACAGCAATAGCTAGACTTTATCATTCAGGAGTATTTCCAACCATCCTGCCGTCAAAAGATAAAGATGACTGATAAAACAACAAATATAGTCAAAACATCAATACAGGGAGTTGTTCTTATTGAAAGACCAATTCATGGTGATGCTCGAGGTTTTGTTCATGAACCATATAACAAAGCGGAACTTGAAGAGGCGACAGGAATAAGTTTCTCTCCGGTCCAGTGGACACATGCCTACGTTCGTCCTGGAGTGATTAAGGCGGTACACAGTGAGAATTGGAACAAACTAATTTACCCAGTTACGGGGATTCTTTATGCTCCAATCTGTGACCTCAGGCCCGAAAGCCCAACATTCGGTAAAGTTGAATACATAACTATTGATAACACAAAGGAAGACACTAAAAGACAGGCGCTCTTCTTGCCAAAAGGGGGAATTGGGAACTCTGTTTGTGTACTAGGGACAGAAATGATGCACTATTTTTATTTGATTGATGAGTATTGGGACGACTCAAAGGCAAAGGGGATAGCTTGGAACGATCCAGACCTCAATATTAAGTGGCCGATTGAAAACCCCATCCTTTCTGAGAGGGATATGCACAACCCGACCTTAAGAGAAGCATTTCCTGAAAAATTTAAATAATTTATGACATTCAGTTCAAAACTATGAAAAAAATACTTGTAATTGGTGCTACTGGAATGGTTGCTTCTAGATTTGTGGATCTTGTTAAGGATAAATTCGAAATTACTACCTCAGATGAAAAAACGTTCGATCTTACAGATAGTGGGGCCGTTTCTTCCTATATTGAAAAAAATAATTTTGATGTAGTGGTAAATTTTGCAGCCTTCACAAACGTTGATGCCGCAGAAGCACAAAGAGGGGATGAAGAGGCCTTAGCATGGAGACTTAATGTTGAAGGCCCTAAATATCTAGCAGATGCCTGTGCAGAAAAAAATATCTTTCTAATTCACATATCAACCGATTTTGTGTTTCCTGGTGACGATGCCAATCCTGGTCCATATTCTGAAGAGTCCACCCTACCTGAAAGCCCAGATGGTATTGGCTGGTATGGTTGGACAAAAAATAGAGCTGAAAAAATGGTTAGTGAGTCGGGGTGTAAACATGCAATTATTAGATACGGATATCCTTTCCGCGCAGCACCATTTGAACTCAAAAAAGATTGGGCAAGAAATTTGATCAATTTATATAATGAGCAAAAATTGTATCCTCTGTTTTCCGATCAAACTCAAAATGTCATCTTTATAGATGATTTGGTCGCCCCCATGGCGAAAATCATTGAAGATGAAACCCAGGGGATTTTTCATATAGTTTCAAAAGATACAACAACCCCGTTTGAAATAGGCTCGTATTTATTAGAAAAGTATGCAGATAAACCAGTGGAAGTTCAAAAAGGTTCAATGGTTGAGTTTATGAAGGCACCAGGAAGAACTCCACGGCCTCATTTTGGGGGATTGAAAGTAGAGATTACCGAGGAACGATTGGGAATACAACTAAAGACTTGGAAAGAGATGGTTGATGAGTTTCTCACTCAATTAAACTCCTGATTTCTCACCCCTCCACTTATTAATTTCCTTATGATTACCAGAAAGTAGAACTTTTGGAACGCTCCATTTTTTACCAAAACCTGCTTTATATACTTCAGGTCTAGTGTATTGTGGGTATTCAAGGTACCCAGGTTCTTTGTGTGATTCGTCCGCCGAGGACTCATCCTTTCCCAAGACTCCTGGAAGAAGTCTTATTATTGAATCGGTGAGTACCATCGATGGAATCTCTCCACCAGTTAGAACATAGTCTCCGATTGAGATAACTTCATCTACCAAGTGCTCGTGGACTCTATGGTCAACACCTTCATAATGACCAGCAATTAATATCAAATGTTTTTCATGAGAAAGTTTTTGGGCTTTTGCTTGAACAAATTTTTCTCCAGTGGCATCAAGAAGAATTACTTTTGTGTTTCTCTTTTTCAAATCTTTAAGTGCAGCATCAATAATGTCCACCCTCATAATCATTCCGACACCACCGCCGTATGGCCTATCGTCAACATTTTTTCTATCAGTTTCACCCCAATTCCTAAGATTGTGAACTTTAACCTCAATCAGGCCTTTACTTTGGGCACGTTTAATGATGGAGGCTGAGAATGGCCCTGCAAACATTTCTGGAAAAAGGGTAATAACATCGATTTTTAGCATTACCTCTGTATTTTAACAGGAGATTGCGATAAAGTTAATCGATATGGATAAAGTTGTCATTGTAATGCCTGCCTGGAACGAGGCGGAAAATATTAAAGAAATGATTGGTGTCTTGGTTGACACCGAATTTCCGAAGATTAATGCAGAAATGCATCTCTTGATAGTTGATAATCATTCCAAAGATGGAACTGACAGTATTGTTGAAGAGGCTTCAAAGAAATATAAAAATGTTCATATAATTCAACAGGATAAACCTGGACTTGGTTGGGCATATGTTCGTGGAATGCAGTATGCAGTAGACACTCTTAAAGCAGATGCTGTTATGGAGATGGATGCTGATTTCCAACACCCTCCTCGCTTCGTCAAACCAATGGTAGATGCTTATTTGGCTGGAGCTGAGTATTGTATTGGTAGTCGTTATATAAAAGGTGGTTCTGTTCCTGCTGAGTGGGCAATGAGTCGTAAAGCAGTGAGCTTCTTTGGAAATTTATATATCAGGTTAGTGCTTTTGAATTTCAAAGTTCATGATTTAACGACCGGATTTAGACTGACAAAAGTGGATGGGGTTTTGAACAAAGTTGATCTGGAAAAGTTAATGGATTTGGACCGTTTTGCCTACAAAGTTGATCTTCTCTATCAGTCTCTTAAAAATTCCAAAAAAACTGTTGAAGTTCCACTTGAGTTTGCCTCACGTACAAAGGATAAATCTAAATTTAATTGGAAAGAGATGATAGCAACTTTTAAAGTTGCAACTGTATTGGGAATTAAGGATAAACAAAGGTTTATAAAGTTTGGAGTAGTTGGCTTTACGGGTTTTTTGGTAAATTATATTGGTTTGGAAGTTCTAAAGCGTATGGGACTTTCAACCTACTTTGCTACCCTCTTGGCCACAGAACTAGCAATCGTCTCAAACTTTATATTTAATAACATCTGGACTTTTAAAGATAAAACAATAACTTCCTTAAAGGATCTAGTAGTGCAGTTCGCCAAATTTAATTTTTCCTCCCTTTTTGCAGTAATCGTCCAACCTCTAATTGTTTCAGGGGCGGTATTGTGGCTTGGGGACACTTCACTGATTCATTTCGCCTCACTAGTCTTTGCTTTGATATTCGTAATAGTTCCTTACAACTATATAGTTTATAACTTATTCATTTGGAAGACGTGGAAACTTCCGGGGAAGAAAAAGACCTCAACCAGCTAGACTTGCTTCTTGGTAAATAATTCCAGAGGAAACATTTATTTGTATTTCGTGATGTTCTCTTGAGAAATCAATTGGGATATTTTCTTCCTCTGTCATTTCTGGATGCATTATTTCTGAATATGGCCTTACTTCTCTTAAAGCATAGGAAGTTGGGTTACCATCATAGGTCGAGCAAGTAATCTGTGCCGATAGCCTGGTGGGTTCAGTTCTTTCGACTTTTGGGGCAGGAGGTGCCTTCCAGAATTCTGGACGATATCCATTTGCACTTGGATTAAGCATGAAGTTTTTATTTCTCCAAAATCTTGGGACTTCCATTGTACATAGTTAGTCGTGAGAAGGGGGGAAAACCCACGGAGTTATAGAAATGGGCTCCAATTGGCAATTGGCATTACGTTTTGGGAAATGAAGGCGAGCGAATACAAATATATGGGGATGATGACTATATAGAATGCGATTTTAAACTCCTTTTTGGTTAGGAAGTCTGAATAGGCGACAAAAAGGAATGGGATTGCTGGTAAAAAGTATCTCAAGATATCTCTATGGGCTACAAACAGAATCATTAAATAATAAAGACCTGTAAATACTGCTAGTTCCAGCTCTTTTTTCTGAATGAGTTTGTAGATTCCAATGGCACCAATCATATAAATAAAAATTATTTCCTCTAACCAGAAAGTTCCTACCCAGGTTGCGGAATAATTAAATATCTGGAATGGTGGAAAACCGAGGTGAATATTATCTCCCGAATGGAAATATGCAAAAAAGTCTCCTAGTGTAAATTTGTAGAAAACAAAGACAAGGATAAGGCTTAGTGGGATTAAAAGCAGAGGATAAATCTTCTTTAAGTTTAGACTGATCTTTTTATTCTTGATCCAATCAATTAGAAAGAAGATTGTATATGCACCAAATAGAAGGATTCCTGGAGACTTTGTGAAAGTGGCAACTGCTCCCCACAAGGCCGCGAGCCAGAACCTTTTATTTTTAAAGAAATAAACAGACGCCAGGATTCCGGCTACAAAAAGAGGATCGGCAGAGCCAACCGATCTTACAATTAACCATCTGGCAGGGAAAATTGAAAATACAAAAGTTAAAAACATTGCATTTTTACTATTTACAAACTGAGATATTAGTTTTTCAAAGAAGTAAATAGCAAGGATGGATGATAGAAGGGTGACCATGAGCATTGCGTATGGGTAATTTGTGACAATTCCAAACGCTTTGATTAAAAGAGGGAATAAGGGAAAATGGGCTGCATAGTATTCAGTGGGTAATGGGAATTGAAAGTTGGCTCCAATCAAGCTTTTGTTATATAGAGTTTTAGCAACAACCAAGTAGAGTGGCCCGTCGTAGTTTGAAACAATTGTTGCCATACCACTTTGAGGTAGAGGGATTGTCCAAAAAGTGTTGAGCCTTAGGAAGAATGGTAGCCAAACTAAAATGGTTGGAACAAGAGCCATAGCTACTATTAGTAATAATTTACCAAATTTTTTACCCATCAAATGATATTAGCACGAGGTAAGCCTAATATGCTAGACTTCGTATGTGGACACAAAGATTAAAGAATTATCGGTTTTTCTTCCAATTTATAATGAGGAGGGAAACGTTGCGAGTGTAATAGAGAGTACCATAGCTGCAGCCTCTAAATATGCCGAGAAATGGGAGATTCTTTTGATTGATGATGGTTCCTCCGACAACACTCTTAAAATTGTTACAGAGGCGGCTCAAAGTAGTACCAATATTAGGGTGATAAGACATGAGAAAAATTTAGGATACGGTGCTTCTTTAAAAACCGGTTTTTACAATTCCAAATATGATTGGATTGCCTTTATTGATTCTGACGGTCAGTTTGATTTTTCTGAGATTGCAAAGTTTATAGAAAAACAAAAGGAGACTGGAGCAGATTTGGTGATTGGCTACTATAAAAAGAGAAAAGTGTCTCTCACCAAGATTATAACTAGTAAAGTATGGGAGACTGTTGTATTTATCTTTTTTGGTCTAAAAGTCCACGATATAGATTGTGGTTTCAAACTAATTTCCAGAAAAGTAATTGATAAGATTCCAAAATTGGAAAGTAAAAGAGGGGCTTTTATTTCAAGTGAACTTTTAATCAAATCAAAAAAGATGAACTTGAAGTTTGCGGAAGTGCCAATCACGCATTATCCAAGGCTTAGGGGTCAAGGAACAGGTAGGAAACTGAACGTTATAATAGAGAGTTTTATGGACCTATTTAAATTATGGATAAAATTAAAGTAAAAATTATTAGTTGGATAAAGAAGAATCCTGTCGAATTTTGGATTCTCTTGGCGATCATTATTGTCGGTGCAATCCTTCGGTTTTATAAGATTGATCAATACATGACTTTCTTGGGGGATGAAGGACGAGATGTGATTATTGTTAGAAAGATTTTTACAGAGCTGCATCCTCCACTGATAGGTCCAGGGACTTCGATAGGAAATATGTACCTGGGGCCTCTTTACTACTACATGATGGCAATTCCCCTTCTTGTTGCAGGTTTTTCACCAATTGGTCCAGCAATAATGATTGCAGTTTTGGGGGTTATTACAATTGGTTTTGTTTGGTGGGTGGGAAGAATTTGGTTTGATAAAAAGGCTGGGTTAATTGCAGCAGGACTTTATGCAATAGCTCCAATTGTTATTATTTATTCTCGCTCTTCATGGAATCCAAATATAATGCCATTTTTCTCCCTTCTTTCAATTTATTCAATCTGGAAAGTGTGGAGAGAGAAAAAATTAAACTGGTTGATAGTAATGGGAGTATCTTTTACCTTTGCATTACAATCCCACTATCTTGCCCTTCTTCTTGTACCCACTTTATTTGTATTCTGGTTTAGAACTCTTCTTGGTCTTAGAAACAATAAAAAGACCGGACCGTTTATAAAAAAAACAATTATAGCTTTTGTTGTGTTCCTAGTTCTTATGAGCCCGCTTTTCATCTTTGATATTCGCCACAACTGGATGAATTTCAAAGCAATCTATACATTCTTTACAGTTCGTCAAACAACAGTTTCAATTAGGCCGTGGATGGCAGTGCCCAAGATTCCACAGATGCTAGATTTTGTAACAAAAAGCGTACTGGTCGGTAAAAATTCTCTAGCAGCAATTTTGTCTTCAATTGGAATTGGAGTAGGTGTTGCTTACTTGTTTATTAGCAACTTCATCAAAAGGCGAAATTTTAAAATAAAAGGTGAATATTGGATGCTTATTTCTTGGCTTGGTTTTGGACTAATTGGTTTTGGACTATATAAACAAAATATCTATGATCATTACTTTGGATTTCTTTTTGCAGTTCCGTTTCTTCTAATTGGCATTTTTATTTCAAAACTACTATCCGGGGGAAAAATTACAAAGATATTAGGGTCAGCTGCCTTGATTTGTTTAGTTTATGTAAATCTAGTCGCTAGCCCGCTACTTAAAGAGCCAAATAAACTTTTACAGAGGAGCATTCATGTATCAAAAGTAATTGAGGAAAACTCAAGTGGTACCCCATTTAATTTGGCAGTTATTGCGGACACAAATTATGAAGACGGCTATAAATATTTTCTTCTGAAAGATAATTATCCTGTGGTCAGTATTGATGCTCAGGTTCCATCCTCAGTGGCAGATCAGCTATTTGTAGTTTGTGAGCTTATACCAAATAGTAAGTGTGACCCAACCCATTCTCCAAAAGCACAAGTTGCAAGTTTTGGATGGAGTAAAATAGATAGTAGTTGGGAAGTTGATGGGGCGATCGTATATAAATTAGTTCATTCAGAATAATTATGAATTACAAAGAATCAAAGAAGATACTAGAAAAAATAAAGAAAGCAAAAAAGATTTTGGTCAATTGTCACAGAGGGCCTGACTCAGACTCTGTGGGGTCGGCTCTCGCACTATCGATGGTACTCAAAGATATGGATAAAGATGTCACTGTGATTTGCCCGAGCGACATACCATCAGATCTTCAATTTTTAGAAGGTGCAGACAAAGTCTGGAGGGTTAACTTTACCACATTTAATTTTCCAGATTATGACCTTTTTATGATTCTCGACTCATCAAATTATTCCTTGGTTACTGGTTTAAAGGACTCTGACAAGCCAAGTATAGACTCAATTGTTATTGATCACCATTTTTCAAATGAGGGCTTTGGTGATCTCAATTTAGTTGACCCAGATGCAACTTCAACAGGAGAAATACTTTATAGGGTTTTTGAGGATTGGAAGACTGACCTTTCAAGAGACGTTGCCGAGTCTCTGCTTACTGGGATTATGGGGGACACTGGTACATTTCAATACCAGAACGTTGGAGAGAAGACACTGAGGGTGGCGGCAGACTTAATTAGCAAGGGAGCTGATAAGGATAAAATAGTTTTTAATCTTTATAGAAATATTGAATTTAAGGAATTAAAAATGTGGGGTAAATTTATCGAGAACATGATGATAGAAGATATATTCGTTTGGTCGGCAATTCCTCAGTCAGTTTACAAAGACTTTGGTGAGTACACAGATGTAAAAGCAGATGTTGCCAATTTGTTTTTCCCAATAGTAAAAGGAACTGAGTTTGGTATTGTTATGGTTGAAACTTCAGAAAACACACTCTCAGTAAGCTTTAGGTCTAGGACAGACTTTGATGTCTCAAGGATTGCCAAAGAAATAGGTGGGGGAGGACATAAAACCGCTGCTGCAACAAGGATAGAAGGAATGACGTTCCAAGAAGCGGTAAACAAAGTACTTAAGGCTGCCAGAAAGTATGCTCAAAAGAATTAAAGAGTTTTCCCTTGCCAATTATTTACTTGTCATAATCTTAGGACTTGCTTCGTTCTTAAGATTTTTTAGGCTTCATGATCTTCTTGGTTTTTGGTATGACCAGGGGCGCGATGCATTGGTTATTTGGGACATGGTCTACAAAGGTAAATTTACGTTAATTGGGCCAATGATGGGTTTTACTGGTATGTTTAGAGGTGGTTGGTATTACTGGTTG
>Ga0172381_10008266_pt1 | contig 10201 bp, 7 predicted proteins | sample Leawel6488metaG_FD_119754 | JGI IMG/M metagenome (GOLD analysis project Ga0172381, IMG submission 119754) | Leachate microbial communities from a municipal landfill in Southern Ontario, Canada - Leachate well 64-88 metaG | ecosystem: Engineered > Solid waste > Landfill > Unclassified | place... | reverse complement strand
TTCATTAAAATAATATTAAAATAAAATTCTAATTTTTCAGGTTTAATTTTTAAATGTGCTGTTAAAACTTTATAATTTATAGCAATTTTGGTTTTCTCAACGTTACCTTTAATTATTTCTTTATCTTTATAAACTTTGCTTGGTTCTTCAATATGTTTTAATATAATAGAGTTAAATGGATCAAATATCTTTTTATTTTGATTATCTTTAATTATTTTTAATATTTCTTTTTCATCAAAATTACCAGTTACAACAACAAACATATTTTGAGGATGATAAAAGACATCATAATTATCCCTTAAATCTTCTTTAGTAATCTTTTTAATATCTTTAATTCTACCTGCTATAGAATTTCGATATGGATGATTAACAAAAGTGTTTAAAAATAATGTATCAAATAGTTTTTCTTCTGGAAAATCATCCCACATTTTTATTTCTTCAGATATTATTCCTTTTTCTTTTTCAACGTTTTCATCAGTAAAATATGGTGATTGAACAAAATCCAATAAATCATTAACGTTTTCTTCGATATTTTCAGTTAAAACTAAATAATAAGCTGTAATGTTTTTGCTAGTAAAAGCATTGACATAGACTCCTTTTTTTTGAAATTGAGTTAGAGCATTTTCTTTGTCTTCCATCTCAAATAATTTATGTTCTAAAAAATGAGCTATCCCATTAGGATAATCAACATAATTCTTTTTGTTTTTAGGTACAAAAGAATTATGCATTGATCCATATTTTGTAGCAAAACTAATTTTAATAGATGTTTCTTCAGGATTTTTTAACAAATAAACTTCTAAACCATTTTTTAATTTTTCATAATACAGAGTTTCATTAATCTTATCATTTTTAATCTGTTTCATTACTTTCACCTCCGTATAAAAAATAAATTGTATCTAATTTTATCTTTTTACTGGCATCTATAATTTGTTTTTTAGTTACTTTTTTAATTTGTTTTATAACTTCATCAATATCTTTTGCTTTATAATACTGTTTTAGAACTTGACGGCTTATTAAAAAAGAAGATTTTTTTCTATTCATATTGAAACGATTTATTATATTGTTTTTTGCAGACGTTATATCTTCCTCAGTAAATTTACCTAGTTGTAAATCTTTTATTATTTTAGATATTAATTTTTTAGTTAATCGATAATTTTCTTTGCTTATTCCAGATGAAATATATAAAACATTATCATAAGGACTATATAGCGAACTAGAATAATACGCTAAAGAGTGCTTTTCACGAACCTCATTAAATAATTTAGAATTGCTTCCTCCACCTAAAATTTCATTATAAATTGGCATAACATATTCTTGTTCAAATAAATTTAAATCTTTTAATTTAAATCCGATTTTTAAAATTGATTGATTAACTTTATCTTTTTTCATTACTTTTTTAGATAACAAGCGGAATTTATTATGAATTAAACAATTGTTTTTAAATAATTTAGGTTTAGATGGAAAAGAAAAGTTTTTTAAAATTTTCTTACTAAATGCCGTAAAAGAAAAATCACCTACTGCATAGATGTTAATATCACTTTCACTTATTACTTGTTGATAATAATCTTTTATATCTTGTAATGTTAATGAATTTAATTGTTTTAAATACACTCTACGAAAAGCAAAAGGAGAATTCTTATCCATCGCTTCTTTTAAAGAAATGGTTGCTTTATATTTCTTCGATTCCTCTTCATCCTTTATTTCTTCAATAATCCTCTTTTTAATAACTTTAAATTGTTCTTCGTTAAAATTACAATTATATACAATCTCTTTTAAAAATTTTATTGTTTGATCTGTCATACCTTTTTCTGTATATCTTTCATTTAAAAAAGATATGCCAATAACAAAAAGACTTATATTTCCAATACGTTCAATTGTACTTCCTAAATGAACGTTATATAAATCTTCAGTTTTAATTGACAATAAACGTTCTGTCGGATAATTATTAGTAATAGAAATTAAATATTCGTTTAAAAAATATCTTTTTGTTATATCTTCATATTTTATTTTATCTGCAAATCGAATTTCAACAATGTTTCTTTTAGTTAATTTTTTTTCAATTAAATGCAAATTAAATCCTTGACCACTAATCTTTTGATAATCCATCTTGTCCTCCTATAATAATGCTTCTAAAACCAATTCAATCATTTCTGTGAAATTTTTTTCTCTTTCTTCACTTGTTGTTTTTTCTTTAGTTAATAAAGAATCAGAAACAGTTAAAACACAAGCCGCTTGATTATTTGTCTTTTTAGCATTTAAAAACAAAGCATAGGCTTCCATTTCTGCTGCCAAACAATTATATTTTTTAACTAATTCATTATTTGGTGTGTCTCCATATAAAGCATCAGTAGTATAAATATTTCCTCTATTAATTTTAATTTGATTATTAATAGCTGTTTGATAAATTTGTTCACTTATTTCCTCGTTAGACTCCAATATTTCAATATCTTTATCTAAAAAAGCTTCATCATAAGATGTATCACTACAAGCTTTATCAACTAAAATTAAATCATACAAATTAATATGTGGAACTAAAGTTCCACAAGACCCAACTCTAATTATTTTTTTTACATTAAAAAAAGAAAATAATTCGTAAGAATAAATCCCCATACTTGGCATTCCCATTCCAGAACCCATTACTGAAATTCTTTTTCCTTTGTAGTATCCTGTATATCCAAACATATTACGAACATCATTAAATTGAATAACATCTGTCAAATATTTTTCAGCTATCATTTTAGCGCGTAAAGGGTCTCCTGGCATAATTACTGTTTCTGCTACTTCTTCAATTTTAGCATCTATATGTGGTGTAGCCATCTTATCACTTCCTTTTCTTAAGTATATCATAAAAAAAACGTATTTTTGAAATACATTTTATTTATACCATAAATTACCAATATCTGAACTAGTTGATTTTGGCTGAGGATCAGGAATATCAAAATGAATAATAGTTGGTATTGGGAAAGCCTTTCCAAAAGAAATACAAGTTCCTGGTTGTAAGCTCTTTAACCTCTCTACTATTTCATTCGTAATACTTGGAACCATATTTTTAACATATGTTGTATCTTGAGGATGAACCATTTTAAATATTAAAAAATTAGAACATTGAGATAAAGCAGTATCAGATAGTTCTGATGGTCTTTGAGAAATCAAACCTAAAAGAATACCATATTTTCTACCTTCTTTTGTAATTCTATCAAATATGTTATATCCTAACAATTCAACATCGCTATCTTTTTGAACATAACGGTGAGCTTCTTCTAATATTAAATGTACTGGAAAACTTCCTTTTTCATTCAAATTATATACATAATCCAATAATAATTTAGCATAAATTTTTGTTATTACTTTTGCAAAACGATCATCAACATAATTAATATTAAAATTAATTATTTGAGCTATATTAGTGTCATCAATTTTTATTAATTCTTTAATATATTGTTCTTTAGTAACATAACGATCATATTGGAAATAATGACGGTTATTACTATTGAATAAAGAATTAATTCTAACTTTTAAAACATTTGCATAATCATAAACTTTATCACTTTTTAATATTCCTTCGGAAATAAGAGCAAAATCAACTGCTTCTTTTAAATTTTTTAAGGTATATGGAAATGAACCATCTGGCAAACTAAGTTCTAATCCATCATGAATAAATTGATTTAAAAATTCAGTTAACAATTGGATTTCATGTAATTTTCCATCTCGATCAATAATTAAACATTGTTTTAAAGTTCTCGTATATCCAGGTTGAATTATCTTGGCTTCTAAATTCAAATCTCTTGTATTATAATTTGTTAAAATTGCAATAAAGTGATCTCTAATCTTTGATGCAGTAGCACCACTATATAAAATATCTAATAAAGCTCTCGCAATAATATCGTTCTTATATTGAAGAACATTACTTTCATCGCGAGCAAAAACATTTACTAATTTTAAAGCTTTTTCAATAATCGGTATTTGAGCATGATTATCAACACCTAATAATAAACAAATTTCGTCTACTCCTAATAACCATAAAGGTATTTTTAAAATGTTAGTATCTTCAAATTTAGTGTTAGTAGTATATGTTTTGAAATTTAATGCAGGATTCAAATTCATTATCTTATTAAATGCACTATGATATTCTCCATAAGCATCAAAAATAAAAATTTTTGCATTTTTAGGTACCGCCTTAGGATCAGCGAAAACGTTTTGAATAATTCTAGCTATTGAACAAGATTTTCCACTTCCTGTATTACCGAAAATTGCAAAATGATGAGCAAAAAAATCATTAACATTTACATATAAAGGATAGCCATCATAAATAGGCATTCTTCCAAAATATATTTTTTTTAAGTTTTCGTTTTTACCTAAAATTAAATCTAATTCTTCTTTATGAATAATACGACAAGAAATTCCTAAAGAAGGTTTTTTTAACAATCCGGGTACAAATTTATTAGAAGAATTGATTTCTCCTAAACAATTAACTATTATTTTTTGATTGGTTATTTCTTTTACTTCTCCAACAATTTTAAAATTTTCCTCATCGAAAACAACATGATAATTTAAATATTTTTTAACATTATCATGGTCTAAAGTTAATTCTACTTCAACATTATTTTCAAAAACAGCAATAACTTTCCCTAACATATAAATACCCCTTTTCGTATTCTAAAAACATTATAATATAAAAAAGGATTTCATTCAACAAAATCCTTTTTAATTATCAAATGTTATCTTGTCTTATAACATCGACAATATTATCGTTTTTTATCTTTCTAATTGTATAAATTGTAGTTATAAAAACAATTATAAAAACAAAGAAAATACAGATTAAAACCGATTTAAATGGAAAAACATATTCATAAACATATAAAATGCTAACTTCTTTATAAATTGCATAATCGATTAAAATGCCAATTGGCAGCCCATAAATTAAAGCTTTAACCCCATAAAAAACACTTTCTAAAATCATCATTTTCTTAAATTGATAATTAGTCATACCAACAGATCTTAACATGCCGAATTCTCTTTTACGAAGATAAATTGATGTTGAAATAGTATTAATAATATTAGTTATTGTAATTAATGAAATTAATACCACAAATCCATAAATAAAAATAGAAATTGCTAAAATTATATTTTCAAACATCGAAATCATTTCTTTAATGTTTCTTACTTCAAATGATAGATTATTTTTTTCTTTATATTCTTCTAAATAATCAATATAGTTATCAACTTTATCTGTTTTTATGTAAATATAATCTTCAGCATTAATATAATCTTCCGGAAACTTATCGATTAAAAAATTATAAACTTTATCAGAAACAAAAGCTTGCATCATAAAGTTACGTTGATCAATATCAGAAAAACCAATCGGATAAGTGTCGACAATGCTTCCGATTTTTAAATTAGCATTAAATTTACTATCATCTCCCCAACGATAAGTAGATATTGTTTCTGCCACTTTATATGTTGTTAAAGGAATTTGATAATAATGTTGTTTATAAACTATATTGCTATTTTTCATCAAAATAATTGTAGGATTATTTATATCATAATATTTTTCTGCAGGTTCATTTAATAAATCTAAATAATAATTAAATTCTTCTTCTCCTAATGAAGAAATTGCTATTGTTGAAGGACAACCTTGTTCGTGTGAGAAACATTCTTGTTCGTTAGCCATAAGAGGATTTATTGTTTCTTCTGTTAAATTAAAATCAACCCAAAAAGTTTGAGATATTGAAGACCTTTTAACATCTCGATGTTTTACTAATTTTTCTGACTCTTCTCTGTCTTCATTAATTATAATTACGTCATAATTTAATGAAGAAAATGTTTTTAAGGAACTTCTTAACGAATATTCTGCAAAAGCATTAATTGTAATAAATAAACAAATAGAAACAAAAATAGACAAAATTGTCGAACGATATTTTTTCTTGTTTCTTTTTAAATTTTTTAAAGCAATGTCTCCTTCTATTCCCAAAATTCTTCGATTTATACACCAAGTTTTAATAGATTTTGCTTTTATAAAATAATCTTTTGATAATCTGATTGCGTCAATTGGAGTTGTTTTAGAAGCCTTTATAGCAGGAACTAAACAAGAAAGAAAAATTGTTAACGAACCAAAAATTATCGTTATTAATATCGATAAAGAGGAAACAGTTAATACTAATCTTGTATCTATAAAATTTGAAAAAATATTTAAATTGTTTATTACTAATAAAGTAATACCAATTCCTATTATGCTTCCTAAAATTCCTAAAGGAATTCCTATTATACTTAAAAATAATCCTTCTTTAAAAATCATTTTTCTTAATTGTTTAGAAGTTGCTCCCATACTAGATAACATTCCAAATTGTTTTTTTCTTTCAACAAAAGAAATGTTAAAAGCATTATATATAACGATGATAGACGCTATCATGATAACTATAATTAAAATTAACGCTACTCCCCAAATCATTTCTGTTGCGTTTTCGTTTTGACTTACTCCATACCATCTTAATAAATCACTATTATAATTAAGAGATGCATAGTCATTATCAACATATTTATTATATATTTTTTCTGTTTGTTCATAAATCTTATAAATATCTTCAGTTATAATATACACAGAATAAAATTCTTCTGATTTTTGTTCTTCTAGAAAAGTAAAAACAACATTAGAAGAAAAAATATTTTCTTCTAAAAATCCAACAATACTATATTCTTTTTTAATCGAATCACTTAACTTTTCTAAATCTTCAAATGTTTCAAAAATTTCTAAAGTTATTTTGTCGTTTATTTTATATTTAGTTTTTTCAAAATAAGGTAGAATTATTTCTTTACTATTTTCAGGCAATCTTCCTTCATCTAATTTTATATTAAAGTTATCAAACATTTTTTTATCATTAGCAACTAATGAAAAAACTTGATCTACTTTATCTGATTTTCCAATATAAAAACCCTTATTTTGTTGAATCATAACTTCTTCAAAAAATTCTTCACCTTTAAAATTATTAATTGTTTCTAAGTTAATATTATCAATTGATAAATGATAATTACCTCCGGTTTCAATAGTTAAATCTTGAAAAAATTTTTGAAAGCTTGAAAACAATGTTGCTACTCCACCAATTAAAGAACAAGATAAAATAATTCCTATTAAAGTTATTAATGTTCTTTTCTTATTTAATATTAATGTTTTTCTAACAAGTTTAGTCAAAATCTTCATTTGATTTTTTCGTCCTTAATTATTTTCCCGTCATCAATCGTAATAATTCGATTTGCAGTTTTAGCTATTTCCAAACTATGAGTAATAATAACTAAAGTTTGATTATATTTCTTGTTAGAAGTTTTTAATAATTCCATAATTTCTTCAGAAGATTTACTGTCTAAATTACCAGTTGGCTCGTCAGCTAAAATAATCGCCGGACGATTAATTAACGATCTACCAATTGATACTCTTTGTTGTTGTCCGCCTGACAATTGATTTGGTAAATGTTTTAAACGATCATTTAATTTTAAAACTTTTAAAATATCTTCATAATATGTTTCATCCACTTTTTTGCGATCTAAAAGACAGGGTAATTTAATGTTTTCTTCTACATTTAAAATAGGCAACAAATTATAAAATTGATAAATCAATCCTATTTTTTTTCTTCTGAAAACCGCTAATTTATCGCTTTTCATTTTATAAATATCAATATCATTAATATAAACTTTTCCAGAAGTTGGTATGTCAACTCCTCCTAATAAATGCAATAAGGTTGATTTACCAGAACCTGAAGCTCCAACAATTGCTACAAATTCTCCTTCTTCGATTGAAAAAGACACATTATTTAAAGCAATAACTTGGGTTTCACCTTTCCCATATATCTTTGTTAATTTTTCTACTTTTACTATTTCCATTTTGACACCTTTCTAAAACAATAATTATCTTGTAAATCTATCTGGGTTTTCTCTAAAATAATATCTTGTAAAAATATTAGTAAAAAGTTTTTGAGGATTTACATATTTATTTTGACCAAAAACATATAAAAAATGGTTTTCACGATTACTGTTTTTTCGTTTAAAACAAATTTTGATTTCTTCTTGTTCCTGCTTTATTTCTACAACATCATTAACTTCTGGGTCAGAACTTAAATCATCAAAATTAATTTCAGATTTTGCTCCTATACCTTGTTCTACAAATTCTCTATTTCTATAATTCATTAATTTAAAAAAGAATTCATAAAGTTCTTGTGACTCTTCTGTTATTGTAAAGCATGATTCTTGATTGTTATTGTTATCAATATAATACAAATTTAAATCTTCTTGTCCTGAAGATAAAAACAATCTTAACATTTTGTTTTCTTCAACATTAAAAAATGAAAAATCATTTTGAGATATTATTTCAGTTTCAATCATATATTTCACCTTTCTTTTTGAGTAAGTTAATTTTATTAAAAAGAATTGTAAGCAAATAATAACAAACTCCAAAAACAAAAACAATTATCAAATTAAACAATATTGGACTAAATGTTACCCAAGAAATTGAATTTGTTTTGCCAATTAATTCATTATTTAAAATAAAATAATAAGAAGGAAACAATTTAGCAATTGTTAAAACAAAATCTCCCAATAAAATTTGAGGAACAAAAGCTCCACAAATAAAACTTGTTCCTAAAGAAACAACGTTTGCTAATGAACCTGCCGCTTCCTCATCTTTAACAATATTCCCAATAAAAAACGATAATGCTAAAGCTGTTATAGCAAAAACAAAAGAATTCATTATATATAATAAGCCTTGACTGTTAAACATTTGACTTTTATGCATTATAATCATTAACAACATAAAAATTATCCAAACTATAATAGTTAAAACTAAATGACCTAAAAACAATTCAAAATTAATCCTAGAAAAAGGTTTAGAAGATGCCAAATTTCTTCTCTTTAAATTTTCTTTTTTAAATTTATTAGTTATTAAACTAATAATTAAAATTAAAATAGCTAAAAAGGAATAATTTAAATAATTAAACTTAGCTGCTAATAAATTAAACTCTTCTGTTTCCTTTTCAATTGGTTTAATTTCTACTTCATGTTTTAAATCTTCAATTGTATTGTTAACAATATCATTAACACCAAAACCACTTTCGGCATATAATTTTGAAAATTTTAAAAATTGTTCTATTAAAAGTTTAGGATATACAGAAGCATAAGAACCTTTTATTTCATATGTTTCTAATTGAGGATTATTTAAATTAATAAAACTAAATGCATAGCCTTTAGGAATAACTACAACATAATCTAATTTACGATAAAAAATAGCATCTTTTATATCTGATATATCATAATCAATATCTTTAACATTGGTTTTTTCATTTAAATATTCAATAAAAGTATCAGTAAAAATAGATTTACCATCATTGTTGATAATACCAATTGTGGGCTTTTCTAAATTGACATATATGCTGGTTTCATCTTGATTAGACATAACTGACATAATAGCAGAAATGCCTAAAAATATAACAATATACAAAACTATTGTAAACATATATCTTTTTGCAATTTTAAAATAATTTTTAAATACTGTCATATCTTTTCCTCCTTAACGAATTTATCGATAAAAGAAATAAGACAAATGCAAACATTAATAAAAAGAAAACATTAATAAAAACTCTACTCGGTTCTGAGTAATAATAAATTGCATACAAAGAATCAGTTATTAAATTAACTGGGTTTATATTTGCTAAAATAGGAAACTTATCTGCAACAATATATTTCATATCAATGAACATCATTCCTGCTAGAAAACTACAAACCATTGTATATCCTATAATGATTCCTGTTTTTTTCTCAACATTTCCTTTAAATAAAGTTGAAACAAAAATCCCTAACATAGAACTAACTATCGTTCCTACAAAACAAACCAATAAAATTAAATTAAGATTATTACCAAAGTTAATTTTTAGAATAAAAATTAAATACGCTAACAAAACTAATAAACTTATAAATTGAATAATAAATGTTGCTAATAAAGAACTTAAAATCATCTTATATTTAGGTGCTGAAGAAACACTCGTTCTTGCTCCTTTAGCTCCGCTATTCGCTTCTAATCGATTAATAGCAAACATACTAAACGATGCTGAATAAAGACAAGCCATTCCTATTAAAGAATAAAAAGAAATAACAGTATAATCTGTGTTTTTACTACTTTCATTCTCAAAAAAAGTGCTTGGACTATTGAATTTAGTCGTTA
>Ga0172381_10008265_pt1 | contig 10201 bp, 12 predicted proteins | sample Leawel6488metaG_FD_119754 | JGI IMG/M metagenome (GOLD analysis project Ga0172381, IMG submission 119754) | Leachate microbial communities from a municipal landfill in Southern Ontario, Canada - Leachate well 64-88 metaG | ecosystem: Engineered > Solid waste > Landfill > Unclassified | place... | reverse complement strand
GGGGGCGGTTGTACTATATAAATATTAATGTTGTACGCGGCATCAATTGTAATCGGATTAATTATAGGATCGTTTATAACGGCATTACAAAACCGACTCGATGACGTTTGGTCTATTGTATATGGTAGAAGCAAGTGCCCTCATTGTGGTCATACGCTTGGTGTTTTAGATCTTATACCTGTGTTAAGTTTTGTGTTCCTTAGAGGCAGGTGTCGTTATTGTGGCAAGAAAATAGGTTTACATTATCCTATGATAGAGTTACTTGTCGCTGTAATTGCTGTATATGTGAATTATTATTTTGGATTCTCATATCAGTCTTTGTTGTTGTTTTTATCAGTTTGCATTCTTGTGATTGCTTGTGTAAGCGATATTAAAAATCGAGAGGTTGAGGTTTGGTTGTTTGTTTCTGGAATTTTTTTTGCTGTTTTGTGGAGATTTTGCGTTTATCTTGATGTTTTCACTTTGTATGATGTTCTGCTAGGTGCGTTTTCTGCTGCTTTTTTACCATTAATTCTATCGGTGTTAAGCCGCGAAAAGTGGATGGGATATGGGGACAGTTTTTTCGCTGTTTGGGCGGGAACTTTGTGTGGTTTTCCATTAGGACTAGTCGGTATTTTTTTATCTTTTTTGTTTGGATCAATATTTGGTATAATTATCTTGTTGCGGAAGCGTAAAAGCGGAAAAATTTTGAATACGAAGATGCCTTTTGGGCCATTTATATTTTTTGGAACTCTTGTAACTCTGGTTTGTGGTTCGGTGATTTTGGACGCGTATTTAGGGTTATTTGGATATTAAGGAGGCAAATGGATAAAAGAGTAAAATCTTTCACGATGGTAGAGTTAATAGTCACTATTGTCATTTTATTAATTCTCTCATCGTTTGTTGTGGTCAGTGTTATAGGTGCACAGGAAAAGGCAGAAGATAACAAAAAGATATCAAATGCAAATATATTTGCCTCTGCGCTAAATCAATATGCTATGGATAACGGTAGAAAGTATGTTGGTATTGGCGGTTTGGGAGTTTTGGATAAAGATAAATATTATGGAATCAACGGATATGCTTTAGTTACGTCGACTTTTGCTCAGAAATATTTAAGTGATGCGGCAGATGTTTTGGGTTCAGGGGTGCAATATATCGTTAAGGGTGATTTAACAAGGGCAGCTGTTATCACAGCGCCTCAATCTACTCATGATGAATCAAACGCGTGTAATTTTTCTGATCCGTCTGTACCAATAATTATCCAAAAATATAAGGCGGGCGCTACTGGTGTTGTGGCTGGTTCCGGCTTTCAATTTTATACATCGCCTTCAAATATGGCTTGTTATTATGTTGCGTTATAAAAAATCATTTACATTAATAGAACTTGTTGTAACTGTATCGGTGGTTTTGTTTCTTTTGATTTCTTCTTTTCCGTTAATTTGGAACACGTCCGAAAAGGAGAGTTATAATTGTGAGTTGGACAAAGTAAAATCTTTTATTGAAAGAGCAAAAATATTATCGCAAAGCCCAGATAGCAAAGAGGCTATTGGTTATAGGGTTATCCCAGACCCTTCTGGAAAATTTTTAACACTGATGAGGATTGTATTGTCGTCTGGTGAGGAGGTAGAGGAAGAGATTGAACAATCATCGGTGTTAAATTTATCTGAGAGAGTATTGATAGAACCAGTCTCGGCTCTTTGTAACTCATCAGCTAGTCCTATGAATTCTAGTAAGATTAGTTTTTATGCTCCGACTGGTGAACAAAGGTGTCAAATAGATAAACCGCTACAAGGTCAGCCAGGGTTAAAATTGATAGGAAAATACGAAGATGATGTTTTTAGAAAGACTATAAAGGTCGTTTATGGACAGGTTGTTGAAATATGAGAATAAAAAAAATTAAATCTTTCGGATTAGTAGAATCTGTTGCAGCTTCAACGATAATTGTCATTATTGTATCGGGAGCTCTTGCTTTAGCTTCTGCTTCTTCAAAAGTTTCTTCTGCAGATCAAGCTTATTTGGAAGCAGAAAATATTGCTGAATATATTTTTGAGACTATCCAAGAAAAGAAAGCTAATGGTCAAATGTATTTTGTAAAACCGAATCCAGTTCCACCTAATATGTTCAGTGTGCGCTGTTTCGACAATAATGAAGCATATTCAACAAATGATTGTTTTGTTGCAGGGACTGGTCAAAGTAAAACTAGTCTTGGCTATACGAAGGGAGATATGGAGTTGTCTATATCGAAATATTTGGTTGCTTATAATGGCCTAATAAATCCTGCTTTTGACAGTGAAACATTTAAATATTTTATAAAAGTAGAAACACCAAGTTATTTTACAGCTTCCGATATACTTTTCCCTGAAGATAAAATTGTGTCAGTTAATGTAGAGATAATTTGGAACGATATTGGTGGAGAAAGAAAATATCAAGCAAGGCAATTTTTTAGTGATTGGGAGAGATGATTAAAAAAGCAAAATCATTTACTTTGGTTGAAATACTGGTTGCAGCGATGATTTTTTTAGTTGTTGCTGCGACAGGCGTTGCAGCTTTGGCATTAATTAGACGATCAAATGAAAAAACTGATGACGTGCGTCTGGCGGATCAATGCTCCAGGCAGGTAAGGGATATGTTGAGTGAGCAAGTTAGATCTGCTCACTCCAAGTCTAAGTTGGTCGGTCTTGTTACAAACGGTAGCCGTTTTAGTATAGTTGATAGTGATGATAGTAGTTCAAACTATATCGGTGTTGGTATATTTAAAAACGATACGGATGTTATCGCTATTTATAAAGCGCTTGATACATATATTATCAAAGAATATTTACTAGATACTCCAACGACTATTAGGCCAAAAGTGAATGTTTTTCCAAAGATAATGTCTGATGAATGTCTTTCATTTAAAAATTTACCTATAGGTCTTGCGTGGTATGGTGATTTTGCAAAACCGTTCAAAGTATATTATGAAAAGCATCAGCCGGATTATGATATATCAAAACCTGAGGATAAAATATATAGAGTCGTGCTTGAAGATCTTGTCTATCGAGCAAAAGATGGATCGGATCAGGTAGAAGATGAGCAGTCGAGTTTTGAAAATAAAACAACTTCAAAAATTTTTGCAAATTTAACTAGCAGTTCAAGAAAATTATGGTAAAAAAACTTAATTCATCAGCATTACTTATTGCGTTGTTGCTAGGTATTTTAATGTCTGGGCTAGTGGCTGGGGTGTCTGTAGTAATTAATGAACATATAAAACTTGCAGGTCAATCGCGCGAAGGAAGGCTAGCATATAGAAGTGCTTTAAGTGGGATAGAAGAGGGGCTATTAGCGGTGAAATATGCAAAGGCGAGCGGACGACTTACAGAATTGTATAACAAGACGTTTAGCAGAGATTTACGTTTGGGTGATACTTCGGTTAAGCCAGATGATTTGTTGTATGAAATGAAGATTGAAACTCCTTTTAGTTCGACATTTGAAGATTTTGCTTCTTACGATGCAATAGGGGAATGGCCTGATTCTTCTACAAAAGAGAAGCTGAAAAAAATTAATATGGACGATACACTTGATCTTGATTTAACTCAGGTAATTAACGATAAAAATCTAAAATATCTTGATATATTTTTTAGCGGTCCGTATACGGCAAGCGATGATCCGATGCAAACAAATTTTACCGCTTTAAACTGGGTTCTTGTCGATCTTTCAAAAAATGCAACATCTGGAACGGAGAGGCAACTTATTAATAGCGGTACTAACAATGTAGATGGCAGAAGATTTTTGCGTGTATCGGTAAGTGACATTGCTACTTGCGTAAAAAATCACAATGAATGCCATTTAAGAATTAGGCCACAAATAGCATTTCCATCTAGTAGGATGTCTATAACCCATAGACTTTTGGGGACTACTGCTAGTAGCGGTAAACATTCATATATTGCGATAAGAGCGATTGACCAGTCTGGGAGAATTATAATAGGAGATTCCTCAGAAGACAATGGTATAATAGCGATCAGTTCTGTCGGGCAAGCTGGGCAGGCTGTGCGTAAATTGATTGCAAAAATAGATGTTTCAAGTGGTGCATATTTAGGTTTATTTGACTTTGGTATATATTGCGGAACAAACTGTATTGGCTTGGGTCCAGATCAGCAATGACTAACAATATAGAAATCTTTTCAGACGGAGGTGCGAGAGGTAATCCTGGTCCTGCGGCGATTGGTGTTGTTATTGATCTAAAAGATGAAAAAAAAATTACTATAAGTAAAGCTATAGGTAAAACTACCAATAATGTGGCAGAGTATACTGCTGTAGTTGAGGCAACAAAATTGATAAAAAGTCAAAATATTATCTCGAACATAGACTTTTTTTTGGACTCTGAATTGGTAGTTAAGCAATTAAACGGGGTATATAAGGTAAAAGATGAAAATCTAAAAAAAATGTATTTTGAAATTAAGGAATTTGTGGTTTCATACCCTAAAATAATAACTTTTAATCATATTAGAAGAGAAAACAACAAAGAAGCTGATAAGTTGGTCAATAAAGCATTAGATGAGGATCAATTAAAAACCAAATCTTAAAAATTAAAGTACAGTTTGGGCTCTAATTATTTGGTCATATTTTAAATTTCAACTTCTAGTTTTAATTTAGCGTTAGTACTGTTGAATTTTCTCCTGTTTTTGGCTAGGATTGTCTTATGGAAAATCAGTCTAATGGTGGAAGTGAAAAAATATCTATTGTTTGTCAAAAAGAAGAAAAAACTATCAGATTTTGGCAAGAGAATAGAATTTTTGAAAAATCTGTTGAAATAAGACCTCGTGAAAATGAGTTTGTGTTTTATGACGGTCCGCCGTTTGCAACCGGACTTCCTCACTATGGGCATATTTTATCATCTGTCACCAAAGATCTTTTTCCTAGGTACCAAACTATGCGTGGCAAACGTGTTGAGCGTCGGTGGGGCTGGGATTGCCATGGTTTACCAATCGAAACTTTAGTAGAAAAAAAGCTTGGCATTTCGGGTAAAAAACAAATAGAAGAAAAGGGTGTGAGGCTATTTAACGATACTGCTCGTTCGATGGTTCTGGAATATGTTAGACAGTGGCGGGAAATGGTAAGTCGTATTGGACGATGGGTGGAGTTTGATAATTCATATAAGACAATGGACACCGATTATGTGGAAAGTGTTTGGTGGGTGCTAAAAGAACTTTGGAATAAGAAATTGATCTATGAAGGGAGAAAGGTTTTGATGTATTGTCCGCGTTGCGAGACACCTGTTTCAAACGCTGAAGTATCGATGGACAATAGTTATAAAGATGTTACAGACGAGACTGTAATAATTAAATTTAAGATAAAACCCGGTCAAAATTTTTTAGATAAGTTAAAGATTGAAAAGCCGGTATATGTTTTGGCATGGACAACGACCCCTTGGACGCTTCCAGCAAATGTTGCTTTGGCTGTTGGCGGTGAAATCAAGTATGCGATTGTAGAAAGTAAAAAGGGTGAGGAATTTTATATAGTTGCATCAAAACTAATCGAGAAGGTGTTTGCGAACGAAAAAGTCAAAATTTTATCCGATGAATTAACTGGTGCGGACCTTAATGGTTTAGAATATGAGCCTCTTTATGAGGTGCAAAAAGTTAAAAATTCAGGAAAAAAAGCGTGGTATATAACGACAGCGGAATTTGTTTCTACTGATGAAGGCACAGGTGTTGTCCACACGGCCGTGATTTATGGTGAGGACGATTTTAATCTCGGATTAAGTCTTGATTTGCCACAAGTTCCTTTATTAGACTCTTCAGGACACTATAACAAAGATGCTCCGAAATTTTTACAAAATAAATTCTATAAAGAAGCTGAAAGGGACATAAAGAAAGATCTTGAGGATAAGGGGCTTATATATTCTAAACAACAATATACTCATTCTTATCCATTCTGTTGGAGATGCGATAGTCCGTTAATTTATAATGCTATTTCAGCTTGGTTTATAAATATTCAAAAAAATAAAAGAAGGATTATCGAGCTAAATGAAAAAATCAATTGGCATCCAAAGTATTTGCAACACGGTCGCTTTTTGAACATTTTAGATTCGGCTCCTGATTGGAATATTTCCAGAAATAGATACTGGGCAACACCTCTACCGTTTTTTAAGTGCGAAAAATGTGGAAAGTTTAAATGTTTTGGGTCGATTGAAGAACTTAAAAAATCCTCGTGCAATTTTAGTGAAGTGTATCCTGACGAACAGAACGTTGATTTGCACAGACCATATATTGATGAACTAGAAGTGATCTGTGAATGTGGCGGAAAAGCCAAAAGAATTCCAGAAGTGATTGATTGCTGGGTTGAATCTAGCTCTATGCCATTTGCGCAATTTCACTACCCATTTGAAAATAAAAACAAATTTGAGTCAAAATACCCTGGCGATTTTATTGGGGAGTACATATCTCAAACGAGGGCGTGGTTTTATTATATGCACGTTATCGGATCGTTGGTATTTGATGACATCTCGTTTAAAAACGTTGTAACAACAGGTGTTATTCTAAACGAAAAGGGCGAGAAGATGTCTAAATCCAAGCAAAATTTTCCTGATCCATGGAAAATGATAAATGCTTATGGAGCTGATGCATTGAGATTTTATATAATGGGTTCTGTAGTAATGAACGCTGATAATTTATCATTTAATGAGAGGGAGTTACGCGAAACATATAATAAAGTAATTAATACATTGTCAAACATTCTAAAATTTTTTGAAATATATCATACGCAAGATGTCAAAAAATTTTCATATTCTAGTTTAACAATTCTGGACAAATATATCGTAAGCCGTTTAGAGGCTACTTTAGTTGATGTTACAGGTTCGCTTGATGATTACAACAGTGTTAAGGCATGCAGATCAATTAAATTATTTATTGACGATCTTTCCACTTGGTGGCTTAGGCGGTCAAGGGAGCGGTTCAGGCAACCTGGAAAAGACCGTGATATTGCTATGATGACATTAGGTTATATTTTAAAAAAACTATCCTTTATTGTGGCTCCAATAACGCCTTTTATTGCAGAAGAGCTATATCAAAAAGTAAAATCAGATAACGATCCGTTAAGTGTCCATCTCGCGGATTGGCCAAAAACCGATGAGGGTTTATCTGATAAGTCTGTTGAAGGCAACATGGAGAAAGTAAAAAAAATTGTTGAACTAGGTCATAGTTTAAGGGCGGCGAATTATTTAAAGGTTAGACAACCATTGTCATCTGTTAGTTTTGAAAAATTTAATCAAAACCATGAGGATTTTGAAGGTATAATTCTCGATGAGCTAAATATTGAGAAGCGTGTTGAAGTTACTAAAATGTCTGTTCCTAAAGAAACTGTGTCCGATAAAATTAAAGTAGCTATAGATATAAAACTTGACGATAGATTAAAGGAAATGGGCGATGTACGAGAGATTGTTAGATTAATTCAGGATAGAAGAAGGAAGAGTGGCCTAAAACCAGGACAAAAAATTGTCGTAAAATATAAGGTTTCTTCTGAATCAATGCGGGAATTTATGATAAAATTTTCCAAAGAAATTTGTGAGCAATCTTCTCTGGAATCAATTGAAGAAGATCCTAGTATTGAAGATGGGTATGAGGTCTCTATATCATCTGGTGATATAAAAATATTGTTTTAAATGAAATTTTCAAAATTTTCTGCCAATTTTGACTTTTGGTTGATTGCCATTCCAGTTCTTTTGGCGGTTGCGAGTATATCAACTCTTTTTTCGATTACGTCTGTAACTGGTAAAACTAATCTTGCGACTGATCAAATTATTAATTTTGTTATCGGTTTTGTGTTTTATTTTGCTGCTACCGCCTTTGATTATCGTCAGTATAAAACATACAGTTTTTATATGTATCTGTTTGGTATTGCTGGCTTGATTGCGGTTGTATTTTTAGGACAAACGGTTTTTGGTTCTACTCGATGGATTAATCTTGGTTTTATTCAGTATCAACCATCGGAATTGATGAAGTTTTTTACCCTTATTTTTTTTGCAGCTTTTTTGGCGGAGAAAAAAATGTCTGTAAAATCAATAGTTTTATATCTTGTGATGTCTGTAATACCGATTTATTTTGTCTTTAATCAACCTGATTTAGGAACGGCGCTTACCTTAATAGCAATTACTATAACTATTTTTTTAACAGCAAAACCACCTAAAAAAGTTATTGCTACCGTTTTGGTCGTTTTGTGTATAGCTGCGCTTATTGGCTGGTTTGGACTTAAGCCATATCAAAAAGAACGTTTAACGACATTTATGAATCCTTCATCCGACCCTCTTGGTAGTGGTTACAACGTAAACCAATCTAAAATAGCAGTTGGTTCGGGGGGACTAACGGGAAAGGGGTTTGGCAATGCTACGCAATCACAACTTCAGTTTATACCAGTTGCTCACGTTGACTTTATTTTTTCCGGCTGGGCTGAAGCAACTGGATTTGTTGGCTCATCAGCGATGGTTGTGGGTTATGTTTTACTATTATGGCGAATATTGGTCACAGCGTCTCGCTCCCAAGATAAATTTGGTGGATTGTTTTGTTTCGGTGTCACAGGTATGATTGTTTTTCAGATCTTTGTCAATATTGCAATGAATATCGGTCTTGCCCCTGTAACAGGAATACCGTTACCGCTTGTTTCGTATGGCGGAACGTCGGTTTTAACAACTATGCTGATTTTGGGAACGGTGCAAAGTATTTATTTACGTCAGCGATTATTGAAGTTTGACTGATTGACAAGAGGCTAAAAAAAAGCTATAATTTCTCAAGGACTTAGAAGATGTCTATTATTTCTTTGAATTCAAAACAGTATGTAATAAATGAAGGCGAAAAAATCGCTGTTTTAAAGCTGGGTAAAAATGCTGGTGATATTTTTGAAACCAAAGATATTTTGACTGGTCAAGCATTAAAACTGAAAGTGGTAGAAAACAAAAAATCCTCTAAGACAAAAGTGTTAAAATTTATTAAGAAAAAGGGTTATAAACGAACACTTGGTTCGAGGGATCATTTAAGTATTATAGAATATGTTTCAACCGGCGGAAATAAAGAAATTGATAAGAAAACTAGTAAAGTAAAGAAAAATACGGCAAAATGAAAATAACCGAATATTTTAAAAGTGTGGTTGAGGAAACCAAAGCAATCGTTTTTCCTCCGAGAAAAAGGGTTGTTGTGGACAGTTCGATAGTTATAGCATCGCTAATTTTGGGAGGGGCACTTATTGGGATAGTGGATTTTGGTTTTTCCAAGTTAGTCCAGCAATTTATTTTATTAATACAGCAATAAATCATGGATCAAAAAGAAATTAAGAACATAAAACAAGAGGGCAGAAAAGGTTGGTATGTAATTCACACTTATTCTGGTTATGAAGATCAGGTGGCGGAAGGACTGAAGCAAAGAATCGAATCAATGGGGATGTCGGATTATGTTTTTAGTGTTATGGTGCCGACTGAAAAGCAGATCGAAATTAAAAACGGTAAACGAAACACTGTTGAAAAAAAGATATTTCCAGGTTATGTAATGGTTGAGATGATTGTCACTGATCAGTCTTGGTATGTCGTAAGAAACACACCGAACGTTACGGGGTTTGTGGGTTTTGGTGTTAAACCAACTCCCATGAGTGATGAAGAAGTCGCTAGGATAAAAAAGAGAATGAGTATAAAAGAGCCCAAGCATAAATTGGAGTTTGCGATTGAAGATTTAGTCAGGATCAATGACGGACCACTGAAAGGTTTCGAAGGTAAGGTTACGGAGATTGACGAAGAAAAAGGTAAGATTAAAGTTTCGGTTAATATGTTTGGTCGTGAAACACCGGCAAATATTGACTTTTTACAAGCAAAAAAAATATAAAAAACCGAGAATTTCTAAGATATTAGAGGGAAGATGGCAAAAAAAGTAAAGACAGTTATAAAGATTCAAGCTCCTGCAGGTAAGGCAAATCCAGCGCCGCCGATCGGTCCGGCACTTGGTCAGCATGGTGTTAATATTATGGATTTCGTTAATAAGTTTAACGAGAAAACACGTGAAATGGGTGATACTATTGTGCCTGCAGAGATTACTGTTTATGAAGACAGGACTTTTGATTTTATTCTAAAAACCCCACCGGCTGCGGTTTTATTGATGAAAGCGGCTAGGGTCTCTAAGGGCTCGGGTACACCGAACAAGGACAAGGTTGGCAAGGTTACGAAAGATCAAGTTAGAGAGATTGCGCAAAAGAAGCTGCAAGATCT
>Ga0172381_10008263_pt1 | contig 10203 bp, 20 predicted proteins | sample Leawel6488metaG_FD_119754 | JGI IMG/M metagenome (GOLD analysis project Ga0172381, IMG submission 119754) | Leachate microbial communities from a municipal landfill in Southern Ontario, Canada - Leachate well 64-88 metaG | ecosystem: Engineered > Solid waste > Landfill > Unclassified | place... | reverse complement strand
CACGGATAAAGACCGTAGAGTGTTTCCATGCACCAGCAATACTCAAAATAGCCCCTCATGAGTGAGACTCCCCGCCATCACCACCATCGCCAACGGCATAGTAATTCGGCTCCTTCGGCGCGGTTTGCCCTACATATCCCGCATTCTCAATGGGACAGTCGGTACTAGTTACAGGGCCGTCATAATCAGCAACAGTCACACTCGGAACACTCTTCGTGGCGGGCGCGAGGAGGGAGGCATCAAGCAGGTAGAGGTCACAATCCGCATAGGGCAGATACTCCCTGCCGTTGCTCATCTCCATCGTAACGAGGGAACAATGGTTAAGAGGGTCTCCTTCCTGCACCAAAGCAGCACATTTCTGTATCCTCTCCCTCTCTGCTGCCACGCCCTCGGCACGGGAGGCGGAGATGAGGGAGCCTACTACTCCTTTTGCCTCCTCTCGGCATTGCTCTAGCGTGATTTGAACGCGATGCGCACCTTGTTCCTCGTCATATATCGCATCGGCAACGTATCCGACAATGTTTGATTGCAGTTCCTCAACCTTGGTCATGCTCGGCCTCCTTTGCCAGCAAAACGTCCAAATGTGTATACTCGGTCATGGCTTCAGCACCACGAGGACTCCCCCTTCAGGGAAATCCTGAATACACCGTGCGCTTCTCAGGGGGATATTCTGAGAATCCCTTGCACAATTCACCCAATAGACTTTACACTCTCCGTTGGAATCCAATGCCGCGCATTCCTGCCCATCGTCCATGAGGCAGAATCCAGAGGTGGCTTTGGGTATTACTCGGACGGGAGGAGAACCGAACTTTCTCATGCCTTCACCTTCTTCTTGGACTTCTTCACTTCCGCCTCCAACTCCTTCCGCAGGAGAGATTGCGTTTTCGGGTCAATGACTGCCGCATGTTTGTCAATCCACTCCTTCACCTTCTTGACGTTGCTCATAGTGCTTGTGAGAGACGCAGATAGTACCGCGTCATGGTATCCAAGGTAAAAGAGTTAATTTCCACCATGCCATGAACGGAATCAGGATTACTCTCTAGGGGTGCCTTGGTGAGGGAAAAGAAAAATGACTCTCCCTTCCCGTCTGCGCGAATCTCATCCCTCCCAGCAGAAATAGCGTGAACAACCTCCTCCTCCAACTCTTTCTGAATAACTCCGCGTTTCACCCATGATTCAGGAATCCACAAAAGGGTTGCCGTGATTCTACTCGTAACGAGTTCTACCATACTGCTACCTCCTTTGCCTTCCTCTCTCTCCACCACAGCTTCATGCGTTCGCTCATCCATGTGTTATAGTTCCTGAAATGCGTAATCCTCACGTTCTCCTCGCAGACATCCGTTACCCAAGTGGAATAATCAGTATGGATAATGGCGGTCACTCTCGTCTTGAAGTGAGGGCGGTTCTCTTTCAGCCACAAAACCACATCCTCTATTTTCCCTCCGAGATTGTCCAAATCCCAACAGCACATAAGTCCTCTGGCATATTGGGTCACGATAGGGCGGTTGGAAAAACCGGGGATACTTGGAATGGGTCGTACTCTCATACGCGCTCCAAGTCATAGGGATGTCTCCGTTCATCAACATCAAAGCACCCCGTCTTCGTGAAGACTTGCGGTTCCTCGTGGTCGCCGAAGTCAATCAAGGCAACCACCGTGTACCTTCCTGCCCTCAGGGTTGTCGTCAGAACGCGAACAGATTCCCCTTCTCTCGTGCGATAATGATTTCCCAACTTGATAAGGTCTCTCATCAACACCTCCCCAAAATTACTGTCTGTCGATAGGATAGACACATTCCAGAATAGTGTGTGAAGAAACTATGAAGAAAACAAGGGACCAATTGCGTCATTAATTCGCCTCTTGGCAATCTCCATGTATTCCTCGCTAATTTCAATTCCGATGAAGTCTCGATGCTCCAAGATGCAGGCAATCCCCGTCGTGCCTGAACCCATGAAGGGGTCGAGGACAACGCCACCGGTCGGGGTTCGGGTCAACTTGCAGAGATAGCGCATGAGGTCAAGAGGCTTGACGGTTGGATGGGAATTACGTTGTGGCGCACTTGCCCCCATGACCTTGCCGCTTCCATTCGTTTGCCCTTCCCAGTTGGATATACCAAGCGGACGGGTTTCTTGTGGCTCCATATCTTCCAGCCCCGCGTTCCGTTCGCTTGATGATGCTTTAGCGGTATAGAAGAAACGGGAAGCACCGCCGTGGTCATTGAATCCTAATGGACCATAGTTTTTCCGTTGAAGGAACCATAGATGCCGTTCTTTCCGGGAGTCTTGTTGCCACCGCCACCAGAACTGAACGACTCCCCGCTCTGCTCATCCAGCAACCGTGCGCTTTCCTCATCGAGCAGGAGATTGGCGGGCCAACGACCGATGGCGTCGGGTTTCTCGTAGTCTTGACCACCAAACTTGTTCAGGGTCAATCCGTTCGCCATTGCTGACGTTCTACCCTTGCGACCCTGTTCTATCTGCTCCGTTCCTATCCTTCCCCCATCAATGTTCAGTCCTGCCACACCCCACTTCTGCGCGTTTTCGGCATAGGTTCCTTCAAGGGGTTTCATGGCAACGATGATGTATTCAACGGCGGGTTTGAGTGCGGTTCCCCAACCTTGCCACACTTGCGCTTCCTCGGACATGGTTCGTATCTCGCGCTCTGCCAATTCCGTTGGCCTTCCCGCATGCATGTGCCCACCCTGCATACCGATGTCCACGGTTTCAGTGCCGATAACCTCTCCGACATAACCACTTGCCTTGCTAATGGCTTTGGCTATGTCCATACTTTTCGGAAATCCTTGGCCAAAAAGCCAGCACATCTTGTCGCGTATCTCCCAACCTGCATCTTCAATGGCACAGGTCAGGCGATGTTCTGTACGAGTTCCTCCGAATGCGAGCAATATGGCCCCAGGCTTGGCAACACGAAGGGCGGCTTGCCAGAACTCCATGCCTGGCACCCCGTGATCCCACGACTTCCCCATGAAGTCGAGGCCGTAGGGTGGGTCTGTGATAATAGAGTCCACGCTGTTCTCGGCAAGGGTTGGCATGACGGCAAGGCAATCGCCGGTGCGGAGGTCAATCATTTTTTATCTCCACCCTCACCTGAACCTCATGCCCATTGAGGATGACCGTTTGAGAAATACCACACATCATTTCCAACACATACCACAAAGCGTCCACATCCCCGAAGAGATTTCCGTGGTCGAGATTATCCATTGGGAACCTCATCGAGAAACCGCTGGTATCTCTTGTCAAAGAAAATCACGTTCTCCCCTTGCCTTCCGTTCCTATTCTTGGCAACCGTCAACGAAATCCTCCGCACATCTTCGGGAAGTCCTACGGTATCGGAATCTTCATTCAGGATAATGGCGACATCGGTATCATAGGCAATTCCGTCCGATCCCCGCATATCCGCGATAGAGACTCCTCCCTTTTCGGAGACGCTTCTTCTATTCGCCGCGACGATGGAAAGGAGGGAGATATCCAATTCCTCCGATAAGGATTTCAATTTATTGGAAATGGAATCCAATTCTGCCGTCCGCGATTCATGTCCGTGGTCGTGGAGCATCTGAAGATAGTCCACTCCCGCGATGGCAATGTTATGAGTTATTTTTGCCCTCCTGATGGTCAAACATACATCGTCCACGGTCTTCTTGGAACGGACGAACCAGATGGGAAGGGAGGCGAGTTTCTCGTTGGCCTTTATGACTCTCAACCATTCGTCATCGGTCAATTCTCCTGTAAAGTACTTGATGGCGTTGACCCCTGAAATGGCGCTCACCATCCTCCATGCCACGAGTTCGGGTTTCATCTCGACCGAAACCACCTCTACGGGGAATCCCTGAAGAGCAGCATTGAGACTAATCCAGAAGAGAAGAGCAGACTTTCCGACGGACATCCGTGCCGCAATCGTGTACATCGTTCCTGGATAGAATCCATGCAGCAAATCATCCATCCCCTGAAGATTCGCTCTCGGAACATGCTGCCCATGCTTGGCAGAGGACATATTCCCTAAAAGCTGTTGGCAAACCTGCATGGAGGATTCTTCCAATCCCGTATCCCGATGGACTAAGGCATTGGCAAGCATGGTTTCCATCTCGTGTGAGTCTGGTTTCGGAGAAAGGCCCAATTCATAGGCGTCTCTGGAAGCCCGTATCATGGAGCGGATATGGGCGAGGTCGATAATCGTAGAGGCGTAATAGGAGGCATTCGCCGTGGTCGGCACCATCTCCGTGAGCTTCTTGAGATAAGAAGAACCCCCGATTTTGTCTAACTTCCCCTCCTTCTTAAGTTGCGAGGCTACTGTAACGGAGTCGATGTTCTGATTGAGAGAAACCATTTTTGTAATGACGTTTGCGATCTCCACATGCTCGTCGAAGTAGAACTCATCGGGGGCAACATTCGCCGTGATGACGAACTTCCCCTTGGGGTCGGCAAGCCAACAGCCTAAGAGGGACTGTTCTGCCCCCATGTCGGAAGGAACGAGGTTATCCATTCCATTCCTCCACATTTGCCTTCCCTATCGAACTCATATCATGTTTCATCGGCTCTCCTTTCGCCCTCGACAGCCAATTCCGAATGAAGGCCCCATAACTCTTGTACTTCTTGGAAGGATTATCAAGGAGCCACGCCGCCATCTTTGCGAGTTCCGTTTCAAGAACAACCGAAGGATAGGCGGTATGCCAAAGGGCGGTATGCTTCTCATCAATCCCTTCCCATGCTCCTTTCTCATAATCAAATCCGATTTCCGGCGCATTGCGTACTACCTTCTTCTGAATAGAAGGAGAACTTCTTTTGAGTACAGTATTCTTTTCTGTTCTTGTCTGTGTATCTAAAGATGTAACTACAGTGTTACTGTTTTTTCCATCAGTCGCAGACAGCGTTTGAGTGCCTTCCGTCTGCCCTAGCCCTGCCCTTCCGTCTGCCCTTCCGTCTGCCCTATCTCCATAAGGTAGTTGGTAGAGCGACCAATTCAACCACGTTATCAGCCTCGGTGCGTCTGCCCTTCCGTCTGCCCTTCCGTCTGCCCACGTTTTACAGGCTCTCAATTTGTCAACTGTTCGGCGCACTATTTTGACGGAACAATCCTTGCCACATAGCTTGGCAAGCTCCGGCAGGGTTGTCACAAACTGTCCCGGCTGAAGGTGATAGGTGCGTTCGTGAAAACGCAAGTCATGCTCCGTCCGTGCTGCCAAGAGAAGGGATTGGAAAAAGACGCTGCGCTCGGCGCAGGAAAGGGAGAGAAAATCGCCGCTATCCAGCAACCTGGAATAGACGGCGATCCATGCACCCCTATAGTCTGGTTTCATATTGATGGTTCCTCATGGCTCTCACCTGACCTCTCCTGACCGCTTGATAGGGGTGGCGGCACTGGGGTCAAGTCCAGAGTTCAGACGGGTCATGAGCCTGTCCTAGCCGCCACGCTTCGCCATCTACGCGGCATTCGCCGTCTCGCTGGCTCGGTACACCATACTCCTTATTGCTTAGAAGTCAAGCTCTCTTGAACGGGAAGGGAGTCCCCATAAACAGCGGGCATAGTTGCTACGGTTGTTGCCTCGGTTGTCGCCGGAACATGCCGATACCGCATCGCCGCGCCTGCCTTATAGCCTTTGCGGTATGAGGCTCTTTTCTCTTCTACCAACAGATCGAGGAGTTCCTTCTGACTCATCATGACAAGAGAACCGATCTTCATGTCTCCTCCTTCGGGGTTTCTCTCGCCCCTGCAATCAGCTTCATCGCCCTCGCTTCCCATTCCTTATAGGCTCGTACACCAGGAATCATGGAGGCAAAGATCATGCCCGCCTGTTTGATGTCCGATTCCTCGAATCGAAACTCCTGTGCCGGACTCTCATCATCATGGGCGCACTGAACGATTGTCCACCCCACTAGGGGGGTGTCAGGAAACTTCCTGTTCCAGAGATAATCGTAGGCTCCCAATTCAAGGACGCTCTCGGCGTAGATATGCTTTGAGGACTTCCAATCGTAGAGATAGCCAGAGTTGAATACGCAATCCAGCCGTGCGCGGACTTTCAACTCTTCATCATCGATGGGGAACTCCACTCGGAACACGTTGGGGTCGTGCTCATAGATAACTTGGAAGTGTTCCCTTGCCCATTCCTGGAGTTTTCCCCATGCAAGTCCTCCATGCTCTACCGCTTCGGGATCGAGATAGGCGTCTACCAAATCTTTCCCCATCGGCTCAATGACTTCGGAATACTTCTTCTGAAACTCGTAGTGCATGATACGTCCGGCATATCTTCCCAAGAGAGAAACGCGGTTATGGTCTTTTCCTTCTAGGGCAAGTTTTCGCGCCCAATTCAAGAGGAAGGGTTTGTCTGCAAAAGAGACAATCTCACTTACGGAAAGCCAGCCGTCCTTCACTTATGCCTCCAGTATGACAATCATCTTCCGCAACTGAGAATCACTCAATTCCGTATACTTCTGAGCATGGAACAGGGACTCGAACATATCATGGACATCCTTCGTGGTCTTTCCATGCTTCTTTGCCGTCTCATACATGGCAGAGACAAGCTCCTTGGTCGAGGCTTCAGGAAGGACATCGGCAATGTCAGAATCAGAAGGTTCCTTGATATCGGGCTTGGCAATGTCGGGCTTCCCGTCAAACATGGAGGTATCCTCTTTTGGTGTATTCGAAATATCCATATCCTCAACATCTTGGGTGAAGATATCCGAAGCCCCCGTGACCGTGAGAATGGCATCGACAAAGGCCCGCTTCTTCGCCATCTTCAAGACCGTATTCGCCATATCATCGGGGTTCTGCCTGATTTGCTTGACGGTATAGGATGAACCGCCCTTTCCCTTCTTGTACGCAATTCGTTTCAGGTTTTCAGGGGTGGCGTTGAATTCCTCATCGGAAACAGACGCTCTCCACTTGAACTTTTCCTCACCCGTAGAACACTCTCCCACCCCCTCCCCAAGGAACAATCCCGACTGGACGGAATGGAGGGAAACGTGGGCAGTCACCCGAATGGCGTCCTCACTCCGCTCAATCTCGGTCGTAACGGTCGGAGCAAGTTGGAAGGTTGTAGCCAAGACTTCTGCCCCTGGCTTCAGGAGGGTAGGCTTATTCGTTCCTGGTACGACCCCATAATGGGTGTCCTTAATCATGACCTTCTCCATGACCGTATGAATCAACTGGACTCTCGCCATGACATTCTGCATGGAGGAAGCCCCAATCATCAATCCGCTTGAACCTACTGGTGCGATTTCATTCTCACTCATCTATTCCTCCTCATGGACATTCCATTCGCTCACGGTATCTTTAGCATACTCAATCCCCGCCTCGAACCGTTCATTCATCGCCACATCAAACAACCGCGTCACTTCTTTCATGTCTCCTTGGTCAAATGCGACAATCATTCCCGCAAGACACTCATCCTCCAGTGGCGTTCGCTTCTCATGGACACTTGGCTCCTGATGGACACTTGAAAGTTCGTTACTCGTCTGCTCACTCATCTGTTGCCTCCCCCGCTCCGAATACGATATCGGAACGTGCTTCAAGTATAGTGGACAGCCCCACGAATGCAAGCGTTGTGAGGATTATTCACAATAGACACGGTAACGCGAAAGGACGCGAGCCTTGAAAATGGACGCGCAATCATACGGCGACCGATTCCAAATCTTCGCTATGGGGCTAGAATCGCGCCACATTCACCGTTGAGAGGGCGAAAATGGGCATACTGGCGGCCAGGACATGAAAAAGCCCCCAATGAAGGGGGCGGTGGTGCGATATGTCGGAGTGGCTACTTGTGGTTGGTCATGCCTCCCGTTGTCCAGGTGAACTGCCCGCCGTCATGCTTCTCGTACAGGCTGGCCTCTTCTAACTCATAGCCTGCGCGATGCAACTGCTCGGCTGCTGCTTCATGGTCTCCCTCTTTGCGAAGAAGCGTTGCGAAGTGCAGAGCAAGCCGCGCCTCCTTGATGTGCTGACTGACGGTCTTCTGGTTGTCGGTCATACTCTCACCCCACCAAGCGCACACGTCCGGCATGTATCCGAATGAGTCCAGGGGCAGGCGTCGCAGGGGTGGGTCTGTTCCCTTCTCGCTTCGTAGACTTCCAGGTGTTCCCTTGCTTCTCTCCAGCGTTTCGCCGCGTCAAAATCACCGTCCAGCATGGCACGGCCCCAAAGACGTTGAAGGTGCTGAATGGCGGCGCTCATGATTCCGCCTCCCCACCAAGTGCGCGAGCCTCGGCACGAATGAATGCATCCCAATCCTCAGCTGCGAAAGCGGCGTCAAGACCGGAAGTCCGGGGAACACGAGTCGGGGTACTTGTGTACTCGTGGAAAATGTAATAATATTTTCTCCCCTGGCGAACGAGGTTCAGCAGATTTTCAAACTGGTGGCTTCTCGTAATGTGTCTCATGGTGTCAGCTCCTACAGCCACGACTGACGGAGAGCGTAACCGCCGCTATGGTGATGAACGCCAGCGGTACGGGGCATCCCGTTTGTGTGGTCGTTACTGGGGCAGTTTTCACCGGTGCAGTCAAACCCATCAGGGAATAGAACACATGCAAGGTTATAAACTGCTTCAAATCCGACATCCATACCGCAACCGGAAACCTTGAAGCCGTCATTATTATAGTCCCATGCAAACCCGCACAAGTCAGCAAGACTCCCTGAAATGTTTATGGGTTCGTTGTCTTTCATGGCGTAGACGGTGACAACGCGAAGCATACCAGAACGGGAAACGTGTTCAACCTTTGTATAGAGGGTGTCCCCAGGTTTGACAAGCGCCTGAATCCTTGCGAGTGCGTCGGCTTTCTGTTGCTTTGTTGCCTTCATTCTTTACCTCCCCAGAGCCTACCCCTGCGGGCCTCCGGCTCACTAACGCTTGGCGTCTAGTGCCATTCTGTACTCGTCCAGAATATGTCCAAGATCGCGGTAGATGTCGAAAATGCGGATATATGTCCAGTATGCGCTGGGATCGGAAGTGTTCAGCTCTTTGGTCAGTTTGGCGATAACGGACTCGATCTGTTTCTTTGCACTCGCGTCCAGTTCTCCCGTGACGGTCGGGATCGGGGTCAGTTCTTGTGCAAGTTGTGTGAGGGTCTTCATCGGTTTGTACCTCCAGCTTAGAGTAGACTATGTTGTAGTCTCTATCAGCATTCTAGCGCATTCTGGGGATTTGCAACAGCACGGGGCATGACAATATGAATATATCGTGAAGATTGGGCATGAATCAACGTCCCAATATCATGGGGCAGTAGGCATGATGCAGGATATAGGGATTCATAAAGAACTACCTGTCTTAATTCCATAAGACGCCTTACAATAATAAGGCGTTCTGACTCATGGCGGGGGACAAAGGGGAAACCCATATAAGGAAGGGGATACAAGAGGGTGGGGAATGAATGAGTATATGGTACTCTTGTCTTGTATGAATGGATGGGGCATTGGACAGATGAAGAAGGCTTGTACTACTCTACTAGTACAAACATATGATGATTCTGTCATATGTCACTTTCATCATATGACAACCTTGACATATGTCGGTTTTATCATATAATGAGAACATGAAGAAGCCAATCAAGCAGTTACCTGTTGTCCTGGGAAGTGAACCTATCGCCTACCATGCTCCTGTCCAATCTCCACAAATCACTATTTGTGAACATAGCGAGTTATCCACAGGATCGGGGGAGGGCATAGAAGCTGAACGTCCTGCTACTCTCGGTGTTGTCCCTGGTGCCATTGACGGCATGAACTGGCCCGATGATTGGCACGAAGGGCAGGAAGGCTGGCCAAAGAAGGGCGGGCAGGAGACCGGAGGTAGGTCGGAGAAAGTTTTGCCGCCGCCCAAAGTAACCGCTAAGCCCTCTTCTCCTCGTTCCTCTCTTGGAAAGCCCCTTTCCACAACCTCCTGTCCCAAGGTGTCCACAGATGTCCCAAGGTGTCCCAAACCCCTTCTCAAATCTCCCTCTCCAAAATCCCCTCTTAACCCTGATTCGGATATGCCCGTTTTAGGCGATTTGGATACCCTAGGAGAAAAGAAAGGGGGGGAAGTGGTACAATCATACCCCCAAGTCCCATTTACCCCCGAAAATGGGCCTCCTTTTGATACGACGGAAGAGAAAATTGCCTCTCCCTTCATCACGGGGAACGAGAGGATCGACAGAAGGACGGCTTTTACCCAGTATTGTCGCTTGGGAGAGGGCCGGACGTACCTCAAAGTGGCGAATGTCAT
>Ga0172381_10008262_pt1 | contig 10203 bp, 12 predicted proteins | sample Leawel6488metaG_FD_119754 | JGI IMG/M metagenome (GOLD analysis project Ga0172381, IMG submission 119754) | Leachate microbial communities from a municipal landfill in Southern Ontario, Canada - Leachate well 64-88 metaG | ecosystem: Engineered > Solid waste > Landfill > Unclassified | place... | reverse complement strand
TTCCCTGAATATCAGGCTGTAGGTTCTCAGGTGCTTCAGGATGTGATTGAGCGATTAGACAAAGCCTACAAAGCTTTCTTCCGCAGAGTTAAGAATGGCAAAGGTAAAGCTGGATTCCCACGTTTCAGAAGCAGGGATAGGTATGATTCGTTTACTCTCAAACAGGCTGGGTGGAAACTTGACGGCAGATATTTAACTATCCGTAATGTGGGAAGATTTAAGCTCAGACTATCACGCCAGATTGAGGGTGATATTAAGACAGTGACAATCCGAAAGGTCGTTGGTAAGTGGTACGTGTGCTTCTCTTGTGATAAAGTGCCGGAACGTAAATTAGAATCATGCACAAAAGATGTTGGGATAGATGTTGGAATTAAATCATTCAGTGTGGATTCAGATGAGTATAGAGAGTTTAACCCTGCGTTTTTTAGGCAATCTGAGAAAGAACTAAGGATTCGACAGAGAACGCTCAGCCGAAGAGTAAAAGGCTCTTATGGTAGACGGGGGGCTCGGTTGTTAGTTACTAAAACCCATGAGAAAGTCACCAATCAACGTAATCACTTTCTGCACAGGGTAGCCAATCACTACATTAAAAACTATGGTGTGATTTACATTGAAGACTTAAATATTAAAGGCATGAGCAAGAATCATCACCTTGCTAAGTCAATTAACGATGCAAGCTGGGGAAAATTCTTTGAGATTCTAAACTACAAAGCGGAAGAGGCTGGTAGAATGGTAATCAAAGTACCTCGGTTTGAACCAACGAGTAAGACTTGTAGTGCCTGCGGTGCGATAAATCAGGAGCTAACCCTCAGTGATAGGCAATGGGTATGTAAATCCTGCGGTACATTGCATGACAGAGACTACAACGCAGCAAAGAATATTCTTAGGGTCGGGCAGACCCTTCAGGAGTTAACGTATGGCACTAGCCAAAGCGTATCCTGAGAATCCCTGCACTTTAGTGCTAGGGAGTGTCAAGAGGTGATAAAAAGAATAAGAAAAGATGAGCCGGAAGCGCATACATTTGTAGTGTTACAAAAGGAACAGATTTAAGGAGCCAGAATAATTATGAAGAAAAAGATTTGGTTATCTATAATAGCTATTATGGTTTTAGCTACATCCCTTTTATTTGTAAGTTGCGAAGGTGGGCAAGGTATTCAAGGATTAAAAGGTGATAAAGGCGACCAAGGGATTCAAGGACAGCAAGGGATACAGGGGATACAGGGATTACAAGGTGTGCCAGGTATTCAGGGCGAAAAAGGGGATGATGGAGACAAGGGAGAAAAAGGGAATACTGGTGCAACAGGAGCCACTGGTGCTGCTGGTGTAGGCATCCAAGGGGCACAGGGTATTAGGGGTGAGACCGGAGCTACTGGCGCGACAGGTGCACAAGGTATCCAAGGTGAGAAGGGTGATAAAGGGGATACTGGAGAGACCGGAGAGCAAGGCTTACAGGGCGTCCAAGGTGAAACAGGTGCTACTGGCGCACAAGGTGTTCAAGGCGAGGTAGGAGCCACTGGTGCTATGGGAGCGCAAGGTATCCCCGGCCCTGAATATTCAGCCTATGTATTTTTAGTCCAGAAAAATATCAATGATTGGTCATGGATTAATGGTGGAGCATGGGCGTTAGTCCAGTATAAACCCATTGGCAATACATTTGATTATAAAATTACAGCCCAAGGACTTAATCCCGATGTTTCTTACTCACTAGTTTATTACAATAATTCTACTCATTCAGAGCAACAGCAAGGTACATTAATTGCATCTGGGATTACTAACAGTGTAATTGAGGGTTCGGTAAATCTTAATTCTAATCTACCATTCTCTAATGATTATAATCTAAGCAATCCTACGGATTTTGCGGATGCACCTGATTATTATGCTAGTACTAGAGGTGCGAAACTTTGGTTAGTCCCGTCAAGCGTATATGCAGATATGCAAGTGAGCTTTACTAATTGGGCTACTGACGCACCTACCTTCTTATTTGAGACAAATCTTATATTGTATTTTGATACTGACGTAATACCGTAATACTTGACAAAATAAAATATAGTATAGTACAATCATCTAAAGTCCCGACAGAAAAACTGGGTGGACTGCCTAAAGGATAATAACCTTTGGCAGTTCACCTTTTTGTTTTAAGGAGATATTGTGGATAGACCTTTATGTTGTAATCGTAAGATGCAGAAATCAGGATTTCGGTGGTCAGGCCGCCACAAAGTCCAGCGTTATGTATGCTGTAAATGTGGAAGAACTACGGTTAAGAATAGCTAAATAGTATGGTTACAATATCTTTTCCGATGAGAAATTATAATAAGAAACCTATATTATGGTGGGTGGGTTTTGTTTCCTCTATTCTCTTGGTAGTTCTAACTACTTTTAATACTGTCTTAGCTTCTGGTTTCGGCGGGTGGATATCTGAGAAATTAATAGATAGAGATGGATTAACTGATTCCAATGTATTGATAGGGAGCGGAACTACTAATTCTGGTTTAGATGTTGCTATGAGTGGTAGAGCTACTGCTACAGGGGCAACGAATGTCTATATGGATGGGGTAGGAACACATGCGACATTAAATGGGAATCTGGCTACTCTAAACGGGTTTCCAAGTGTTTATGTTTACTTCCAGTGGGGATATGATGGCGTAAATTATATCGGGGCAACTACTCCGCAGCTAATGAATGCTACGGGAGTCTTTACAGATACGATAGCACATTTTGACCCAGGTAAAACAGTTTATTATAGAGCCGCCGTAGATTCTGACGGATTAAGTTTCTCTTCTCCCTCTACTTTTATTACTGAAGGTAGTATAGCGGCGGGATTTAATTTACTTAATGGAGTGGTTGTTCTTGTTTATATAGCTTTAATGCTTTTTGTAACTATAAAGATAATGATGCATTCTACTATAGCGGGGTTACTTTTCTCTGCTGTAGCGATATATATAGGTGAAGCGTTTATTCAGGCTATACAGGTAGCTTTAAATTCAATGTTCTAAGGGGGAAAATCATGCTTAAATTTATTAAGAGTATAACCAAGCGAAAGATATTTATTGGAGTTACTGCAATAGTAATATCTCTAGCCTTGATATTTTCAGGATTTGAGATACACGATAAGATATCGCCGCAGTCGGATAGCAATTTACGAGTTGGTATAGGTGAGAAAGTTATCACGATTGGAGATGTAGCCTATGCTGCTGGAACTGCGGACTACACGTGTGATGGGGTAGATGATGATGTTCAATTTCAAGCAGCATTAAATGCACTTCCGGCCAATGGCGGAAAAATCTCTGTCTTAACAGGGAACTATGTCTTTAGTGCTAATGTTACACGTGCAATAAATAATGTGACGGTAGAAGGTAATGGTTTATCATCTAATTTTACGCGAGATGGTGTAAATGCCATATTTGTAGCAGGTGGGAATAATTGGACATTTAGAGACATATTATTAGACGCTGGAGGAATTAGTTTAGGCTCTACTACAGGCTGGACATATGAGAATGTGCAAATTAGTACGACCTATTATGCCTATCGTACTGATAATACCATTGGAGCTAGTTCATGGGATATACCAGTTGGTCGTTCTGCCACCTACACCATTGCTGCCAGTGATGCTCCAGCACATGTTAAGGCACAGGCAGATTATGTCTGTGATGGTACGGCAGACAATGTAGAGATTCAGGCGGCGATTGATGCCTGTCCTGCTCCGGCTGTGGTTTACACTAATATGATTGAGGGTGGAAGTTCAATTTTGCTGACAATGGGGACATTCAATATTGCTGCTACCATTATCATTGATAGACCAGCAATGGGTATTAAGGGAATGGGCACAGCAGCAACCACACTAAAGGCTATCACCAATCTGAACGATAATATAATTGAGTTTGATTCCACTTCATATGCTGATGGATTATATCAAATATATCTTAGTGATTTTACAATAGATGGAAACGCATCTAACCAATCAGTCTCTGGTACTGGGATTGATTTCAATGGTTGTCATGCTAGTTATGTTGAAAGAATCCAAATCTTATACCCTAAATTCTATGGTTTTTATGCTAATGGAGCTACTAAACCAGTTGACTACGTAACCTTTAATGATTGTTTCGTAGTTAATTCAGGGAAGGATGCTTTTTATACTACAGGAGCGGTTAATCAGATACACATAAATAACTGCTATGTATTGCTTGTTGCAAGTACTTATTATGGTATTAATATAAATAATTCCAGTGGAGTATTTATCAATAACTATACATACGATGGCGGTGCTCCTGGTGTAGGAAGTGGAATATTTTTAGGTTCTGCAAGTAAAGTATCAATAAAACAATCCCATATTTATGGAGTAGAATCCGGGAAGTCAGGAATATCAAATTCTCTATCATCTTATGTAACAGTGGAAGATACGATTATTGAGTCTGGGTCAGCAGGAACAAATTCTCTATACGCTATAAGCACCTATGCTTGGGGTAATATATATGATATAAAATTATTGAATAATAGGGTTTCTGGACTATGGGATTCTTCTATTTGGTGTGGTGGTGGAGGAACTCCTGTTTTTAATGGACTTCAGATTAAAAACAATAAATTAGTTGCATCCACCGCTGTCAGTGTTATTAACCTTGATGTCGCTGCCACCTATCCAGATTTGCAAGTAATAGGTAATACTGGTTGGATTTCTTCTTCTGAAGTCCGTACCGCCTTCGGTACTTTAACCGCTGGAAACGCCAATGCCATATTCTTTTCATGGCACAATCCCGAAGCACAAGATATCCTTATCAAGAAGGTTGTCATTGAAATAACTACACCTGGTGGTACCGCCCTTTCAGTTGGTCAAGTGGGCATTGCCGATGATGCTACAGGAACAAATCTTGGTACTGAGTTCTTCCCTGCTGCTGGTATTGACCTAAATACCGCCGCAATATATGACTCATGGAACGTTGCCGATACAGGGCAACAGGTAAAGTGGATATTCTGCGAAGATTCAGCCGCTGCTACCAATGGGTGGGTTGTCGGGCAAATACTTACTCAAAATGCGACTGCGTTAGTTGGTCGGTACTATATAGAATATGTCGGAAAGTAAGATAAATAAGCCTTGTGAAGACTGCACCGTAAACATAGAAGAGGCGATACTATTTGATAAAATAACTTGTTACCGAACTCGCCCAGAATGGAAAGAGTGGAGAGAAAAGAAGGATGCTGATGATTTAGAGTTCCGCCCAAATCCCCGTAATCCGCAACACATCTAAAGAGGATAATAGATGTTCTTTCTTCAAATGTATAACATAGCAAGATTCAGCGAGTTTACTCTCTAATACATCAGGGCTGTCTATGTGTTTTTTTAAGCGGAGACACTCAGAGCATGTTTCAATTTGTGTGTTCATTCGGTCTCTCTCCCATATGGTGTATTAAAAACCTTTTTCATCATCAATCTCGTTTATTAAAGTATCTACTTCGTGATTTTTTGCAGCCTTTTGGAATAATCTTAATTTATGGTTAATAATATCTTTTTCTGATAGTTTATTACTTTTATTAAATAGGGATGGGCATCTATTAAACTTTTTAATCCATCCGCTTGTCGGCCATAAGAAAGATTCTGGCAAAAGAACGCAATAATATCCAGCCCAACCATTCATAAGCAAAGGGCATTCAAAAGAATATCCTCGACAATATTTACCAGCAGGAACATATATCTCGATGGCAATCTTTTTGATTGGTCTCATTCCTCTCTAAACTCCCCATTAGCAATCCGTTGTAATTAAGGGCAACCAGATATATTCAAATATAAAAATTATAAATGCCTGAAAATCATCGTGCGCCTTACTATCTAATTCTTTTTGATATCCCGTGGATTCATCTATCATTTTAACAATCGGTGGACGGGTATCATAGATATTAGATAGAACATGTCTGCCTGTCAGCCGATTAAATTGCTGAATTAAATCACGGTGTTCGCAACATTCTTTAACACATTCTTCAAAGTTCATTGTTTATTATCCTGTTTTATCCTTACTACTCCATACTATAGTTTCTATCGGTTCTGGTAAATTATATTGAGAACCATACCTCTTTATTTGAAAATCTATGTATTCTTCACTATAAAAGTTTGCTTTGTTCATTGGTCTCTTTCGATATTGTGTAATAATTTTAGTAACTCGCACTTCTAACTCGCTGTCTTTGGTTATTTGTTTCTCTCCGGCATATTGCTTTGCCCCTTCTATCGCAGAAGAAACACTGTTTTCAAGCCCATAAAAGTCATTAAACTCACCATAAGATTTAAGTACATCATTATTATAGAGAACCTCAATTTTGGCGGTTATTTCTTCAAAGATATAATCAATTTCTTTGGGTGGTTGAGGTGGAGTAACATCTTCTATCGCTACTAATTTCCCACTATGCCTAACATATTCTCCAACTCGTGGAAGCTTTAAATCACTCGTACTCATTATTTTAACCCCTGTTTCCTTTTATTTACCTCGCCAAATGTTTATCCTAATCCAGCATTAGCGTTATCTTTAGCGTAGTAATCTTTTAATGATTCTATTGTGTTTGTTAATGTTCGGGCAGATTCTTGTAACTGTCTAAATTTCCACGGGTCGAGATGATTCTTTAATACATTGATTTCATTTTCTACCCGTTGGCTATCTTGCCAAGTATTATTATTAGAATCCCAAGTGATACCCAATTTAGCGAGTTGTTGCTCAAAACGAGTTATTCTATCCTCTCTCCTTTTCATGGAATTATCTAATTCTTTCAGTCGGTTAAATTCATCTTTGATGTACCCTTTTATAAAATAAGCCAGTTCGTTTTTTGCCTTACTTTGTTCAACATACTTTCTTTGTGCATCGAAACGACTCTCATTATTATCTTCTTGAAATATCTGTGAGTTGTTAACTATCTTAGACCTTGCCATGACTATATAGGTTAGTAAGTCATTCGTTTTAGTTATATCAAGGTTCTGCCTTTCCGCCTTATGCTTAGTATGAAGTGTACCACTTTGGGATACCCATATTAATCCGATTTGATGTGGTAATTCAGTTGACCTTATAAGCCCTGCCGGACATACGAAATAAAAGTAATGGCAAAGGTCAGTGTAGTCTATCCATTTCTGGTCATGTTCAAAATCCTGTCGGTCAACCTTAATTTCGTACCCAATCATAGATAGTGGGGAGTAAGTACGTTTTAATGCCCATGCATCTAGTATGAGAAGTTTTCTTGCCCCCAAAGTTTCCCCATTCTTGCATTGAGCAACAAATACGTCTAACTTATGCTTTTCGGCAAGTAAGTTACTTATTTGGTCAGCAGTATATCCTGCAATATGTAGTTGCCCCTTTTCTTTAACGAGAGATAATTGTGTCATTACTTATTATCCTGTTTTATTCGTTTTACCTCAGCCAAATGCTTAATGAGTAACTTGGCGATATATTCTTGGGTAGTTATATTTTGTTGCCTAGCGAGTTTATGCAAGGCTTCAAAATAAGGTTCGTCTAGCCCAATGGTTATCTTCATCCATAAGACTCCAATGCTTTCTGTGGGTCGTATCTTCCTTTTGGGGTATACCAAGTATTCTTTTGATAAATTGCTTCTACTCGTTTTGCGATTCGTTGATTAGAATAGCCTTTATGCCTTAAATTAGATACGTAGAGCCGCCTTGCTTTAATAAACCGCTTTATATTACTTTTAGACCTTATTTGAGCCATCGTATAGCGTTTACTGAAGTCTCTCGCCTCAAAAGGAAGTAACCCCCAACTCTGTAGTGTCTCATAGCGTATTTGCCTTCCTGTTTTATAAGGGGTAGATGGTGTTAAAGGCGTTAAACGGCTAGGTTGTATAGCCTGTAATACATGGTTATCGGATTTAATGAATAATCGGCCATCATGTCCCTTTTTAATTGTACTGATTATCCCCAAAGAGTTATGGGAAATACGGTGAGCAACTGAGGTTAACATTGTCTCTCTTTTAAACTTATTCTCTAAGAATGGATATTCTCTATCAGTTCCAACGAAACCGATAATATCCCAATATCACTTGTGATGCCATCGTTGTTTTATGCATTTTAGTTGTTCAACTATTAACATGGTTCACCGCCTAAATCCTCTTCAATTGTTACTTTGATATATCCTTGACCTGTGGGACTCCATCTTTTAATACCTATTAAATAAGTAAACTGAGCATCATCCGGTACTAATATAGGGCAAAGGACATCCGAAACTAATTTTTCGTAATTTTCGGTGTCCGGTTTTCTACATGGCAACTGCTCGTAACGTGGCAACCATTTGCCTTTCGTTCTATAGAAGATATAGGTTACTTTAAGAGGGATATGTTTAGGGAGTAGTGGAAGATTCATGGATGTTAGGATAGCCCTTAAATCAGTTAGTGCTTGCATCGTATTCTTATGATAATATGTGCGGGCTTTACCTTTAAAAAATACTACTTTGGGAGTACCTTTTGGTGTAGGTTCATAATCAAAAACAAATGATATCGGCTTTATATGTATATCCTTCGGTTTCTGAGATACTTTAGGAGAACGCTTTAGCATTGTTCCCTTTCCTTTTATTTGAATAATGTGTGATTGTTATTATGTACTACCTTGTATATGGTCTTTGGCAGTAATGACATCTTATTGTAACCCCACCTTGCGGACTTCCAGTTGGATATTTGAATGGATTTAGTCTGCCACAATTTGGGCATTCATGTTGTATCTGATATGTTTCTCCCCTCTGATATTTAAGATAGCGTTTATAGAATTTTCTTGCATAATATAAGGCTATCATACTAGCAATGATGATGGCGATAACTCTTACTGCCGGTATAAAAGCTAATGCTATAATTACCAGGAATATTATTAAAACCCAACCTAAAGCCCGCTCATCTTGTTTACTAATCTTACGAATGTATGTCTTGTGTCTTTTCTTATTCCATGACCACATTTGTTAATCCCCCTTTTTAATGAATCTCCCTTTATCATCTCTCAGTTGTCCCTTACTATTTTATGTGCTTAATAATCCCTTTATTTTCGGTGCAGTTAATTTATCTGCTTTTATTCGAGAGACGATATCTGTAATTACATTATTAGGTGGTGAAGGTATCTCTTGTATCGCAGGCAATTTCCCTTCAATTATACTCTGTATGGTATCCATTAGATTAATACCGTTATATTTAATGTAATGTAGATTCTCTATTCTCTGTTGCCAACCATTGCAATGAGACGATATTTCTTTTGTTAGTTGGTCATGGTCGTTTGTTTGACGATTTATTATATCATTTAAATATTTATTTAAATTTGGTAGCGTATTTAGTATTTGGTCAAGATGAATATTGTTTGTATTGTGTGCTGATTTTGATAAAATTAACATCTGGCGTAGAATCGTTACTATATCAATCAAACAGAATGGTTTTACTAAACATATATCGTTGATACGTGTAAATGCATTGAATCCCTTCCGTTCTCGATTAGTTACTAAAATAGCTATATCTGCATTGCATCTTTGTTTTTCTTTATATGCCTGCTGTATATCTCGTATTTTGACGGAATCGTGTGGAGATGAGGAATATTTACTCTCGTACATTATTAATCCCATCTCAATACCATTGTCATAGATTATATGGTGGATATCCCCAACGGACTTCCCTTTTTTAAGAATACTATCATCAGGGAATGCTGGTTTTAAAAGGTCAATTAACTCGTCTTCATTCCAAAATCCTATATTCTGGGGTGAGGAGCTAGCCATTCCAAGGTCTACGGCATTACGCAGTGTATCAACTGCAATATCTATTGTACGGGCAGTTTTCTGAGAGTGTTTACGTTCACTTAATATCCCATCATTACGAGCCTCTGCTATATCTTGTTCCCTATGGTTTCTGTCGCTCTCTTTTTGGTGAAGAATATCCAAGTATACTTGATGTGATATAGATTGTTTGCATAAAGGACAATAATGTTGTTTATTCATAAAATAGAACTCCTTTTATATAAAATAAGAATTATCATTTTTACGTGGGATAACACTAGTCTTAGGTGTAAATACTGGGTCATCCTTATCGGGAATATAATGTGCGTAAGAAATCATGCAGCGTTTAGCCCAATCATTAACAGAAATCCTTTTTTGTAATGCTAAATGCTTGATTTTGTAATATAAAGGGAATGGTATCCGTACTGAGAGAGTAGTGCTATTCCTTCCTGCTTTTCTCATATATCCTCCAAATGAAGCGTCT
>Ga0172381_10008261_pt1 | contig 10203 bp, 10 predicted proteins | sample Leawel6488metaG_FD_119754 | JGI IMG/M metagenome (GOLD analysis project Ga0172381, IMG submission 119754) | Leachate microbial communities from a municipal landfill in Southern Ontario, Canada - Leachate well 64-88 metaG | ecosystem: Engineered > Solid waste > Landfill > Unclassified | place... | reverse complement strand
GCAACCCATATAAGAATGAAGTAGCTTCCAAAAGTTGGAGAAATGGTATACTAACCATACACTCTGATGAAGGGAGCTATTTTTTATCTAGGGTGGAATATACGTGTCATAGAAAATCATAGCAGTGCAAGAATTGGCATCTCTAGCGGGAGAATATTTTAAGGATCATTATCGAGACCAATAGAGATCCTTTTTATCAAAAGATAAATTCAAAAAAGATTTTTGGTCTACCGCAAAAAGCGCAAATGTTGAAAAGCGTAGTTTAGCTTCTTTTTATAATCACAATCTTCAATGGATTCATATGTTGATAGTTTTGTAACTCTTGTCAATTTGCCGATAATTTAGAATACTTTATGTATAAAAGATATGGAACTAGAAAAGTTGCTAGCAGATAACTACGTCTTCATCATGATATTGAGTCTGAAAGTCTCGCTGCGGTTTACCTGTATTATAAAGGCAGAAAGTGTTATTTGGGAAACTTAGATTATTTCCCAAGTAGCAATTTTCAATTTCGTCATAAATAAATACCATGCATTATTGAAATCATATCAAAGGGCATTTGCATGCTTTTTTCTTTATGATATAATTACTTCGTATTTAATAATTTAAACAAATTGAGGAGTAATTTATATGGGACTTGGAGTTGTATTTGTTTTAATGGGTTTATTTGTTATTTTAATAAGTCAAAAAATGGCGAAATTAATAGCTTTAGATAAACAATCAAAAACATTAGAAACTGGACTAAGAATATTCGTACCCTTTTTTGGACTTTTATTTGTGGTTTTTGGTTCTTTAATTGCATTTGATTTGTTACAATCTTCTATTAGCACGCAAATTAATTATTTTAGAGCATATGGATTAACTTGTATTGGAACATTAAGTTTAATAGGTTCACCATTTTTGACTATGATAATGCTAAAGAAATTTCCGGAAAATAAACATATACTTCTGGTAGGCAAAAAAGGATTTTATGTATTTTTTATAGGATTAGGAATAGTAGCACTGACCGCAGGCATTCTAGAGTTAACAGGATTATTTTAATTATCTTTCAAACACAAGAAATGGCTGAAAATCAAATCTTCAAAGGAGAGCCAAAATTAAAATCGAAATTAGAACTACAAATAACATCAATTTGAATTGGGATAGTATCCTCGCTGTATTCATTTATATATATTTCTTTCTTGAGGATTGATTACTTCGGTTAAACGAGTATACATGAATCACCATACACATTTTATCCTTTTATTATTTTTGGGCATATTTCTCTTCTATTGTCATATCTAATTGTTAGGATTGTCAAGAATAAAAATTTTGCTTTAGAAGACGAGAAAAAAGCACTTTTTCAACAGAAAAAGGCTTTTTTTATTGAAAATATCGGCAATATTGTGTTGTTTATTGTATCGAAAGAACAGGTGGAAGAATACAATATCATGCTAACCAACGAGTTGATACGCATGGAAAAAAAGCAAACTGGCAAAATTTTGAGTATCAATGAATGTTAGATAGAGTGACTTGCCATTTTATGTGAAAAACCGTGATGGACATACGAATGACAACACATTTTGTGATATCATATTTGGTTTTATCATGCTTGAATTAAATAAGTCATTGAAACTTTTGACTTTTCTTACTCGAAATAAAACATTTCCCAAGCTTCTTTGAGAACGAATCCTAATTTTAACGCTAGTTGCGCTGAGATGTCATTGGCACTGTCCCAAATTGGTACATAGCCTCTTTTGAAACATTCGAGCAGGAAATAAATGGATAATTGTAGACCAAATCCCTTATGGCGGTGAATCGGCTGGCTGTTATAATCAACACGTACATACACCTCAGCTTCATCAGATACAACCGGATAATTGGTTGCAATAAAGCCAATCATGTCGTTATTATAATATAATCCAAAGCCAAATCCACTATGTGCAAAATCTGATTTATCAAAGAAACGATTAAGAAGATCTTCTTGAATCATCTGATCATTGGGAATGGTGACAGTATTGATTTGTCTAATTTCATACCCTTCAGGTAATTTGGTCATCATTTGTACGAGATGGTCCTTTGATAATGTTGAAGCATCAAACAAGTTTCTTGGATAAATATTAATGTTTGGTAAGTGGCTTTTCAAAATGGGATTCCATGATGGGTGTTGACCGACAATATAAGTGTGTTCGGGAATTTTGGCAATAAATTCTGAAACATCAGCATCGGTAATGTCTCCATATAGAATGCAGGCGGGGTTATCATAAATCATCATCACCGTTGGGGTTTGGGTATTATCTGCATATAAAATAATATCGTGATGATTTAAGGCAAATATAACGAATTGAGTAAAGTACTTTGTGTTTTCAATGATTTGATTGAAAAAATCCGACTTGTTCAGAATTGCGATGGGCGATAATTTTTTCACTATTTAATAACCTTCTTTCATAAATACAATTATACTTGAGACATTTATATAAATCAATATCAAATTAATATATTGACAATAATTTTGCAAAACTATAATAAAATACATTTATATATTGATTATATTGATATAAAGATAAAAAATGCTTAATTTGATTTCTATGATTGTGCTGCGTTTTATATAGATAAGAATTCTTTGAAATAACTTGACAGTGCTTAGTTAGGTGAGTATACTAAAAATATGTTTACAAAAGTAGACATAGCGAGGCATAAGATGGATAATCAGTATTCAATAACAAATTCTGAATGGGTTATTATGCGAATTCTTCTTAATAAGTCACCACTTGGCTCAAAAGAAATCATCAATCAAGTCCAAGACCAAAATAATTGGAGTGTCGCAACCATAAAAACGTTTCTATCCCGACTGGTATCTAAAAATGTAATCGGATATCGAAAAATCAAAAATGCTTTTATCTATTTTCCGACCGTAACTGAGATGGTATATATAAGGAACGAAATGAGGGCCTTTTATTCGCGTTTATATGGAGACGTCATTCACTATGAAACTGCTCATTTTCAGTTTTCGGGACAAAACGATTTAGAATATGCACATCATCTTGGGGATATGCTTGAAAAGTACTATCTTCGGGTTTCTCGGGATCTGGAAATTGAGTTGACAAGAAAGCAAATCATCTACATTTACCCCACGATAAAAGGGTTACACTCAGCTTTAGGTTATGAAGAAGGGCCAAGTTGGTTAACTGCAGGCTGGTTTTGGGAGATTGTGCACATCGCTCCCAAAGACAGCTTTACAAATATAAAACCAGAACTTATTGCTTCTCATGTTTTTACTCAACTTTTAATCCACTACATTAATCCGCGAGCGCCGTTTTGGCTATGGCAAGGGGTTTCAGTATATGAAAGCGGATGGCTGACATTTGACAAAATCAAAGCCGCAATATCAATACTAAGAAAACAAATACATCCTCATTTGATATTTCGAATTTCTACGGATGATGATCTTTTCAAAAATCAGTATGGCTATGAACTCACATATACGGTCATTGAGTTTATCGTTAATCGGTTTGGAAACAGCTCACTCTTACAATTTATTAAAGCCCCAGAGCAAATGAGATTCATATTTAATATGTCAGAAGATGAGTTTTGGAAAGTTTGGATAGAATTCATTCAAACTAGGTATATTAATGAAGAGTAGTTCGATTTACATTAAAAGAATAATGATACTGACTTTAGCGACGCTTCTGGTGGGTTTTGTTATCAGCTGCGATCAAACAAGCACAAGCATCCCAACTGACAGTCCATCATCATTTTTGGATACCTTTTCATCCGGCACTGCCATTGTTGGCACGGACACAACCACTATTTGGGAAGAAACAACAACCACAGTGCTAACAACATTCACAACCATAACAACGCCACCGATCATTGATATCGAATTTGATTATTTAGGCAATACTCTACCGACAAATCAAATAATTCGTTTTGAAATGACTAATGCCAACCAAACATGGTTTTGGAACGGTCCTCCAGTTTTTTCTCCTAATGGAACGGAAGTTTATTGGGCAAGAATTGTGTCTTCATGGGAGGAAACGGAAATATGGTATTCCCAAAAAATTAATGGCTTATGGACAAATGGCAGAAAACTTGTTATTAATGGCATAAATGGTTATTCTTGTTGCCCGGTTTTCACTAGCAATGCCGATGAAATGTATTTTATGAATGTATCCTTAAGCGGAACACGACGTATCTATAAAGTAACAAAAATAGCGGGAATTTGGTCTAATCCCCAATCGCTAGATATTAGCATCCCAACAGGCAATGATATGGAGTGGCGTTTTTCTGTTGCGGACAGCAAAAACATTTATATTTCTTTAATTTCAACTTCGGGATTGGAACAACCAAAACTATATTTCATAAAATATGATAATAGCGAGTACAATACCCCCGAATATATCAACGCTCTCAACCAAATCGGGTATTCAAGCTCATCTCCGTATATCGCCGTGGATGAAAGCTATATTATATTTCAGTCAAATCGATCCAGTACTTGGGGCTATCTGGATATATTCGTCAGTTTTAAAAATGGAGATGGCGACTTTATGACGCCAATCAATTTGGGAAGACAAGTGAACTCAACTGAAGAAGAAACAAGCGCTATAGTATCAGCAGATGGCAAATATCTCTTTTTCACAACCGTAAAAACAAATGATTCTTTTTACGCTCCTTATTGGATTGAACTTGACGAATTACCGGCTTTTATGTATCGATAAGAAAATCCCTTATTGCTTAACATAACAAACGATAGTAATAGCGTTTGTTTACATTCGGAAAAGTAAAAAAATCTTTTGGACAATCGGAGTTAAATCCGATTGTCCTTTTGCAATTGTGGAATGTTTGTAAATTATAGATTAAAACTTGATTTCAAGAAATAGAAGGGCTATAATGGCGGTAATTTGGTTGTTTCAAGCAACATAATATTACTTCAGGAGCCGACTTTATGTCTTTTTTCGCACCCATTAATCAATATCCACCTTGTGGAATGTATACCACGGGACACTTTATTTTATTTGCTATTTGCTTAATTGGGATAATCGTGGCTATTTATTTTTCTCGAAATCTGAAACGGAAGAAAATTAAGTTAATAACCAAAGCTATAGCTATTTTGGTGACGATTCTTGAGATTGGGAAAATGGGGTTTAATTTTCATTACGGATACACTAGTTTCGATAACTGGTTGCCGTTGGCATTTTGTTCTTTATTTATCTATAGTTGCTGGATGGCCGGTTTTGGAACAGGTATACTTGAACAATGTGGATCAGCTTTTTTGGGGGGCGCGGGTATCATTTGCGGACTAGCTTTTTTATTGTCACCATCAACCTCTTTGACGATGTATCCGATGTTGCACTATCTGTGTTGCTATAGCATGTTGTTTCATAGTTTAATGTTATATTTGGGCTTATTATATGTAATGAAGCGAATATTTATTCCCTCAGTATTTAACTATCGATATTATTTGAGTTTCTGTTTGGGATTCTGTCTTTTAGCTATCATTATTAATAGTATATCGGGATGTAACATGATGTTTTTGCGGGAGCCATTTAACATTCCCCTTTCCTTTCTTGGAGAGTTGCAAAATTCATCACAAACTCTTTATACTATGCTAATTCTATGTGTCTATCTTACTGTCCCATTTTTTTTGGTAATGTTTGGGTATCAACTGATGCAAGCAATAAAAACAAGGAGAGAGAATAAACATGCAAGCGTATAACTTCTTTGATTACAAAGCATTTATTGATTATCATGGTGAGGATTTTTTTGGCACTTGGCATAAAATCTATATCATTTTTGCCATCGTGGCGATTGTGCTTCTTTGTGTTTTCTTGCGAAAAGCATCACGACACTCAGTTGAAATATTTTTAAAAATAATTTCGATAGTTGTGCCAATATTGGAAGCATGTAAGATTGTTTGGGAATCCAGTTATGATATTGCTTTATACGGTGAGTTTAACTGGTCGGGATTGTTACCATTATATACATGCAGTATGTTTATCTACATCCTGCCGATCGCTGCGTGGACTAAAGGCAAAGTGCGTGAGTGTGCGCTAGCTTTTCTGACAACAATTGGCGTTTTTGCGGGATTGACTAATTTTTTTGTTCCCCCAATTCTTAATACGTATCCATTCTTTACATATGCCACCTTCACATCACTGTATTTTCATACTTTAATGGTCTTTACTGGCGTTTTTTTAGTGACAACGAAATACTATGTTCCCAATACCAAATCGATTTTGAAAGCGTTTATTCCCTTGGTATGTTTTTCTGCCATCGTTATTCCCGTCAATTTTTATTTAAATAAGATTGGATACTATCCTGACTATATGCTGTATATGTATGGTAACGGGGCACCGTTACTACCAACACTAGCTGCGTTCTTTGGCGGAATGAATCTCCGGTTGGTTTATTCGCTAATAGTTATGCTTGGTTATTATTTGATAATAGCATTATTTGTGGGAATATATCATGTGATTAATCTTTTTTCGCTTATGGGAAGAAAACCCCAATCAGATGATGTATTAATTAATTCATAAAGGAAAAAGGGCAAGGTTTAGTCTTGCTTTTTTTATTGCCTTAATACCAAAATCAGAGTATGATAATACTATGAATATTTATTGGAGACAAGCATATGAAAAAACTAAAATTAGTATTTCCTTGTGAAGGATACGCTGATGAGTGGGATGCAATCATCAAGGAAATGGAAATCGAAACTATCGATATTACTCCTTACTCATTGAAACACCGAACTAGTGATTATAATGAGTATTTACGGATTGTTCGCTCTTTTGCCAGTGGCATTGATATTCCGGCCGGCAAGGTAAAAGCAGCAACTTACTTTTTGGTTGAAGATACAAAAAAACGGATTTTGGGGGCAATTGATATCCGATTTGATCTAAATGAGTATTTATATAATTACGGTGGAAACATTGGCTATGGCATCCGTCCATCAGAGAGACGGAAAGGGTATGCTACCAAAATGTTGGCACTGGCACTTGATGTTTGTCGTCAAAGCGGTTTAAAAAAGGTATTAGTAACTTGTGATGAGGATAATATCGGGTCACGGCGAACCATCGAAAAGAACGGTGGTGTTTTAGAAAATATCGTTGTATGTGAGGGCGAAAATGTGATGCGATTTTGGATTAATCTAGTGTAATCAAAATAAAACATGCTAATTGGGATAATGACCAAAAAGCAACATTGAGATCAAAAGTAAAAAAGCAAACAGTTATTGATATTCAAACGAAAATCGTTGCATTTTTCGGTGATATTTGATAATATATATATCGGCCTTTAAAATGGGTAAGTATGTAACGTATGAAAGATAATCTCCTTCATTTCCCATTATCATCGCCAACGACGCGCGCTCATAGCTCAATTGGATAGAGCGTTTGACTACGGATCAAAAGGCTTCGGGTTCGACTCCTGATGGGCGCGCCATCTTTTTAAAATTACGGGAAGTAGCTTAGCTTGGTAGAGCGCTTGGTTTGGGACCAAGAGGTCGCAGGTTCAAATCCTGTTTTCCCGACCATCGGTCATCCTGAGAGTAAGTGAAAACCTTACTCTTTATTATACGAAATATTTTCCCGGACCCATAGCCAAGAGGAAAGGCAAGGGACTGCAACTCCCTGACCGTTGGTTCGAATCCGACTGGGTCCTCCAAAATAATCTTGAATTGGTTCGATATAACGATCCAATTACACAAATATTTGCCCATTTAGGGCATTTTTTTTGTATATAAAGAACCTATCACCAGATAATCGAGTCTCTAATGATAGGTTGAAAAGGTTGTTTGATTTCCACCATTGAACAATACATCGATTGGTATAACCATGAACGCATCAAACTCTCTTTTAACGAATATTCTCCCGTACAATATAGACAAATGAATGAACAGCATCTATAATACGTTTAGAAAGTACAGAAAAATGGTATCAGTTCAGCTTTTCATGTTGATTAATGGAGGAAAAAATGGACGAGTCACCAAGGAATAACAAAAAAGTTGTATTTATTGTTGAGTTAGTCTTTTTAGTGCTTGGAATCCTCATTAGTTTACCTCCTACCATAATCTCCGGTCAATGGTTGTTTCTTTCGGAACTGAGATTTTACAATGGCAATGTTATGTTGGCCAATTGGATATTGATGACATATATGGCATTTTCATTTCTAATATTGGAAGTCGTATGCCTTATTCATTTGATTGGAATAACTAGAAAGAAGCGTTCTCTATCGACAGGGAAGACAGTATTGTTTGCATTGATTATCAATTTTGGACTCGAGGCTGTCTTTTTCTTGTCATACTGGCTTTCGTGGGGAGCTGGCAGTATTTATGATGTTCCATTGTATTTTTTTGTGTTTCTTACTTTGATGTTTGTTGAACTAGTCGTTTTGGTCTACCTAATCCTCAACAAAGCAAAATTCATTCAATCTTGATTGAATATTATGGATTTCTATTTACTGTAACCGTTCAAGCATATAAAACAATGATGTGGATTGGTATGAAATTTAAACGGTGGTCTGCTATATATAATATGCATAGAAAGAATTGAGCAAGATTCTTTTGCGAATCTTGCTTTTGTCTTGTGCTATAAAAAAAAGAATAATACTTTAAATAACTGAAAGCATATGAATTGAAATGAGCATCTTGTAAAAAAGCAGTATATAGAACATAATGGATGTTACCCCAATATACATAACCCTACATTTTGAAAGCAATCTCCTATACTCAACTCAGCATGGCTGTTGGATCATTATTCACAAAAACAATGATGACTGATAAAAACCACTTAATCCAATTGATGGTATGTGGACCATTTCTGATTTTCCTGGACTTTTTATTAAGAAGAAGAAAGATAACAAATTGAATTTGGATGCTTTTTAATAATAGTATATAACAAAATTTAACCAAAGGAAGTGCGAAATTATAAATGATTACTATTTCTATTATTAGTTTTAGTGGGAGAGTACAAAAAGGCAACTGTTATGAAATTTCATTATATTTGAAAAAGAAACTGATGAACGAATTTACTGATGTTCATATCTTTTTTTTAAGCGAAAGCAATATCCACAATTGTAGTCATTGCGAGTATGAGTGTTTTTCTGAAGCAGGAAACTGCCCATATGATTTAGACGATATAAAAAAGATATACAACCAAATACAAAAAAGTGATATGTCATTTTTTGTAATTCCCATCTTCAGCGGTTTTCCTTGTTCTAATTTTTTTATTTTCAATGAACGTTCTCAATGTTTTTTTTCATCAAATAGACAATATGACGAATATTTGAAAATTCCCCAAAAATACATTATTATCGGGAATACAGGTTTTTCTAATGCGAAAAACATAATATGTTATGATTCCATTAAAAAAGATAACTTAAACCAAAATTTCCTTAATATTTGTAGCAAAGAAGTTCATGAGAAATCTATCAAAGGGAATTTAATTGAGTATAAATCCATTTCAGATAAAATTGATATTTGGCTTAAACAATGTTTGGAAGAAATAAGAATGAAGGTCAGAACCATTTAATATTATCATGATTGATTTCGATTGAAGATGAAATATATGTTTTGGTTGACTATAATTAAAGTCCATAAGTAAATATTTTTAGCTTAAAAAGTTGAGATGTAGCCACAAGTATTTCAACATTATCATAATTCTAGAAGTTTTTCTGTTTCTTGATAAATATTTTTTTATTTGCAAAGCACGAATAATCGTGCTTTTTCTTTTCCAATCATGAAACTTTTCATAACACTTTATATTTATTTTTTTCTTAAGAGTAACTGGAAATCTGGTAATAATATTCTTTTGAGCAAGAAAGACTGGTTTTTTTGTTTCAAATGATTTCGAAAAAAAATATTTTTATTAGTTATTGATTAATTTTATATATATTAATTCTGTTTTAATTTATCATTATTTAAAAAAGGTACTGTCAAGAATCTTGTGCAAATATCATATTATCTGATTAACAAAGGAACGATTGAGATAGAGTTTGATGCGTTTTCTCCCATTAAAGATGCATCTCCCAAAATCGTTCTCTCATTAGATAAAGTTAACTTCTCTCATGAAGGTATGATACACATGAATATTGTTGATTTCTTACTGGGAAACATTGATCTTCCTTTATCTTAATTTCCACCAACTAAGATATATTTTGAATTTGTGAATGATATCCTAAAACACAAACTCCATAGTGACAACATAGCAAGCTTGGTTGTGACAACCT
>Ga0172381_10008260_pt1 | contig 10204 bp, 7 predicted proteins | sample Leawel6488metaG_FD_119754 | JGI IMG/M metagenome (GOLD analysis project Ga0172381, IMG submission 119754) | Leachate microbial communities from a municipal landfill in Southern Ontario, Canada - Leachate well 64-88 metaG | ecosystem: Engineered > Solid waste > Landfill > Unclassified | place... | reverse complement strand
TGATCTTGTTGGTTTTTAGGAAAAACATCGATGATTCTATCTGGTGTCTGGGCGGCCGTATTAGTATGGAGAGTTGTTAAAACAAGGTGGCCTGTTTCAGCAATTGTCAGAGCAGCCTGGAAAGTATCGAGATCGCGCATTTCACCGATGAAAACAACGTCAGGATCTTCGCGCAGTACCGAGCGCAAGGCGCGCGGAAAACTCAAAGTATCCGTCCCAAGTTCGCGCTGAGTGATAACGCTCTTTGCATTTTTAAAGACATACTCGACTGGATCTTCAACGGTTACAATGTGTTTCGCGTATTTTTGGTTAATATACTCGATCAAAGCGGCAATCGTCGTCGATTTACCGTGACCGGTTGGCCCCGCAATCACAACCAGGCCTTGCGTAGTGCTACCAAATTCTTCAATTATCGGAGGAAGCCCGAGCTCCTCCATTAATCGAACTTTTTCGGTTATAAATCGATATGAAGCGGAAACCGTACCTGATTCAAAAAAAACGTTAGCCCTTACCCTTGAACCATCAAAATTAAATGAGAAGTCAACCTCTTTTTCTTTTTTCAGACGCTCCACATATTCCGGGCGCATGGTCATTTGAATGAAACCGCTGACAACGTCCGACCGGAGGGGCTGTTCATTCGGCATTTTTTGGAGCTTGCCGTCTATTCTTATAATCGGCGGTTCTCCGCTGACTAGGTGCAGATCGCTTGATCCTGCTTTGACCGCTTGTCCAAAAATTCTTCTTATTTCGTCAACTGACGTCATCCCTCTCCTTTGCACTTATGCTAATTTATAAAATCACGATTCGGTTGTTACACGCAAAACTTCCTCTACCGTCGTAAGGCCCTTTGTTGCTTTTACTAAACCGTCTTGCTTCATAGTAATCATACCCTCTTTCACGACCTGTGTGAATATTTCACTCGAAGGTTTTTTTTCTAAAACCAGATCCTCAACTGCTTCAGACACAGTCATGACTTCAAAAATTCCTATCCTGCCTTTAAAGCCCCCGCGACAGAAAGAGCATCCCCTACCGCGATAAAATTTTAATTCTTGGGCATAATTTATTTTTGCAAATTCCTGTTTTACCTCATACATCAGCGCCGCAGGTAACTCAACTTCTTCGCGGCATTTCGGACAAATCCGCCGCACCAATCTCTGCCCAATCACCGCATTAACAGATGAGGTTAAAAGAAATGGTTCAACCCCAAGGTTAATGAGACGCGGCAGGGCACTCGATGCATTATTCGTATGCAGAGTCGAAAGCACTAAGTGTCCGGTTAGAGCAGCGTGAGTTACAAGTTCCGCCGTCGCTTGATCCCTGATTTCACCAACCATGATAATATTTGGATCTTGACGCAAAACCGAACGCAAACCCTCTGCAAATCCAAACCCAATCTGCGGTTTGATCTGCGTCTGATTGATTCCTTGAATTTCATATTCAACCGGATCTTCGAGAGTAACAATATTCACTTCCGGCCTGTTTAATCGGAACAAGATTGAGTAAAGTGTCGTACTTTTACCTGACCCCGTCGGGCCGGTTGAGAGTACAACCCCGAATGGTTTCGAAACCGCCTCGATCACACGATCATAACTCTTCCCTTCAAGCCCTAGATCTTCAAGTTTTTGTAGTTGATAAGATTTGGAGAGCAATCGCAATTCCGCCTTCTCGCCAAAAACAGTTGGCAGAGTCGAAACACGGACGTCTATTTCTTCATCTTGAACCTTTACGCTGAACCTTCCGTCCTGCGGAACTCTTTGTTCATCGAGTTTTAAATGTGAAAGGATCTTGATTCTAGCAACAACAGAACTGTTTAAATTAGAAGGCAAGACCAAAACATCATTCAATTCTCCGTCAATTCGGTATCTGATACGGACTGATTTTTCAAACGGTTCGATATGAATATCACTCGCACGCTCTCTTATCGCCAGGAGAACCATCGCAGATAAAAGTTGCGGTATTTGATTCGAGTCCGCATATGACTTCAAGTCCGCTACCGAAACGTTTTCGCGTCCCAAGAATTTTATGAGATCAGGATCTTCCATCAAGGCGTCTGCTGATTCGCTTTCTTCGGATGTTTTGGATATTAACTTATCAAGACCCTCTTTTTCGTGCTCCTTGTCTGTTTTCTCGTCTTTTTTTCCATTTTGAATAACGCCATTTGGCGGATTGCCTAAAACTGGCGCTCCGCTAGCCACGGCATATCTTTTGAGCACTCGATCAATTTGTTCCTCCGGCGCAAGATAGAAATTAAGCTTTATGTCTCCATTTTTTTCGACATAGCTTAATATTTCATCAAGCTCTGGAGTTTTGCTAGCTGCAGCGACATCAAACTCCTTTTCGCCAACTTGTTTAAAAACCACCGCCTTATATTTACTAGCAATATCATAGGGCATTCTTTTTAAAGAAGAATCGTCAATTGAAATCTCATCAAGATTTATTTCTCTTTGTTTTTGTACAAATTCCCTAGAATCGTTAGGTATTGAGTCCTGGGAGGTCAAAAACAACTCGATTCTGTAGCCCAATTTAACTTCGAGTGATTTGATCGCATTGTGATTTAAACGCCCAATTTTTAGCGGGTCAGTGATGGCAACTTGCAATACCTTGCTGCGCTCATCAACAGAAAACGGAATGAAGCCAAATTGTTGTTTTAAAGAAGGGTCCAAAAGCTCCTCCGCCCTCTTGTCAACGTTGGTCAGCTTGATGTAAGAAAACCCAATAGCTTTTGCATAGAGTTCAACGATTTTCTCATTTGGAAATATATTTAAACCTGTAATTGCCTGGTACAGATCTTCGATATTCGAGTATTTGTTCTCCCACTGCGAGATTTCCTCTTTTTTAATTAGACCATTCTCAACCAAAAGGTTAACGAATGCCTTAACCTCATTAGCTTTTTTTAAAGCCTGATCTGAAGAAACAAAATTATTCATTAATATGACTCGAATGGGTTGCTTCGCCCCACTTGGTCACTCCCAACCTTATAGGGAAGATCCCCGAAGTTTTGCATTCCTGTAGTTAGATCCTGCGCCTCTTTTAGATCAGTGGCTGAAACAGCTTTCTCCTGGGAAGTAGTTATTGGTTGACTGGGCCTCGTCATGACAAGAGTGATCGTCAGAAGAATTCCTCCACAAATAACCAAACCGATCAAAAAAGCGCCTAATTTATTGCCCATTTGAAACCTCCGTATTCTCCTCGTTATTTGTCGGTGTTTCTGTTGAGCTTGCCTTTGGTTGCGCAGCAATGAAAGGGAAAGCAATATCAAAAGTTGCGCTTACAAGATTTCCAGAATCAGCCCCAGATATCGTATAATCAGCAACCTTAACGGGTCGCAAGTTTTTTTCTAGATTTGAGATAAAAATCACTGTGTCCTGATAGCTTCCAACAGTTGAAAACGATATTGTTATGTAACCAGCTACCCCCTCGGATATTGCAGCATTTTTGATTTTTAAACCAGATTGTGCCGCTGCTTGTGAAATTTGGACGATCGCCTCATCGGTTTTTGGTCCATCTGGAATCGCGACGCCTAATAATTCTATATCTCTTTGCGCAGAATTAATTAACTGAGCAGCTTCCTTTATCGACGCGACCTCAGTCCTGCCTACCTCGAGTTTTTGCTCCTTAGCCGCTACTCGGTCGGAAATATCTTTGAGCTTCGAAATATTGGGAACAATTACGAAAACTATTCCCAGAAAAGAAGCAAGTAGGGCAAGCAGGACAATGATGATTAGAAGTTGTGGTTTTTTTTCCATCTTAATTTACCAAATCTATTTGACTTTCACTTGTTGGCTGACTACTTTGTGTCACTGATGGGGGGAGAAAGTGATATGATTTGTTGTCATAGGTAATATCGAGAGTAAAATCGACTTTTCCCGATTCATCGTTCAAATTGACCGCCTTTAGAGAGACGTTGGAAACAGCCGCCATCTGCCTGAAAGCAACAACTGCCTTGGCAGCATCTTCGAAGCTATCAGCAGCTCCCTGAATCGAAATCTTATCTTGTTGTAGCGTAAAACTATTCCATTGTGACTTCTTATACTGATTGGCGGAAAGATCATTCATAAGCTGCGAGTACTTAATTCTTGCAGACACAGCGTCCGAGAGAACTCCCAGTTGAGACATCACTAGATCATTGGTCTTTTTCTCTTTAGCTAATGATTTAAGAGGCGCTGTAACCTCCTCTTCGATGCTGACATCTAAGGCAGCGGCTTTGCTTTCTTTGGCCCTTGATAAACCCAAAACGAGAATTATTAGGACAATGACAGCACAAAACAGGCCGATCACAAAATATGAAAAAGTGTCGGCAGAGTTATTTTTGGGGAGACCTATGTCCTCCTTGACGCTCTCTAAAAACTTCTGCTTTTCGTCGTCTTGCACTACCCTCCTTTGCTGTTAAATCTATTATAAATTAAATCGATTGCGACGGCAAATACTAATAACCGATTATGACTTTCATTAAATTCTCAAACCCAGGTAAAGCAGAATTAAGAACTTTCTGGTCCGAATAAATAGAAACTCCGTAACCGTTTAATCCATTCTGTCGAGGATTAAAACATATCGTGTCCGAAACAATCGAACCTTTAATCTTCACAGAGCTTCCACCTTCTTCGAAGGATATAGTGCAATCAGTACTGGGTGCAGGTATAGGGGTAGGGGTAAGAGTTGGTGTAAATGTTGGAGTGGGGGTAGGGGTGAGAGTAGGGGTTGGTGTGGGAGTTGAGGCAGCACTCACAACCACCTGTGCATACTCAGTGACAGGTGTCGCCGCGCCGCGCTCAACTATGACCTTGGGGCGATAATTACCTACTTCGGCGTAAGTATGCAGTGCGACTTGGGTCAAAACACTAACCGAATCGTATTTGGCTCCATTTGCAGAATTAGTCGGATCTCCGCAAACTGCAGTGACCTCGCTGACACTGTTTGATGTATTTGTACAATTCCACCAAAAAGTATAGTTTAGAGTTCCTGTAGCCGTCCCCGAAGCTGTCGCCGTAAGTGTATCTGATAACGGCGCAACTCCCGAGGGAGGATCAGCAATCAAAGTGGTAGATAGGGTGGGTATATCAACCCACTGCGCAATACGATTAGCAGAGATACCGCCAGCAGTGGTAAACACCCCACCGGCGATTAAGCTGTTATTATAAACCGTTAGGTTATACACCCTATCATTCATTCCGCTACCTAAAGCTGACCAGCTTGTGCCATTCCACTGCGCAATACGATTAGCAGAGATACCGCCAGCAGTGGTAAACCTTCCACCAGCAATTAAGCTGTTATTATAAACTGTTGAAGTTTCCACCCCATCATTCATTCCGCTACCTAAAGCTGACCAGCTTGTGCCATTCCACTGAGCGATATTTTTAGCCGAGACGCCACCAGCAGTGGTAAACTCTCCACCAGCAATCAAGCTGTTATTATAGACAGTTAAATTAGTTACTTCACGTCCATTTATTCCGCTACCTAAAGCTGACCAGCTTGTGCCATTCCACCGTGCAATATGGTTAGCGGAGACGCCGCCAGCAGCGGTAAAATCTCCACCAGCAATTAAATTTCCATTATAAACGGACAAAGCCAGCGCAGCGCCCGTGTCCATTCCACTACCTAAACCTGACCAGCTTGCGCCATTCCACTGTGCAACCTGATTAACACTGATGCCGCCAGCAGTGGTAAAAAAAGATCCACCAGCAATTAAATTGTTATTATAGACAGTTAAGCTATATACCCCCCAGCCGTATATCCCATCCAAACCACTGTCTAAAGCCGACCAGCTTGTGCCATTCCATTGAGCGATATTTTTAGCCGAGACACCGCCGGCAGTGTCAAAATCTCCACCGGCAATTAAATTGCCATTATAAACGGACAAGGCATATATCGAAGTATGACCAGCCCAACCGCCTTGCATCCCGCTACCCAAGGCAGACCAGCTTGCACCATTCCATTGAGCTATATAATTAGCCGGAACGCCACCAGCGGTGGTAAATTTTCCAGCAACAATTAAATTGCCATTATAAACTGTTGAGGCAAAAACCTCACCATTCATCCCGCTACCCAAGGTCGACCAGCTAGCCGCTGCTTCTGCTGTTTGCACTTTCTCAAAACCGATATTAGGGAACAAAGCTAAAGAAATGACTGTGATTAAGAGAAAAATAGTTTTTAATGATTTTGGCATATTTTTATGTCTTTACTGCTTCTTTCGATTTATTTTTTCATCGTCCTGGCGCAAAAATTACGCCGTTAAATTTCTGACAATCCTTGGTAAACAATACTTTTCCGCCATTTATTACGATTAATCCTAACTTCGTACCATCTGGGAAATCATCGATTTTGGTTGAAACCCCTACTGTTCCTGAGCTGAGGTTCTGATAATCAATAATAATCGTCCCCTGCCCGTGTAAAGTCGCTCCGATTGTTATATCTCCAGTTGGCTTAAGATACCAAACTCTCCCATTCGGCCAACTGTTGTCTGATGCGGCGTTGATATTGCAATCCTTATTATTTAGATAAACCTGATTGCCGCTTGAAAGTGCTCCTTGGTTTGACAAATCACATACAACAGCCGGCCGATTAGACGTTGCTGTAAGCTTGTTGATACTTTGAGTCAACTCTTTGTTTTTATACTGGTAATCACTTGAAGAAGGATCATTCTGCCAATAAAATACCGAATTTTGGTCAAAATAATAATTATAAAGAGACGCTTCGCTGTTTAGCTTGCTGGTGAAATCGGAGGAGTACGATTGGTTGGAAATCGCTTCGGAGCGTGAAGAAAAATCAAGATTAGATGAAATGCTATTTGCACTGAAAATATTTCCAAAAAGGTAAAAAGCGGGGTTGTAAAGGACGTATGATTGATCAGCAGCAATGACCTCGCCAGAGTCACTTTTCATCTGTACCGGAAGCGAATAAAGTTCGCCACCCCGAGATCGTTGGCCGAGCCCTCGTTTATAGACATAACCAGCCGAGTAAGAAAGATTAGAGGTTTCTCCAGAACTAGCTGTATACATCGCGACCGTTCTAGCAAATGAGAGAATGTCATCGATCGGAAAAACTGCGGATGTGTCTAGCCCCGTAGAATGATCCGCCGCATATGAGTCGGAATTTGTAAAAGCAAATCCCCTTACCATTAAGTAGGCGCTAAAGTTCGAGAGCACCTGATTATAAGCTTGGTTAGTATCAAAATTATCCTGATCGTAGACCAGAACACGGGCCTGGACGAGGTGATTTTTGGGTTGTTTTGTGTTATCTATTTCATACTGATAACAGAGATAACTAATACCCGAAGGCCTAACATCGTTCCATTGAGAATAGCTCTTATCCTCATTTGCTGAAAAAGTCGAGGATAGCAAATTGTCCGTTGGATTTAAACCGCAACCAGCCGCCGTTGTGATCGGTTTGACATTAAATGCGGTCGGTCGATAGTCCCTGACGACTAGATTTAGGTCAGATAATTCCATGGGGTCAATTTTGACTCTCACTACCACAGTATCCCCAGGTTCATATGTTGCTGTCTCTGCTTTAATTGGATTCTCATCAGTGCCACGCAGAAACGCACGCTTCAATATCAAAAGACGAGGTTCTTCTTTTGTTTCATAATTTAAAGACAAGGACGTCAAGACAGGCGTGTTGGTCCCATCGTCGTTGTGAAACACCGCTCTTATATATAAGCTCGCCGAATCAGGCAATTCCTTTGCATTCAAATCCGCCTCGCTATACCAGCTTGCTCCATCAACAGAAAAGCTAATGGTCAACTGATTTGTGTTACTCCCGGTTATTTTATCCTGCTCGACATGACTTACCCCAACCCAGCTATTCTCAATCCCTCCCGGCAAGAACTGGAAAGTTGCTTGCCCATCAGTGGCAAAGCCACCGCTCAGGTCACTTGCTAATCTCAAACCTCCCGAGGAGTCACTCTGGATATTTGCCTTGGTCCAGGGCTCCCAGTCAAACTGATCGTTCCAGGTCTTAGAAACGCTTAGGGCGGCAAATGAGATGCTAGGAAGAACTAAAACCAAACTAAGCAAAGCTACGAAGAAAAGTGATGATTTTTTAATAAGAAATTTTGCCATTTTATATTTTATAGCGGTATTCAATGATGTTTATTCCACCAACCAAAGATGTGTTCTGATCACCTGGCCTATTTTCAATCTCAAGCGTAGTTCCATTTACCGCGTTAACCAAAGTGGCTTTATTGCCACTGCCAGGTGTTGAAAGCGTCGGGTCTTGAGTTATTTTTGAAACAGAGGGCGGCATCGTATCGTCAATTTTCCAATTTTGCCTATAGGGTAAAATCTCATTAACGAAAATTTTTACCGCGACCAAATCCCCCGCTTGAAATGAGCTTTGGAGAACCTCCTCGCCGGAACTCGGTTCTACCAAATATGTAGATTTGGAAATAACAAGCCCTCCTCCTGCAGCGGTAGAATCAAGAACATTTAGGCACATCGCCGGCATCGTCATTGACCCCAGAGACGTGCCCAAACGCGGATCGATATATTCAACTTTCGAGTTTGCCCCACTTAAAGTCGGATTCCCCGTGTCACATCCAGAGTAGTTACTGTCGAGATCGAATTTTCCTGTGGCCGTAAAAGTAATTTTGATTTTTAGATCGACATAGTTATTGGTTATGACACCTCCAGAAGCAGCGTTAAGGCAAGCTGTTTCTCCCTCGTCACAGGAATAAGTGTCTTGCACTTTTGGTAGCGTAAATTTAATCGTCCCATCTGATAACGTTTCGATCTTATTCGCGCCAACCCATCTTCTCCCCTTGTCTCTGATAGAAACAACCTCGTCATATTGCACTTCCGAAGATAGTTTCTCATAAAAATTAAGTGACGTGCTAGATGCCTGAATGTACTCAATAATCCCGTCATAAATGTTTGTTAGCTCTTCTTCGCCCGCTACTTTATAGAAAAATTTGTTATCGATCCCGTTTGATTGTCCCGAGCTAGTTGTAGCGCTATAATCGCTCATCCAAGTTAGTGTCCATGGTAATTTTGGGTTAATTGTCTCTGTCGGCAATGCGATTCCATTTGTCTTACCCGCCACGTAGCGCATCAGAGAACAACCCAAACTATTTTCAGTCGGGTCATCGCTTGCGGCACAGGAGGAACCAGTCAACGTACTGTAGAGAATTGTAAAATATTTAACTTTAAGCGGATCGCTTATCGAATCAGCCAACGGGGAACCTGCAAGATACTGATAGTTCGGATCCGAGGCACGACTACTAGTAAACCACTCACCGTTTACAGCAGGAACGCCATTCTCTCCTCCGTCGGAGAGCATAACAATATATTTTTGAGCGCCTGAGCGACCATGGCCTGGGGCCGTATTACTAAGTTCTTCATTTGCCTTGTTGATTGCTGAACCCATTGGAGTGCCACCCAAACAAGATATTGTGTTTATATATGTCGTCAACAAACCCTTCGCGCCGTCCGTATCCATTAAAGTCATCGGGTAGTTGAAAACATGCCCCCCGTCGCTTGAAATTGTTGTTAGGCCAACTTTAGTCAGAAAAGTAGTGTTGACATTATTAACGAAGCTTGTCGCCGCCGCTTTGGCCTGGTCACACTTGGTCACACCGAGCACCGCCCCATTCATACTACCGGTCGTATCAACGACCAGCATAATATCAGCAAGATTTGAGGAGGAGGATAGCGCCTCCGAATAACCTCTCAAGGTTAGATAGGCACTTTCGCCCGTGCCAAAGGACGTTCTGGTCTGCCCATTCAAATCAGTTATGTATTTCTCAGGGTTTGACTGTGCTGATGCGTGCTGTTGTCTATTTTCAACTGCAAAAACAACAATTAGTCCCATTGCCAATAGAATCACCAACGTCTTGGAGAGGTATGAGTGAAAAAACCTATTTAGCCATTTTATATTCATACTCGAGCTGATTTTCCCCTTGAAGAATCCTATCTAAAGTCAACTGAACGTTTTGTCCGCTATAATTAATTATTGGATTTGATACCACTCCCAAAGATCCGTCGCTTAAAGTTAAATTGATATCAGCAGTTGCAATTGAGTTCCCTGTTAAATTTGAAAGATAATCGATAATAACGACATTGTCCATTTCTACTGCTGGCGAGAAAATATGCAGTACCACTCGAACTGTATCGCCCTCTTCGAATGTGGAATTAGCTTTAGAGGTGTTGTAAGTGTCACGAGTAATTTGGAGGTTGCTCTTCGAAGAGGACTGATCGACACTCGAAGGTGA
>Ga0172381_10008259_pt1 | contig 10204 bp, 2 predicted proteins | sample Leawel6488metaG_FD_119754 | JGI IMG/M metagenome (GOLD analysis project Ga0172381, IMG submission 119754) | Leachate microbial communities from a municipal landfill in Southern Ontario, Canada - Leachate well 64-88 metaG | ecosystem: Engineered > Solid waste > Landfill > Unclassified | place... | reverse complement strand
CTCTGCCCACTCGCGGTCGAGTGTGGTGCAATAAAATCTGATTTTGTGGCCTTTCCCAATTTTCCGTAGTCTCCATACTGATTGTGCTGCCATTGTTCTTGAAGTTGTTCCGTTGATGGTGACAAGTCCTTTCATCAACTCTGGTTGTTTGTAATCAATACCAATCGTACTCTTTTGATCATACAACATGAGGAACCGGTCGCTAAGAGGTGGGCGATCATCGTAACGTTCGGCTTGCTTTCCCTTTTTCAACATTTTTCGTTCTCCATTGTGTACATAATACACAATATCATATGTATAACGATTGGAAATAAACTCAGCATATTTTACGATAGGATAAGTATTCAAAAATCCAGCACAATCAATTAAGGCTTGAATATCCGAATTATTCTTAAGATATAGCAAAAGCATTGCTTCTTCCTCAGTTAGATAGCCTAAAAATCTTTGAACATCCATCCTCTGTTGTTGATTGTCTTGATAAGAACTCGTAACTACTTCTGGTGCTGTTATGTACGATCCAGCCATTTTGCCGACAACTTTGCGCTGTAAGGGGGTGCAAGAACACACAATTCCACCTAATATAATGTCAATGAATTTTTCACTCTTTTCACTTTTTTGCGGGGCACTCGTGACCATGTCCTTCAGCTGCAATTCTGTTTTATCATTTTGCAATGGACCTAAATCCAAAACATTATTTACATTCACGGTGCCAGAGAACATATACTTCTTCTTCACATCAAAGATGAACTCTTTCATACCAATATTATATAAGTGCTTATTCAAAGGGATGTACAATTTACACACTACTCGCATATGTTGGTAAAGAATATCCTCGAATCTTTTGTGTTGCTCGGATGTGTTTGGTGAGCCGTGGAGTCGCATTAACTCCTGTCGAAATTTTAAGATATCAAGTCGACTCCCCATCAGTTTAGAGTGAATAACTTCACACATCACAGGGGTATAAAATGGCAAAAGAGATGCCAAAAACTGAATCTGATTCTCTTTTGAACCGGCATTAAATGGATTGGTGAACCGAGTGATATTAGTCAGACAATAACGCTCTATTGGAGCCAATGAATCTTCATCAAATAAGTCCAGGTGATTGTTGAACATATCCACATAGGCCAACATTGTAAGTAGTATATTGATCTCAAAGTTTGTGAACCGAGATCTGTTCATTGGATTTTGAGCTTCTTTATATGGGATAGCTATCTGATGATTAATAAAATCAACTTGATTGTTGCTATTTGAAGTAGTAGCCAACTTGTTGCCAAATCCATAATGCACGTTAATTATCATATTCTTTTGGATGTCTTCCCACAGATGTGCGAGATGTGCAATATACACTTTGTTATCAGAAAGCTGTACTTTTCGTCTTTGCTGTACAGGACCTTCCACAGTTCCTTCGTTTTTCATTTCCCTCAGCATTACTTCAAAGTAATTTATGGCATCATCCACTCCTGGAGGGTTAAACTGGGATGTCCTGTTTATATTGAAATCGCACCGCAAAGGGTATAAAATATTATCTATTTCATCTAATATCAACACTCTTTTTGCATACGTTTCACCCCATAACACATCCTCATCCACTACCACATCGGCCACAGGCTGAAGTGCACGTGATATGAAATGATATTGCAATGCTTTATCACTTGCTACTATAATGTAAGAGGATAAATTATGTGAATATTTAGTAAAATCAAGATCCATGTCCGATGACATCTTGTAGTCTAAATCATATGGCAAATTCACAATTCCACGTCGATAGAACATGGACATAAAACTCATTAAAATTGAACTACTCTGTCGCACCAAATTTGTAGGAAGCATAACTGTTATATCTTCCGACTGTAATGTGTGCTTACACACTAGCCAAGGTGTGATAACTGAGGTTTTACCATCTCCCATGATCATTTGAAATATTTGAGGATTTGGAAGACTCCTACTGAGGTCTTCCATCAATACCATTTGACTCTTTCTCAGTAAAATGCCACCAAATATTTCCACCATTATATGTTCGATGGTTTTTCTAGTAGGGTCTAATTCCACAACTTCAGGATCCAGCAGTTCCAATACGTACCGTAGTTTGTTACAAGAACTATCATCAGTCTGAGATAATAGCTGTTCGATTCTCTGGATAGTAGTGGACAATAAAGCCAACAGATTTGTTAGATATGCCCAAGTTAGAACAGTTACATTGGAGCTCAATAAAGAGAAGATCGAATTAGTATCAATTGGTCCCTTCAGACCAAAGCCATATTGCCCTTTAATAATCTCACTCAAATCACGAGAAAGGATTGTTTTACGTTCTTCATAGATCCTATCTTTAATTTTCAACAAATCTAATAGTGAACCATGCATAACCCCGAGAAAATCGTTTTGTTTGTAATGGCAACATCCCTTATACCAGTTATCAGCTTGGGAGTCTATTTGACCAATAAGAGGATACGATTCCTTGAATTGGTCCAACCTCTTAAAAATACCAGTCACAGTCGCCCCTACCAATGAACAGACATCCTTCAATATATTCGCCTTCACCATACTTAGGAAAGACCCATCAATCAGTTGAACAGAGTCTACCCTGTTTTTATTGGCTAATAGTGGGAAAGAAGAGGACATGCCCCAACCTATTTGCAATAATAAATTACTACTAATGGAAATTACCTCATCAATGATCGATGGGTCATTGGAAGGCGGTATGACAAACAACTCACTTTGGTGCACATCACAAATGTAGCCACCCCGATTATACCTTTCTTTATTATTCAACATATTTCGAAGTGGATTTCGTGACATAAGCCCCATTACCAACCCCACATTCATCTCAGATTCATTGGCTTCGTTATGCGACATAAAAACCTTGTACATAGGAATAGAATTTTTGTCACAGTCATTAGAAAGTAGGATCGTTGGATTAATCGACAAACATCGCTCAAACTGATCGTTCTTACCGCTGTAGACTGGCAATGCCAGCCACCGAGAAGAGAATATATCACGATAACTCTTTCCTGGTACTACAAGATATTCCTGAGTTGCACCTCCCTCAATGGGAGCCCACAGAAAATACATTTTACCAGTCTTCGTATTATACCTGTACAATAACCCCATTTCTTTTGTTCGGTTATCATCTTCACTTCTATCAAAATAAATATAGTAATCCTTTTCTTGAGGAGCAGTTCCTGTAGGTTGGCTTTCTGTAACTTCCCATACAAACATATTTTCCAATTTCACACCACCAAGATCCAATACAAAAAGATATTCTTCGAACCAATATTTGATCAGATTACCGATAAAAGCTATTCCTCCGTGGCCTAATAATTGTATATCTTTCTTAATGAAATTGGAGAAATCGCCTACATTGATCTTATTCTGCTTAATAAATGTTTCAGTTATTTTGTAGGTAGAATCCAACCCATTAGACAGCTTTTTTAATGTGAATGACATTGTCGGAGATTCCATTTTTAACACTGGATCAGATTCGCCACTTTTTAGATAGTAGAAAAAGTAGTTGCCCCAATTAGGAATGGGTCCCATTTTTTCCCTAAAGTTTTTGTGCATCATACTAACAGAGATATCAAATTGGGGGATAGTGTACTGCACATTTTCCACATTAAATACATTATTCTGGAATTTTAATCGTTGCTTGGAGCTCAGTGGTACAATTTCATATGTGATAAATGTACGTTTGTAACTCTTGATATTATAATTAATCCGTGTAATATAGTCTAGACTCTCGGCAAAAGGTTCATGAATCCTTTTAAGTATATCATTTGGATTTAATCCTCTTCTCCAACTGAGTATAATTGATAATATGAAGCTGTTATCACTCAAGGATTGTCTGTCTTCGATATATGTACTTTTAACAATCTGACCAAGCAATTTCACTAATCCTCGTTCACACAGATTTAATATTTCCTCTATTCTGCTTTCCAGGATATCTTTTCTGAAGGAAGCGATTCTATTAAACACCTCTGCATATTTCCACTCCATCAAAGACTTGTATAATTTGATCAAGCGTAAAACACTCTTCAAGAATTGGACCCACACAAAATCATTACTACTCTTTCCCTCTCCCTCAATCAATTCAGTGACTTTTTCCATCTTTCCTTGTAATACACCCAATATCTCCACTCTTCGAGATTCAGAGATAATCCAGGTTGGTGAATTATACAACCAGATAGCTAACACTCTCAATAAATCAACCACATCCAACTTGTACAATTTATCAGGGTTGAGCTCAATATAATATCTTTGAAGATAATAGCTCTGCATCTCTTCTTTTTGGTGCTGTATACACTTTGCAACACCATACGAATTGACAAGTATATCTTGAGGCGTATATTCTTTATAATCAAATCTAACACCAAGCCTCTCTTTTCTATCCTGTCGATAAAACGAGTCCACTTCTATCAGTTGCGCAGATGAGCGTAAACACAATAGTTTAGGTAACAAATTTACCAATTCAGGTATATCACTGGTAGTGCGTCGGTAGACCTTTGAAGATATTGGTTTTGAGAATTGAATGAGGATTTTTGGTAATTGCATATGTGTTGTCTGTGCTTTATAAATGACATCTGACGACTTAGTGTTTGTGGTATCCTTCAAGTATAACACACTCCTCATACTCACCTTCCCCAGTGTGTTACTTAACACATTAAATAATTTTACCATCGTACACATCACTTTGTGCTCCAAATGTTGAACCGGGTCCTGTGAGTTGTTATAATTTTTCAAACAATACACACTCTTTTCTTTGGGATTCGCTGGTTCAGATAACTTCTTTTGTTCATAACACACAATATATTTCAGATACCTTTCGAAAAAAAGCTCAACCAACTTTCCATGATCAATTTCGTACCATATTTTATCACCCATCTCACCCATCAATATGGCAACTTTCTTACGATAATCACTGTCAGGAACATAGTCGCTTACGAATCCGAGGGACTGAAGTTCCTCTTGATGACAATCCAAGAACAAATTAAGTAAGATCAAAACGAATGATAATTTCACATCATTCACGAAAAAGACAAGCTTCGGATCGGATGTTTGATCGAGTAGAGTCAGAAATTGTTCACAGACATTTTGTAACACCTGAAGATATTCTTGCCTGTATCGAACTTTCTCAAATTCACGGTTGATCAACCAGGCAGAAAGCAATTCTAAATTTGCTATATATAATGTTTTCAAGTATACCATGTAGACATGCATCACCCTGAAATTTCCGGTAAGATAAAGAAGCTCATCTGATGGTATGGCTGTTATCAATTTTAATGCAACATCAAAACAAGAAAAAATATTGCGCAAATATACCTCGCTATTGGACATATTTTTTTCACCTATTCGAGTCAATCGATTGTGAAACTGCTCCAAAGGATTATCTTTTAAAAGCATCTTGATCAAATTCAGGGAATCAGTGTGTGAATGCTCGTTTGAAAAATACTTGTCTGGGGACTCAATGATGGAGGTTATTCGTGCTCTGTTTGGATGAGACTGACAGTATTCATATATATTGTTGTCCCACCAACTTTTCGTGATTTCAAAATAGTGATGCAATTCTTCTTTCATAAATACCTGTGTCACATCCGCTAGGTTAGTAACTAAAATCATGTTTTTTAAACTGCCCGTACATCCGTTTGTTTTTACTACAAATTGGTCCAAGAAATTGTATAGTAAATATTGAGCTATTCGGTGATAATAATCACTCATCTCATTATCGTTAATTTTAAGCTTCATTGCTATTGTGTTCTTACTTAACTCACTGAGCCACTTTACTGTCAGAATCGATGTAAGAAAATCGAATAATAATGAATTGGTGCGTGTATTATTATATGTCTCGCTAAACCTGCCACCAATTAGAGAAATTTCTATAGAAGATATAGGCTTATCTCCTTCCACCAACACATTCAATACAGCTCCTGTGTCCTGTAATTCTGTCTGCTGTCTTTGTTGTAGGGCGTATATCAAAATAGCACTGACTAAGTTAGCGAGTTGCCTGCTTGTGATAATATGCCTTGTTATTTGTGGAAGGAGATTGTGCTGATTCATGAGCTGATATACTTCATATTGATCCGCACCAATACCACCAACACGGCAATAGAAACCAAAGCCAACACCAACAAAAAACAAACACTTGTCATTAAGAAACACTTTCACCACTTGTGTTATACTCTCGATGGATTTTATTGCATTTTGTTTAGCTTCAGTAACAGTAAGTGACTTCTCTTTAAGGAATATCAATTCTTGGATCTGGTTGTCTAAGAAGAATTCCGTATCACGCCACATTTTCACAGTATCTCTTATTTTACTTGAGAATTCAGATGCATCATTGAATATAACATCCATATCGATTCCACTCCACAAACGCGAAATAACACTACGCTGGTCATTTGCGATACCTTGAAAGAAAAAGTCATTAAAAAAACTAGGTATAGTCTGATGTGATCGGTGGTCACTCACTTCTGCTTGCACCTTAATATAAAGCTTTTGGAAAGAAGTGGTGTCCATCACAATACACTCTTCTCGATCGTACAAATACATTTCATCATTCTCAAAATCAGGCATCCTATAACCAAAGTTTATAGAAGCAGCCGCTAAGCTTGGATCTTCCATGGAACCAAAATAAAATCAAACAAAAAATACACAGAGCTTTTTTTTAAAAAAACTATCTTTTGATCTTCTTTTATTTTAAAAGTAAGTGTTTAACCATAAAAACCTTATTTTTAAAATAAAAGACTTTGAGAACAAATTAAACACATCCTAAATAATTTATCTTAGTATAATATCACATTGCATCCACATATTAGTCATTAAATAATACACTCTTTTTTAACTATTACATTTACCATTCTCTCTCTCACTATCACTCTCTCGCACTCACCTCAACTTTCTTCATCACATCTTAAATTAGTTTCCAACCTTTTATTCAATTTTGACAACCATTTAAAATAAGGAAGAAAGGGGGGATGTGTGTTTGACTTTAGAGAAAGGTCATAGTTATGATGTTGAAAATAGAGAAGGAAGGAAATAAATTTAACTAATAGTGATAATTAACAGAGCTTAAAATAATTGCCAGATTTGTGAAAGGTCACATAGTAAAAAAATAATCAGTTAAAAAGTACACACACATATTCATATATTGTATGTATGAGTAACCCATATTATTATAATTTAGCCCATTCGCTGTTTGTCCCTGAGGCAATCAAAATAGGTACATCTCCATCCCACACTGTAACGGGTACGGTTGCCTGTCTTGAACTTCATACAAACAATAACACACTTCCCGCTATTCTCTGTAACGCATACAATCTCACAAGCCCTGCATTATCTGTGACAGGTGCAAATAGTTTTGTTGGAGGCTTAACGGTCAGTCATAATGTGGGTGTTGGGACTTTGACATTTCCCACCAGCAGCACAACGGCTTCAGTATCAGAATTCACAACCTCCATAACTTCAACTTCCACATCGAGCCAACTACCCACAGCACAAGCAGTCTACAACGCCCTGGCAAGTATCACCCCGGGAAGTTCCATTTCGGTGGATATCGGCCAATCTACCCTCTACCACATTCTGTCAACTGGTGCCCATACCTATTCTTTTTATGGTACAATTACTGAAGGGTTGTTCAGTATATATTGCCCCGAATCACCAGCTATCGGTTTACGGTTGGATATTTGGAACACAACTGATAGTTCTCTCCCGTTAGTGAATTACTCTAACACAGCAACCATCACGACAATTTTGCCACATACCCAATTAATCATCGAATGTATTCCCCCTACATCTCAGAGCGGGACATGGCGCATTGAAATCCCACTTCCAACATCTGTAATTCCAACAGCTGGCACAGGAGGTATGGAAATAGCAGTTCCCCTTTCCGTACTCTCAACTACTGCATCAACTTCTACCACAACAGGAGCATTCCTTGTTCAAGGTGGTGTGGGAATCGGAGGCAATTTGAACACTAATCACATACAACCAAACATAAGTTATATCACTGCTGCAGCAACCACTACCACACTAACTGTATCCAGTGCCCAGATTATAAGAATATCTGGCACACAGATTCATACAATTCAACTCCCCAACACAACCACATTATCAAACGGCCACACATTTAATATAGCATCTTCTTCAACGGGTCGAGTAACAATAACCAACACATCAGCAACAACAATTGCACTATTGGACACAAACAGTGAGGTTATAGTTCGTGTTCTATCCAATGCCACGAATACATGGGATGTTGTATGTGCCATTCCAGTGAGTATTTCCACGAGTGTGCCCGTATTAGAGTTAGCACGACATATCTTGCGTACCGGTTATACTGATGGAGTAGCCATTACGGCTGGACAAGTTGGGGAAATTATTGAATGTGCAGCATTCGCTTCAGATTATAACGTTACAACAGGTTGGGCAGTTTGTACGGGTTTTTCAATGGAATTAACAGCTGGTGTTTGGTTGATCGAAGCTAATTTAAATATTGCAGATAATTCAGGAGATGCATTAAATGTTGCATTATCACAAGGAGTTAATAATACAACACCTTTAGTTCGAACAATTAGATATTACTCGATTGATTCAGGTCACAATATTCGAGCAACAATACCAATTAAATATTATGTATCAATCAATTCTTCACAAACATTTAATGTGATCGCGATGAGAGCTTCCGGAACATCATCAGTGATTTATAAAATACATCAAGCTGCAACATTTTCATCCCAATTCAATGCACTTCGGATAGCTTAATTAACTTTCTAAGAGAAAACTTGGCAAAGATTATATAATGTCACTTGGAAATACACTCAATTCATCGGGACTGCTTGAAAGTCAGTTTTACGCTGCTAGAATTATATATGAATCAGAATTCAGTGGGGAGTGTAGGAGGGGTATTAGTAACAAAGTATCGAATTACAGAACCCTGACTTTGGATCTAAGAAAATTGAATAAAATTGAATAAAAAGGGACTTGGAACAATAACATTATTATTTAATGTCTATATCCCTCCATATACATATACATACATACATACACCCACATCCTTTCACCAAAAACAATAAAAACACTCTATAGCATCTTGTGGTTGGTTTTTAGGTTTTATAAATGGAAACATTTTAGGAAGGGATGTGAGAGAAATAAAAAGAAGATGGTGTGATAATAATAATAAAAGTAAAAAGAAGTTCCTTTCTCTTCTAATGATGGTTTTTTTAATCTCTCTCACCTCTGAGACGTCGCACAATTTCCATATCCTTCGGGAATATCGTCACTCTGTTTGCGTGATTGGCCATGAGAAAACATTCTTCCAAAATCCCCACTAAATATGATTCACTTGCTTCTTGTATTGCGATAAGTGCGGCGGCTTGGAATCTCGCATCAGTTTTCACATCCCGTGTTATTTCACGCACCAACCGTTGGAATGGTAATTTTCGAATCAATAACTCAGTACTTTTTTGATATTTCCTTATCTCTCTGAGTGCAACTGCTCCGGCTTTACGACGACGGTGGGTTTTCTGAACACCATCATCTGCCTTTTTGGGGGTCTTGGTGGCACTCTTTTTAGCTTTAGCTTTTGGTCTACTCATCTTCTTTTTACTTACCACATTAGAATCTTTATCAACCTCCTTCTCTACAACAACCCCTTCCTTCTCCTTCTCTACAACAACTTCTTTAACAACATTGTGTGTGGCAGCTGCGGCAATACCGCTTATACCTTCCAAGATAGACGCGGGCTGGGAGATTGGAGCATCGGCAACTTCATCCATCTCCCTCTCCATCGCCACCTCATCTCTTGCTGCCCTTAAATTTCTCTCGTTAGTATCACGCGATACAAGTTCAGAAGATTCCATTTTTATTTGATTGTGTTTAAGGTTAATAACGGGTAATTGAATTTCTTTTCTCTCAATTCCAACAAATCACTCACAGAAACTATTAGTTACCAACAAGAAATTATTTTTTTTAAAAACCTCTTTAGTAAAAAAGGTGAAAACATATTATTAAATTTTAAAATTGCTACCAAACTATTTTCCTGCAACTATTCAATATTAAATAAATCCATACTGCTGACCATGGGTCTTTTAAAAATGCTTTTTAATTTCATCCTATAGTAACATGGTTGATCTAGCACTGTTAGCTTTTAAATTTAACATTAGATGGAATGTAGACCTAATATGAAACCCGATGTAGTATCAATTGAAATCCATTT
>Ga0172381_10008258_pt1 | contig 10205 bp, 10 predicted proteins | sample Leawel6488metaG_FD_119754 | JGI IMG/M metagenome (GOLD analysis project Ga0172381, IMG submission 119754) | Leachate microbial communities from a municipal landfill in Southern Ontario, Canada - Leachate well 64-88 metaG | ecosystem: Engineered > Solid waste > Landfill > Unclassified | place... | reverse complement strand
ACTCATCCTCCGGAGCATTTCTGTTTAGGGTTAGCCCATGCGCTTTTTCCGGTTATTTATGCTCTTAGTTTCGGGGCTAAATTTTCCTTCCGCGACAATCAGCGTTCACTTATGGTCACTTGCCCCGACGGGGGAAAATTAGAGTTTAAAGCTGAGATCTTTAAAAAAGATAGCGATGAGGTTGAGGTTATATCTAAAGATCCGAATTTTAAGGGTCCGAATCCGAAAAAAATGGTTATTGAAGTGGTTCAGGCAAAAGGAAAATGTACTTTTGGGTATAAGGTCGGGGATAAATGGGAGACCCAGGGTTTAAAATGCATCCCCGGGTTCTGCGGCGCGGCTTTTCATTGCGCCTTTCCGGCGTTATTCGCGCTTAATTTTGGGGCTAAGTTTTTCTTTATGAAAGACCCCGATTCAATAGACACCGTTACTTGTCCTGACGGCGGGAATATTATATTTAAGGTAACACGGGTAGCAGAAGATAAAAAATAATTGTTCTGTTCGTGTCATTGCGAGCCCAAACGTAGTGAGGGCAAAACAATCTCAAAAACAAGGTTGCTTCGTCGCCTGCCGGCAGGCAGGCATAAAACGCTCCTCGCAATGATGGTTTAAATAGAAAGGAATAATAATGAAAAAGAGAAGAGTTGTTATAACCGGGATCGGTACGATATCGCCTAACGGCATCGGTAAGGAAAATGCCTGGAAGGCGATGTCTGAGGGGAAATCCGGGATCCGCCGTGTGGATAGCTATGACGTATCCATATTTAACACCAAGATCGCTGCTGAAGTAAAAGATTTTGATCCGTTTAGATTGGGCCTGACCCATGATGAAGTCGTGCGTATGGATAGATATGTGCAGTTCGGCGTTATCGCGGGAGACATGGCGATCAAAGATAGTAAACTGGATTTTTCCAAAGAAGATCCTGAGCGTGTGGGGGTCTGCCTGGCCAATGCTATTTGCGGAACAAAATATATGGAAGAGGAATTTGCCCTGGTTACCGACGGCGGTAAAAATCCGATCGATCCTTCCAAAGTGCGTAAAGACCTATATGATGCGGCAATGTTCAATACTCCGTCTATTGAAATATCATCGCGTTACGGATTGAAGGGGGTATGCAATACTCTTTCTACCGGATGTACGGCAGGAACAGATTCCATGGGTTTTGCTTTGGAGACGATCCAGGACGGAGAACAAGACATAATGGTGGCGGGCGCGGCAGAGGCGCCGTTGACGCCGGTTACTTTCGGAGCATTTGACGTAGTCAATGTTTTGTCGGCGCGCAATGACGAACCTGAGAAAGCCAGCCGGCCGTTTGATAACAAGCGCGATGGTTTTGTGCTTTCCGAAGGGGCAGGAATATTGATACTGGAAGAATTAGAGCACGCCAGGAAGCGCGGGGCTTTTATTTACGCCGAGGTCATGGGTTTTGGCACCAGTTGTAATGCGTTCCATATGACTGACCTGCCCGGTGAAGGCACAGCTATGTCTGATTGCATCAAACTGGCTTTAAAAGACTCAGGCATGAAGCCGACTGATATTGAATACATAAATGCTCATGGTTCGTCAACGCGCATGAACGATATTTTTGAAACAACCGCGTACAAAACTGTGTTCGGAGATTACGCCTATAAATTACCGATCAGTTCTCTAAAATCCATGATCGGGCATCCTTTAGCCGCGTCAAATGCCATTGAGCTGACTATTTGTTGTATGATGCTGCAAAAAGATATTTTGCCTCCGACGATAAATCAGGAGGAAAAAGACCCGCTCTGTGACCTTTATTATATTCCTAATCAGGCAATACAAAAAAGGGTCAATACTATTATCAAGACCAGCAGCGGATTTTCAGGGATACATTCTTCGCTTATACTAAAGAGGTATGAATAATGAATAAAAAAATCGCGATAACCGGGATCGGCGTTGTCGCTCCTTCAGGCATCGGCCGCAGGCCATTTTGGGCGAATGTTAAAGCCGGCAGGTCATTTGTTAAGGAGATCACCCGTTTTGACGCGTCAAAATACCCTTCGCATATTGCCGGCCAGATCGAAGAATTGAATAAATATAGCCATGTTTCCGAAAGGCTGCTAAAAAAGATCGACGTATTTTCACATATGGCTTTGATAGCCGCGGAATTGGCAATTCAGGACGCCGGTATTGATATCAAGAAAGAAGACCCGAATTTATTGGGAATATTTTTAGGTAATGCCATAGGCGGATGGCTATATGCCGAGACAGAATTAAGGGATCTTTATTTGGAAGGCCGCGAAGGAGTTTCTCCTTATATGGCTTCAGCATGGTTTCCCGCAGCACCCCAGGGCCAGGTCTCGATTTATTACGGCATAAAAGGATTCAGTAAAACGATAGTCGCTGACCGGGCAAGTTCTCTGATGGCCTTGGGTTATGCCAGAAAAGTATTAGGTAAAGAAAAATTAAACATGATCTTAGGCGGGGGTATGGAAGCCCCGGTTTCGCCTTACGCCCTGCTTTGTTGCAATACTTACGGCGGCCTCTCCAAGGATAACAAGAATCCTGAAGCCGCGTATAGGCCTTTCGATAAAAAGAAAAGCGGTTTTGTAATCGGTGAAGGCGCCGGGATCGTGGTTATGGAAAATATTAAACGCGCTAAATTGCGCAAAGCTAATATTGCGGCTTTAATCTCGGGGTACAGCACGACTTGCGACGCTATGGACAGGATCAATCCTGATCCAAGCGGTAAGCAATTGGCTCGCGCGATCAGGCAGGCTTTGGCAGATGCTGAAGCTACTCCTGAACAGATCGATTATATTAGTTTGGATGGTTCGGCAATAGCCGATTGGGATAATAGTGAAGTAGCCGCCATAAAAGAAGTGTTTGGGGCCCGGGCAAAAAGTATTCCAGCCAGCTGTCCTAAGGCCGGCTTTGGAAACCTTTTGGGAGCTTCAGGCGCGCTGGATCTTATCATTACGGTAATGGCTATGGAAAATAGTTTGGTGCCACCGACGATCAATCTTGATGAACCCTCGCCTGAAGGGCTTAATTATGTAAGGAATCAGGCAAAAGAATATAAGATCAATAAAGCGCTTGTTATTTCGCGCGGTAGAGGCGGCATAAACGCCGTCTTAGTTGTTGAAAAACCATAGGAGGAATAAATGAAGATCTTGTTTGTAATGCCAAAAGTCGGCGCTTGGGCAACGCATGGTATACACAGGTCACCGAACCAGCTATACGCGCATTGGGCCGCGTATGTGCGTGAAAGAGGATATGAGGATGTGGCGGTAATTGACGGAAAAGCCGACCAGATACCTATGGATCAACTGATCGAACAGGTAAAGTCGAAAAATCCTGATGTTGTGGTGCTGGGCGAACAGCTGCACGGTTACGGCGGATACGGAGTTTTAAGGCATTTTAAACTTGCGGCGGTAGGAATTAAAAAAGCCCTTCCCAAGACAAAGATCATCGTTGGAGGATTATGGTATTCGGCTATGCCGGTGCACACATTGGAGCATAATCCCGAAATTGATTTTGTGGTTATGGGCGAAGAAGAGTCTTTCGGTGATCTGATCGAAGCAATAGATAAAAATAAGCCGTTTAAAGACGTGGGCGGAGTTACTTCACGTATTGACGGCCAAATAGTCATGGGCCCGCATAAGCCGCTTTTGGAAGATCTGGATAAGCTGCCTTTGCCGGCGTATGATCTTTTCCCCATGGATAAATATGTGGGGCACACTTATTGGAAGCCATTTGTGGATATGGTTACCTCGCGCGGATGCCCTTCCGCGTGCACGTTCTGTTATGAATGGGATCAGTTCGATCCGCGTTCGCCTTCGGACTTTTTGAAATGGAGAGCCAAATCTCCGGAAAGAGTGATCGAAGAATTAAACCTTCTGCATAGGAAATACGGAGTAAAGGTTGTGGTCATCCAGGATGATAATTTTAACGTTGACCCCAAGAGAGTGCAGAAGTTCTGCGAACTTAAAAAAGCCTCAAATAATCCGATCAAATGGGTATCTTTGGGCAGGGCCATTGACTGGGTCAACTGCGAATCCGTTCTGCCTCTGATGAAAGAGACAGGATTATTCATGGGGGTTTTTGGCATTGAGGTCACGACTCAGTCGGAACTGAAGAAGATTGCCAAGGGTATAACCATTGACCAGATCAAAAAGACTATAGAGATATTGCGCAAACAAAATATAGCTATCGTTGCCGATATCATGATGGGTTTTGATTATGACACCGAAGAGATCATTAAGAAACGTTTTGAATTTACCGATGAGGTTGACCCGGATATTATGTGGGTTGGTTATGTTACTCCTGCTCCGAATTCACCTATGTGGAGGATCGCTCTGAAGAAGGGCTGGGTGGATATTGATAAAGTTGATTTCGGCACATGGGATTTCCTGCATCCGGTAATTCCTACGGATCACCTGACTACGGATGACCTGGGCAGATTGGGTTCATGGTGCATGAGAGAATTCTTCTCAAAGCCGGGAAGGGTAAACAGGATTATGGAAAGCGATTTTGATCCTTTAGCCAAGCTTTGTTTTAAAGATGTCATGGATGGTTTAAACAAGTGGGAAGCCGGGGCGACTAAAGGAGAAGTCCAGATTTAGGGACGGTCCTTAATTTATTCAGGGGACGGTTCTGGATTCAATCGGAGAAGTGTCCCTGAAACGGAGGTGTAATGGATACAAAGAATAAGATCAAAGACTTGCTGGTAAATTTATTAAGAGTCAAGCCTGAACAGCTTAAAGATGATGTAAATCTTCAGGATAGCATCGGAGTTGATTCTACTGAGATGGTGGAAGCGGTTATTGCTCTTGAGAAGGCATTTAATACTAAACTGAGCCCCAAAGAGATAACCAAATTCTGTACCATCAATGATATTGAGAAAATTGTTTCGGCAAAATCAGGTAAATAGGCGCCCGGCCTAAAAGGCACCTTGGCATAAATGATTGCCAAGTGCGCCCATTCTGGGCAGATAGGCCGTGTGCACTTTCTGTGCAAGGAGGACAAGGTGAAAATAATAGACCTTAGCTTACCGATTGACGAGCGCGCTCCGGAAGTCCATCCTTTCGGAATTGAGCGCTTAGGCCATAAAGAAGGTGTCCGTCATCTGAATTGGACGATGATGAAGAAAACTTTTTGGGGGAGGGCTTCCTTTTTTCTGGGCAAGAGGGTCATCAGCCCGAAACAATTGCCTGACGGTGAATTCCTGTCGCTGGAAACTGTGCATTGCCCGGTGCATATCGGAACGCACATTGATTATTCCTTCCACTACGGCACAAAATCCGAAGGCCGCGCTTCCAAAAGCATTAACGAGCTGCCTTTGGAATGGTGTTTTTCCGACGGGGTTGTGCTTGACCTTACTTATAAGAACCCCGGTGAAGTGATCTCTAAAGCCGATATAGAATCTGCGTTAAAAAAAATAAATTATTCGATCAAGGCCAATGATATTGTGTTGATGCGTACCGGAGCGGACAAGTATTTCGGTACTTTGGAGTATTTAGCTAAGTATCCCGGAGTTAGCCCTGAAGCGATTGAGTTCATTCTGGGTAAGGGAGTAAATATTATAGGAATAGACACGCTGGGGTTTGACCGGCCGTATAAATTTATGATGGCTGATTTTACGCGTACTAATGACCCGGCATATCTGTGGCCGGCGCATTTTTTTGGAAGAAAGAGAGAATACGCGCATATCGAAAGATTGACTAATCTGGATAAATTGCCCAGCAGCGGATTTAAAATCCAGTGTTTTCCGATCAAGATATTAGACTGTGGAGCGGCTTGGGCGAGGGTAGTAGCTATATTATAAGGAGGAATGATGGGGCATACCTGTAATTCTATAATTATTAACGCGCCGTATGATCTGGTGTTTGATATTTCCAATGATTTCCCGCGCTGGACGGAATTATTCGGCACGGAATATAAAAAAGCCGAGATCGTAAGCAAAGAAGGCAACAAAATAACTTTTCGCCTTACTGATGATGAAGATAAATCTTGGGTATCCTGGCGCTTATTGTTCAAGGAGAAATTCTTCACTTACTCAGAAAAACAGGAGCCGAAATTTCCTTTTAAATTCATGAAAATAATCTGGCTTTATACTAAAAAGCCATCCGGAGTTGAGATGACCTGGATACAGCATTTTGAGATGGATGAGAAAGCCAAATTTAATGACCAGCAGGTGGAAGGTTTTATTAATAAACACTCAATAGATAACCTGAAGATCTTTAAAGAAGCGATTGAAAAATCAGCCCTGAAGTGAAAAGATCAACGTTCTTTCTCTTATGTTTAGAAGGTGCTGTATTATCTTTTAATGTAGCCGCGACCGCGGCCCTTGTGCCGGCAATTGCCGCAGATCTGGCGGTTGAGCCTTTTATCGTCGGCAGGATAATCTGGTTTTATATGCTGCCTTATGGCGTGGCCGCGTTGTTGTACGGCCCACTGGTGCGGGCGTTTGACGCGAAAAAGGTAGAACTTATTTGTTTGTTTTTATTTTCGTTGAGCAATATTCTGGCTGGAGTTGCCGCAAGCATCAACATGCTCTTTTTGGCCCGGTTTTTTATGGGTGTGTTTGGCGCCTCAGTGATTCCTTTGGGTTTGATCCTGATATCCAAGCATGTTAAGGACCTGGAGCGAGGTAAATCTGTCGGGATATTTTTCGGCGCGACCTTTATTGCTTCGCTTTTAGGATTGTTCTTAAGCGGAATTATCAATTGGCGGCTGATCTATCTGATCCCGGGATATCTGGGCTTAGGTTTATGTTTATTTATCTGGCTTTATCTGCCCAGCTTCAAGCAGGTAGGCGAAAAATTCCGGTTGAATTATTTAGATACATTTAAGAATAAAAGGGTTTGTGCGATCTTTGGATATATATTTTTGGTCAGCGTGCTTTATCACGGAGTGCAGCAGTGGCTGGGCGTATATTTTGCCCGCGAACTGGGGTTGAACCAGTTTTTGATCAGCATGCTGATAACTCTGACCAGTTTAAGCGGAGTTTTTGGTGAGATCGCCGGCGGAAAGTTGTCCGATAAAGCCGGAAGGGTTAAAACCGTAAATATCGGCATCGCGCTTATGATCTTAAGCGTGTTCTTGCTTTTGGTAAGGCTGCCGGTGGGGTTCCTGGCTATAATAATGGTCATCTGGGGCTTGGGTTGGACCTTTAATCACGCGGCTCTCTCAACAATGCTCACTGATCTGCCGCATCGCTATTTACATGAGGCCGCAAGCCTGAACAGCGGTGTGCGTTTTATTTCCGGAGGGATAGGAACGGCTATTTCCGGGGTTTTGATGGCAAAGAGTTTTAATCTGGGTTTTTTGGTTTTGGGCGTATCTTTGGTATTGCTGACATTATCGGCAAAGAAGTTATTATTAGTCAAATAGGAGGAAGAAATGAGTGAATTAAAAGGCAAAACCGCAATAGTTACAGGCGCAAGCCGCGGCATCGGTAAGGCGCTTGCCTCGACCGCGGCATCGTTAGGCTGCAATTTGGCGATAGCTGCGCGCGGCGAGGGCCCGCTTAAGGAAGCCGTCGAGGAATTAAAGAAGAAATATAAAGTTGATGTGATCGGCGTGCCCTGTGATGTGACAAAATTATCGGATCTGGAAAACCTGGTTAATAAAACACGGGAAAAATTCGGCCACATAGACATCCTGATCAATAATGCCGGTGTTTCCAGCCAGTATCCTTTTGAAAAACAGCCTATTGAAGATTTTGAGAAGCTGGCGCACACAAATTATTTAGGTTATGTGCGTTTGATCCGTTTGGTGATCAATGAAATGATCGAAAGAAAGTCCGGAGCGATAATTAATATGGTATCAGGATCGACGCTCTGCGACCCTCTTCCGCGTAATTTTATAGTTTACAGTTCATTAAAAATGGGTTTGCGCGCTTTTTCAAAAGCATTGTTCTGGGAAATGCGCGACCGCGGGATCAAGGTGACCTCATTGTTACCCGGAGTTACGGATACGGACTTGACCGGAAAATTAGATGAGATTACAACTGACACTTCGCGTTTAATGAGCACTGAAGCTATTGAAAATGCGGTTAAATTCGCTTTGACTGTCCCGGCAAATGTCTGTCCATTGGAGATCTCGGTTATCAATCAGGAGACGCCATGGACAAAGCCGGTCATACCTTTTAAACAGGATCATCCGAAGAAGTAGAGTCTTAGGTTTCTTACGATGTACGAAAGAAGAAGATTGAGGGGCGATTTTAACAATGAAAGGGGAGAAGATGAAAAAATTTGTTTTAGCGGTATTATTGATTGCGTTTTTTGCAGTACCTTGTTTTGCGGAGGATAAAATTCTGGTAATCGATGACCTGGAGATCGGGGTAACCGGCGGGGCTGAAGGAACAGTTGATTTTGGCGCGGGAAACGGTTCAACAGTTAAAGTTGCTTCTGCTTCTGAAAGCTTCCATAGCGGAAAATTAGCCTTGAAAATTACCTATGACGCGGTTGCCGGAGGTTATATTTTTGTGGCAAGAGGGGAGGGGCTGGATGCCAAGAATGCGGGTTGGGATATTGCGCCTGACAAAATAGATTGGAGCAAGTATAAGGCGATCGCTTTCCATATGTACGGCAATGATTCCAAAAATCAGATCGCCTTTGATTTTAAGGATAAGGGAAACGAGATCTGGCGTTATATGATCACTGATGATTTTAAGGGCTGGAAACAAGTTGTCTGCCCGTTTGACCAGTTTGTAGCCCGTTCTGACTGGCAGCCGGACAGTGCTGAGAAAAATACCGCGATCGATTTTCCGTTAAAGAACTACCAGGTTGAGCCGCTTCCGGAATCAAAAGGCGTGTTTTATTTTGATACGGTGGAACTGATCGAGAAATAATGAGCAATACTGATATAAAAAACCTGAAGAAAAGGTACCTTATCTGGTTCTATAAAGTGACCAAAGATGAACTGGATAGGATTGCGCGCAAATTTACACAGGCGGAATTGGATCGTTTTATCTTGAAAGAGTTAAAATCTTTGGATAAGGCGGAGTTAGTGGCCAAACAGATCAGTGAATTTGAGGATTACGTTGTTAATAAAGAAAAAGACGGGATCGCCTTAAAATATGAAGGCAAAAGTATAAAGCCGGAGTATTATTTTTTGGATATAAAATTGCAGGCAATTGAAAAGGCGATAGTCAGAGAGTTTGGAAAGAGAGAGCTGGCCCGTATAAAGGCCATGTATGAAAAAGAGATGACTGAACGTATATTAAAAAGTACCGAACATAAGTAAATGACAAAGCACAAATATCAAAATAAATCCAAAGCTCAAAACACAAAACAGTTTTGAATTTGGTACTTTAAGTTTATTTTGTCATTTGGATTTTGTTATTTGAAATTAACGTTATGATTATAGACAGCCATAGCCACTGGTTACCTGAGGAAATTATCTCCAATGCCCATTTTTTCCATAAGGGTTGGGGGGATATTGAAGCGCAAGTCAAGGCAATGCAGGAAGCCGGAATTGATAAAGCAGTATTGAGTTATCCGACCTCGGACGCGCATTTAAAGCTGGGGATCGAAGAAACAGCCGCGATCTTTAATGACAATGTAGCTAAAATACTCAAACGTTTTCCGGATAAGTTTATTGGCGCGGCGATCTTGCCGGCAATTGATGAGAAAGCGATGTTGGAAGAAGGAAAAAGGGCAGTTGAGAAGTTAGGATTTAGGGCGCTTTCTCTGGCTTCCAGTTACAACGGCGTGTATCTGGACGATAAATCATTCCTGCCTATATATAGGTATTGCATAGACAAGAAATTACCCATATTTGTTCATTCTCAGATAGTCAACCCAATAGGCTTTGAGCGTGTGCAGGATCCGCTGCTTACACCTGTCATTGAATACATCTTTGATACTACTATTTGCATCGGGAAGTTGCTGATGTCAGGTGTACTGGCAGAGTTTGCTCAGGCTAAATTCGTCTTTGCGTATTTTGGCGGAGCAACGCCATTTATTCAGCACAGGTTTGACGCAACGTATCAGATGCTGCGCGGGATGAATTTCGTTAAGGACTTGAAGAAGGATCCGACTGAATACCTGAAAGAAATTTATGTGGATACCAGCGGAGATAAGACCGAATCCACTTTACACTCAGCGCTGGAATTCTTTGGGCCAAAGCATATTCTCTGGGGAAGCGACTGGCCGGCGAAGAAAGACATTGCGGCTTCAATTGAGGCAATAAATAAGTTATCCATTCCTGCGCCTGACAAACAGTCAATCTT
>Ga0172381_10008257_pt1 | contig 10205 bp, 17 predicted proteins | sample Leawel6488metaG_FD_119754 | JGI IMG/M metagenome (GOLD analysis project Ga0172381, IMG submission 119754) | Leachate microbial communities from a municipal landfill in Southern Ontario, Canada - Leachate well 64-88 metaG | ecosystem: Engineered > Solid waste > Landfill > Unclassified | place... | reverse complement strand
ACAAAAGAAATCCTTTGATGACTTAAAGAGAACTTCTTTTTATGAAAGGATTTTCTTATTGGGATATAATGAATTACTTTCTCAATTAATGAATAAACTTCCAAAAGAAGTTATAGCTAATCTTATGAAGATTAAAAAATAACTAAACTTTTGTTCATCAGATGAACAAATCCCCTTTAATGTTACATAGTGGATATTATAAGAGATAATTGCTTTAAATAATTTAGTATATTGCTTAATCTTACTACATATAATTAGGATTATATGAACTGTTAGGTAATTAATGAATATGAAACTTTATTCAACTTCATATAAAAGTTAATCTTTCTTTAATGTAACTTCATATAATATTTTTAAATCAATCAAACCAATTAATATTTTTCTTTCTTCGTGCCTGTTGAATTTGTTTTCTTTCTCTCTGTGAAGTTAATCTTCCTCCCAAAAAACCAGTTTCCTTTTGCACAGCCAAGAATCCCTTTCCTTTTTGTTTAGATGGACGGAATTGCGAACTCATACCTAATTCTTCAAATTTGAGGGCTTTCCCTTTCTTAGCAACGAAACCTGACGCTGATAAGTCTTTAAATAATTCAGTTGAAAGTTTTCTTCCAGCAAGGAATGGAGTTTCAGCTTCACCAACTTTCTTAAATATGCCTTTCTCTTTCTTAAAAACTTCAAACATACCTATTAAAGTTTCTCTTGCAGATGGCTTTTCCTTTTTTGAAAGATAAATGCTTACTGGTTTTATGTAAGGAATTTTCTTTTGAGTAGTCTTTGCCTTTTCTTTAATTGTTGAAAGAAGTTCTTTTTTATAAGGTTCTTTTTTAATTATATCAAAGAAATGTTCCCTCAAAGTTTCTAAAGGTTCATTTGTATATTTTAAATTGAATTCTCTTCTCTTTATTTCCTTAGGAATTTCAATAGTTTTTTCTTTAGAAAGAATAATTCTACTTTCTTGTTCTTTCTCTATTTCTTTTGATGATTTAATTAAAGGGAAAATAGTTTTTGTTGCAATTGATGGAAGATTAATATAAGTTAATTGTCCTTGTGTATAATCAACACCCGTTAAAGTAGATAATTTTTTCAATGCCTTTAATCTTTCTGAACTTGTTCCAAGATTAATAATTTCTTGTAATCGAGAGATTTCACTTAAACTTTTTGCATCCTTAACAATTTCTAAAGGTTGAAAGAAAACTCTTTTACCACCAATTGTAAATTTTTCACTTGTGCCTGTTGTTTTTAAAAAAGCGTTTGGACTAATTATTAATTCTGATTCGGCACCACTAAAGGTTTTTGGAGTTGGAACTATTGGACTAATAGCTTGTTCCTTTAGAGTATAAACAACGCTTTTTGGACGCTTGAATGTTATACCTAAACTTTCAGTTACATCATCTCCTAATCCTGCATAACTTAATCCCACATATCCTGCACTTCCTTTGATATTTGAAACTGGGGGTTGAAGATATAACCCTTCGGCTTGTCCTCTTACTGTTTTACTTCCAATAACTTTAAACTCTTTATTTATTGGAAAAAATTCATTTAATTTTGCTGGGTTTGTTGTTCCAGAAGCGAAAAGTTCAGGTTCGATTGTCTGTAAGTATTTTTTTTGAGAAGAATAAGGAACATTATATCTTGATTGAGTCCCGAGATAAAATTCGCCAACATTTGTATCAACTTTCAATAAAGTAGGTTTCTTTCCAGTTTCAAGCCAATTAATTATTCCAACTTCATATGCCCTAACGCCACTTGGTAGATTTACAGGATATCTTGCAGTTTGTCCAGTTGTTTTTCCAATTTGATTAGATGACAAAACTTTTATTTCTGAAATATCCGAACCTGCAACTATTTTTTTCAAAGCTTCATCTGGGACTGTTGCAGTATAAATTTTGAAAGTTTCTTCGGCGGTAACTATTTTCCCCTTACTTTTTAGATTTTTTATATCATCTAAATTCAATCCAGTTTCTTGAAACAATTCTGATAAGATTGCTTGTTTAGTTGTTTGCCCTGCTTCAATTCCTCCTCCAATAGAAATAATATTTCCAGAATTTGTTTTTCCTAAGATATATCTTCCATCTTCCGTTTTTAAAATTAAAGTTGCTCGTTGTCTTGTGAAAGGTTCAACTGTTTCTTCAAATTCAGATGTAGCAACAACTTTAATAGGTTTCTTTCCAAATAAAGTAAATCCTTTATCAATAATTACATCACCAGCTTTTTTTTGCACATATTCTGCTGTTACATATCCTAAAGAAAACATAGGTTCATTTCTTATTGTAGAACCAACTGTTCTAAGTGATAATATACTTTGCTCAACACCAGAAGGAATAGCTTTTATAGTTTCAATTGGGTGCTTTACAACATTTGTAAAAAATAAAGGAGTAGAAATAAAACTTGTTCCAGCTCCAACCAAAAAAGAACTAAAATCATTTTTATAATCAATTGAATTTTCTCTTGCCCTTTCAGTTGCTAATCTATTTCTTTGCTCAGTCAAATAATCTGAAATTCCTTGTATTCCTTTTTGTTTTTCAGGAACTACTAAAAAATTAGTTTGTTCATTGTAATATTTAACCTCTTCATCTGTTGCAACTTTTTCTCTACCATCTTTTATTATATATGTTCGAGTAATAGGAATAACTTTTCCTGTTTGTTTATCCTTATATGTATCAATTTGTCTTCTGTACATAGTTCCTTCAGGAGATTCAAAAGTTTTTTTACTAGAAGTTGCTTCTTTACCTATCGCTTCAATTGGGCTTATATCTGGAGTTATATCTGTTATCTTTTTAGGAGAATAAGTGCTTCCAATTTTTAAACCATATTTTTTAGCTTGTTCTGTGTTAGAAACTAAATAAGGTTTAAAGTATTCAGCCCCTACTTTTTCAAGTTCTGGAGTGCTTAGATACTTTTCACCAGTTGGAGAAGTATAAATTTTCAAGTCTTTTAAGTAATTTTTTCCAACTATTTGAACACTACCATAACTTGGTTCTACTGATTTAATATACTCTCTTGCTTGTTTTGATATTGGAGAATATTCATCAAATCCAGTTGGTCTTTTAATTAATCCAGCATAAACTTTAATTGCTGTTTCATATTCTTGTTGTTGGGCTTGTTGCTGAACTTGTTGTTGCTCTGCTACTTTTAATTGAGATTCATAAGTTTGTAATTGTTTTTCTTGCTCAGATATTTGTCCCGCTTGTTGTATAGTAGCAGCACGAGATTGTCTTCCAGCAATTCCTCCATTAGATAATAATGCTCTTTTAGATGTTGCTGATTCTATTGCCTTTCTTCTTTGCTCTGCTAACTGAGTTCTTGTTCTTTCTGCTTGTTGTCTTGCTTGTGCTAATTCTTGTGCTGATGTCATTATCTTGAATCCCCTCTATAAAAACAATCGGAATTAAATCTTGGTTCAAAGAAATTAACTCTCGGACATACTTTTCTAAATTCTTCCATAGTAAAATTAACTCTTTCTGTGGAATTACTTCCATTAAAACAATATTCATTTAATTCTGAAAAATCCCAATTTTCTCCAAAAGTTATTTTACAATATCCATCTTGTTCTACTAATTTTGGAATTTCAGTTGTTCCAAAATATTTTGCACTAACGGGTAAAGATAAGATAGTTAAAATCATTACAAAAATCAAAACTTTTTCAATTATTTCCATTTGCTACCCCTTTTGTTCTTGGGGGCAAAAGGGAAGGAGAAAAAGAACCTCCCCCTCCCCCTTTATTGCTTTCAAAACTTTTTAAGAATTGAATTCTATTTAAGAAGATTAATTTATCTTTAGTTACCTGAACTAAATAATATCCTTCAATTTTGCTTTTTTTGTTTTTCATCTCTAAATCCATTTTTAATTAAGTCCTGTTTAATTTCCTCCCAACTTTTCCATTCGATTTTAATTATATCCTTAAATTCTTTTTGCTTCATTTTTCTTCCTTTCTTTTTGTTTCTCTTGAAATCTTTTCCAATTTTCTTTGCTTAATTCTTCAAACTCTTTTTTATCCATAGCGAAATGATAAAATATCCCTTTATAAATAAGGGCGTAATTTTTTGTCAAAATATTCCCATTTTTTTCCCAAAATGAGTTGAGTATTATATTAAAGAAAGAATTATCTCTCGTTGTTGGGCTTCCTATGAGGTGTTTTTTTCTCTTTTGTCGTCGTAAAATGGTTTTTCTTTATGGAAAGAAAATAATATCAATTAATACAATGATTAAAGTTAAATCCCCAAATATTGAACCTTGAATAAATGCAAATTTCTGCCAAGATTTATTTAGAACTCCTTTCTTCTTTTCTGTATTGTCTGAAGTATTCTTTCCATAATTTGCTAAAAATAACTCAATAAACAAACTCCAAATAAAGATAAATCCAATCCAAGATATAATATACTGAACTTTCATAAATGGTGTATCGATTTTAATGTCTTTCATTTTATCTAAGGGCAGAAAGGACAAACTCCAAAATAATTATCAAGAATATATTTTACTGACTTTGTTCCAATATAAGTTTTATCCCCAATAACCCAAGTAGGAAAATGAGTTATACCAAGTTTTTGACATTCTTCAAGATTTTCAGAACAATCAACTATATTCAAATATTTTTTATTTTCACCAAACATCTTTAGTTGGTCTTCGCAATGAGAACATCCTGATAGAACATATAATGTCGAATGATTACCAATATATTTTGCTTCACAAATACTAAGTGAAGTTATAGAAAATTTATTAACTAAAATTATGGCTACAATTCCCAATATCAAAAAGATTGTAATTAAAGTCCAGACTAAATTTTTATTCATTTTTTAATTTCCTTTAGAAAAAAATCTAATTTATCAAAAGAATCTGATATTTTTCTTTTAAACAAACAAGATGGACAATTAAGTTTTCCCATTATTTTTTCTTAACCTCTTTCAATTCCATTTTAATTATCTTTACGAAATCGTTTTCTTCTATTCCACAAGATTTAGGAATTGTGATTAACTTTTGTCCTGTTTGTTTATTCATTCGAACTCTCATAATTATATCTTTCATAGTATTATTACTATTAAATGGTTTATAAATATTACTACTATTAAGTTATTTCTTTAAACTCTCCTTCATCATTTTTCTAACCTCTTCTAATCTTGCAGTAATTCTTTTTCTTTCTTTTGGAGGAAGAGAACTTAATTGCCTTTCATTATTTGCTTCAAGTAAAATATTAATTGCTTTACTTTGCTCTTCAAATCCTCCCTTCAAAAACAAAAGTTCTTTTTCCATTTGAGTTTTATCTTCCTCCAACAATAATTTTTCTTTTTGGATGTGTCCGTCTAACCCCAATCGTTTAGTATAAAAGTTAATCATAGTGAAATCACTCCATCCCCCACGCTCACGAAGTAAATCTAAACTTTGTCCTGTTTGTTGAAATAATTGTCTAAAATGAATTGCTCCAGAATGTCTTAAGTCATAACCAGTTATATTTTTAAAAAATTCTCCTCCCTCACTTTTTCTTTCTCCAAATAATTGTTTAGCAATCTTTTGCATTTCTTGATTTAACATAGGAGCAGAAAAATTAAATAAATAATCATCTGGTTTCTTATCGTTTTTTTTAATATAGTTTAAAAGAGCTTCGCCAGAATAAACAAGATTGAACTTTCTCCCTATCGTTTTGCTTATTTCTTTTGGAATATTAACCCAAACTTCATTATTCTTCTCAAAAATATTTTCAACCTTTAAACTAGAAATCTCCGTAGGAAAACGAATTAAAGTATCAAATGCAAATAAAAGAATTAGTTGTTTTTCTTCATCAAAATAACTTCTAAATTTATCAAATTCTTCTTTTGTAATCCATACAAAAGTGCTTTCCTTTACATTCTCTCCTTTTTTCTTAAAATCATTTAAAGTCAAATTCAAATCAAGAACAACCTTTCCTTCTTTTCTATTCTTGGTTTTCCACCAATTCCAAAAAGCATTCCATCTTAAAGCATAATCAATAGAATGATTCTTGCACCAATTAAAAAAATAATCTTCAACTTCTTTTATAGAAGATTTGGAAATATCTTTAATTCCGTTATTTTGTAAACCTACGAAAATACTTTTTAATTTACTTCTATTCCTATTAACATAACCGATACTTTGCCTCTTTGCTAAGTCCTTAAAGTAATCAATAAAAAGTTTAGTATTTAGTTCGTTTAAACCATCTTCAAGATAATTTTCTGAAAGTTGTTCTTCCCATTTTTCATATATTTTTATGTGGTTGTAAATATCTTTCTTCTGCATACTATTTAAGATAAATCTACCTTTAAAAATACTTCGACGCCTAAAATACGCCTTGGGCAGGAGAGTGGAGGGCGTCTTATTTTTTTAAGAAATAAAATTAAAATTTAATAAAAATAACTACTTTATTTTAAACTGTTCACTAAGGTCTTTATAAACATAAAAATTGAGTTTACCGAATGTAAAATGATTAAAAAAGAACCTTAGTGCACGGGGCTCACGCCTATATAAATTGATAAATGTATTAATTTATATGAAAAACAAAAATATCGTTGTAACTTTGGCTTTTTCTGAAGAGGAATATTCTCAACTACGAGAAAAATCTAAAGCAGAAGGATTGAAACCAACAACTTATTCAAAAAGTGTCGTGATAAAATCTATTAATTTAACATAGAAATGCATATAAATTAGATTATTTTTTAAAATTATATTCAGTAGGAAAAAGAAAATGAAAAAAGAAAATAATACAAAAAATTTCATTGAGGTAATTCTCAATGGAACATTTGGAATCTGATTCTCCAACAGGAGCTGGAAACTCCAAAAAATTATCCCTTGAACTTCAAGAGAAAAATTCTGTTCTAGATAATTCTATCAATAAAACTTTTTCTTTGCAGGGTGAAGTAATTACTCGTAAAAATCAGGCATTTAAAATTAGATGTGAGAGTGCGGTTACAAGCACAGGATTATCAAAGGAACAATTTTATTCTAAATCAAACATACCCAGACAGCTTTGGTATTATTGGAGTTGGGGGTTAATTAAATTTCCAGATTATATTAAAATAAGATTATGTGATTTATTTGGAAAGTCGTTTAGAGATTTATTTTTGGAGGATAAAAGATGAATGAAGAAAGTTCGGCAATAGATTTGATGAAATGTAAGAACTGTATTTTTTTTGAGAATGGAATATGCAAGGAAAGAAAGGAAGAAGTAAAAAGTGAAAGTTCTTGTTCCACATTTACAGAAAATCCATTAAGAGATGAATCCACTAAAGATATAAAGGAATTTTTAATGTATATCCCCCAATTTAATTCCTATGTAGTTGATATTGAAAAAGTATCTAATTATTTTTCAGAAAAATATAAGTTTCTAACAATTTCAAACTCTGGAAAAGAAAAATTATATGTTTATGATGGAAAAATTTATTCTGAAAATGGAAGAGCATTGATAAAAGAAGAATTTGAGAAACTACTTGGAAAATATGCAAAAATAAATCCTTTAAATGAAGTAATAGCAAAAATTGAAAGAAAGAATTATATCCCTTTAGAAGACTTTGAAAAAACAAAGATTGATTTAATTCCCTTGGAGAATGGGGTTTATAATTTAAGTGATAAGAAACTAGAAGAACATTCCTTTAAGAATTATTTTAAGACAATCATTCCAGTAAGATATGATTGTTCTGCAAAATGTCCTACTTTTATTAAATTTTTAAATGATTCATTGTATCCAGAAGACATACCTGTTATTCAAGAATGGTTTGGATTTAATTTGTATAGGATCTATTTAATTAAAAAAGCCCTTATTTGTGTTGGAATAAAAGACACAGGTAAAACAGTATTATTGGATACTTTAATCTCATTTGTTGGAGAATTAAATAAAACAGGATTATCTTTACAAAAAATTTCTTCTGGTAGTGATTTTATAAGATTATCCTTAAAAGACAAATATTCAAACGTTTATGATGACTTAAGCTCAAAAGACTTACAAGATGGAGGAAACTTCAAAATTGCAACAGGTGGAGGGTTCATTTCTGCTGAAGAAAAATTTGGAGGGTATTATCAATTTAAATCATTTGCAAAACAAACTTTTGCAACAAATAAAATTCCTCCTGTGAAAGATAATGACGATTTAGCATATTTTTCCAGATGGATTGTTTTAAGATTTGATAATCCTCCTGAAAAAAAGGATTTATTCTTAAAAGACAAGATAAAGCAGGAAATGTCTGGTATTTTGAATTGGGCATTAGAAGGATTACAAAGATTATTAGAACAGGGAGAATTTTCTTATAAAAAGACAGATGAAGAAATAAAATATATTATGGAAATGTCTGGTGATTTTTTAAAACAATTTGGAGAAGATGCTTTAATTAAAACAGATGAAAGTATTTCTAAAGAAAAAATGTATAAAGTTTATTGCCTTTGGGCTAATGAAAATAATAAACCCATACTATCAAAAGAACAACTTGGAAGAAGATTAAACAAATCAATTTCTTATTTAATCGCAAAAACAGGGGCAAAGGAAAGATTCTGGGATAATTGTTCTTTTAAGGGAAAATGGATTAAAATATCTGAAGAATTACAGAAAACATTAATTTTAGACACTTTAGACACATCTAAAAATATTACGAGGAAAAGCCCCCTATTAAGCCCATTAGATATAATAAAAAATAAAGCGTCTAATCCGTCTAATATTGATTCCAACACTTTAGACACTAATGGCGAGGGAACAATATGAACTCAAATTCTTCTAACTTTTGTTTTGCAGGGGGTAATTTTGAAATGTTATCTATTAAAAAATGTCCTAGTTGCGGAGTTATGTGCGATTCAGCTTTTATTTACTGGAATCCAATTCTGCAAAAAGAAACTTGTTACTTTGAAAGACTTAAATTAAAAAAACAAAATAAGCTAGAGGTAAAAAATGAAGAATAAACATCAAAAGAAGTATTGTCCAGTTTGTAGGGAATTAGTAAGTATTATCTTTAAAGATAAATTTGGATATTGTCCATATTGTCAAAGAAACTTGTTCAATTTCAATTCATATATTAATCCGAGCAATAAAAATGAAAGGAGGAATCAAACTTATAATGGAAAAAATTAATAATTTAGATTTAAGCAAATTTTTATTAAATGAAGAAAGAAAATGGGAAATAATGCTTTCAGAAAAAGGAACTGAATCTTTTTATAATGAATCTAAGTTCTAAAAAGATTTTAAGTTCTTTTGGAACGACAGAACGAATTAAAATAAGGGATTTGCTTTGACAGAACACGGAAAACAAGGTAAAATTTCTTAATTCTTAATTCTTAAATATATTATATATTATGGTTTATGTAAGACAAATGAAAAATTTTCCAAAAGAAAAAGAAATAAAAAACAAATAATAAAATGACAATAACACCATTCCAAAAAGCAATAGCCAGAAAACAAGCTGAGAACGGAGTTGAATTCGAAGCAATTAGACAACTCCCTAGTTTAGAATCTGTTACTGATGAAGAACTAAAACAAGCCGTAGGTTATTCTTCTAATATAGTCTCCCAAATTACTAAGCATAAACCAAAAGATGAATTCAAATCAAGAATAGATTCAGACTTATACCCTTCATTCACTTTGCGACTTTCAAAAGAATTAAAGGATTCACTTTTTGAATTTTCAAGATTGGAAAATATAAAACCTGCTATAACAGTTCGCTTAGCGATTCAGGAATATCTTTCTAATCATATCAAATCATTAAATCCTGCTGTGCAAAACTTGGTAAAAACAAAATGGTAAATGAATCTGAAACAAAAGAAGAACGAGCAGGAAGTTCAAAACAAGAAACTGAAACTCAAGAATTTATTAAAGAGACAAGCATTCCTATTAATTCAAATGAACTAGTAATTTCTGGGAATATAAAAGGTTTTATTGATGATTTGAAAGAAAGCAAAGAAACCGCCGAAGTTGTTTCACTTAAATCTGAAACACTCGGTTTTGATATTGAATTAGTTAGCCGAAAATTTAATGTAATCGAGCTTTCAGATTTAGCACTACAATTAATGACTAAAATTCCTATTGAAATTAAAAAAGTTGGATATATACAATGAAAAATAATGAAGTAAGGTTTTATGTTGAAAGTGATTTGAAAGAACAAATTGATAATTTACAAAAGAAATCCTTTGATGACTTAAAGAGAACTTCTTTTTATGAAAGGATTTTCTTATTGGGATATAATGAATTACTTTCTCAATTAATGAATAAACTTCCAAAAGAAGTT
>Ga0172381_10008256_pt1 | contig 10205 bp, 16 predicted proteins | sample Leawel6488metaG_FD_119754 | JGI IMG/M metagenome (GOLD analysis project Ga0172381, IMG submission 119754) | Leachate microbial communities from a municipal landfill in Southern Ontario, Canada - Leachate well 64-88 metaG | ecosystem: Engineered > Solid waste > Landfill > Unclassified | place... | reverse complement strand
TTCTCAATCGCGCGCGCGACATAGTCGGACATCGTCCAGTCTCCCGTGCAGCCGCAGATTTTGTAGAGGAAATTCTTGATGATTTGCATGCCCCTGGGCGTGTGCACAACCTCGGGGTGGAACTGCATTCCGTAGAATTTGCGCGCCTTGTTTTCGATGAGGGCGTAGGCGGAATTTTCCGTCGCGCCGATGGGCTTGAAGCCCTCGGGAAGCTTTTCGATTCTGTCGCCGTGGGAATTCCAGACCTTCATGGGAGATTCGATGCCTTCAAGAAGGTCGGACTTGCCCACAAACCTGAGCTCGCCCATGCCGTATTCGCGCTGTTTGCTTGATACGACCTGCCCGCCGAGTATTTTTCCCATCAGCTGCAGTCCGTAGCAGATGCCGAGAACGGGGACGCCGAGCTCGAAAATTTTGGGGTCGGGGCGCGGGGAGCCTTTTGCGAGAACGCTCGCGGGGCCGCCCGAAAGTACAATGCCGCAAACGCCGCGCTCTTTGAGGACGGAGGCCTTTGTGTTGAACGGCACAATTTCCGAATAGACGCTGCATTCGCGGATGCGTCTGGCGATGACTTGGGTGTATTGCGAGCCGAAGTCAAGTACGGCGATTTTCTGATTCATATGCGGTTGTCGGCTTTGGTGTTCGATGTATGAAATGTTTTTGTCGGCGCAAACCGATTGTTATGAGAGTAAAAAATCCGAAAAAAGTTCAAAATTTGAGCCTTGAATTTTTGTATCCGCACTTGGGGCATTCGACGGAATCGGAACCCGCCGGCGCGGTATAGACCGAGTCGCACCTGAGGCAGTGGAACGTTTCCGTCTTTGCCAAGAACTCGTAGGCCTTCTTTTGCCTGCGCGATACCAACAGCGAAACCGCCCCCACCAGAAGCAGCACTGCGGAAATCACGGCTGAAAAAAATGCGGCCAAAGTCATTTTGCAAATGCGTTTTAGAAAAGCACAAACGCGCTCGTTAATGCGAGCGCGTTTGCGGATTGAAATTAAAAAGAGCGTTTACTCTTTGCTTTCCGCCTCGGGAGCCGCGGCGCTCGCTTCGGCTGCGGGTGCGGCCGTTTCCGCAGTTTTCTTGGCGGTTTTCTTGGCCGCCTTTTTGGCGGTCTTCTTGGCGGCGGGAGCCTTTGCCTTCTTGTAGCCCTCGTCGTCGGCCTCAATGAGTTCGACTATCGCCATGTCGGCGGCGTCGCCCACGCGTTTGACAAGCTTGTAGATGCGGATATACCCGCCGCTGCGCTTGAGAAACTTCTGAACCTTGTCGGTAAAGAGGAAGTGAACGGCGCTTTCGTCGCGGACTCTGGCCAGCGCGAGTCTGCGCAAATGCAGCTTTCTCGCGGTGTCTTCGGTTGCGGCGGCGTCTTTGGCCAAAGTTATGATTTTTTCGGCGAACGGGCGCAGAGCCTTGGCTTTCGCGAGAGTTGTTTGGATTCTGTCGTGGCGGAACAGAGCCGACGCGAGAGCGGCCATAATGGCGTCGCGGTGCTCTTTTCTGACGCCCAACTGGTGTCTGTGTTTAAGGTGACGCATGTCTGAATATTTCTAATAAAAAATTACAGTGTTGAAGACGAAGAGTCTATGAGGCGCTCGTCGATTTTCATACCCAGCGAGAGGCCGAGTTGTTCCAGCTTGCTCTTGATTTCGTTGAGGGACTTCTTGCCGAAGTTGCGATACTTGAGCATTTCCTGTTCCGACTTCATGGCGAGCTCGCCGACAGTGGTGATGTTGGCGTTGTTGAGGCAGTTCGCCGCGCGGACGGAAAGTTCGATTTCGTTGACGCTCATGTTCAGAAGCTTGCGGAGCCTGTTCTGCTCTTCGCTGACTTCCTTGCCGACCGTCTCGAATTCGATGTCCTGCTCGTTTACCTTGTCGAAAACGTCGATGTGGTGTTTGAGGATAACTGCGGATTCCTTGAGAGCTTCGTCGGGGGTTATTCTGCCGTCCGTCCAAATTTCAAGGGTAAGCTTGTCGAAGTCGGTCATCTGGCCGACGCGGGTGGCGTCAACCGTATACTTGACCAATTCGATGGGGCTGAAGAGCGAGTCCACGGGAATTACGCCTATGGGCTGATCTTCATACTTGTTTTCATCGGCAGGTCTCCAGCCGCGGCCGGCGCTGATTTCGACTTCGGCCAGGAATCTGCGCTTCTTGTCGAGAGTGCAGATTACCTGTTCGGGATTGACAATCTTGATGTCGGCGTCGGCCTGGATGTCGGCGGCGGTTATGGCGCCTTCCTTTTCGACGTCTATCATCAGGCGCTTGCTGTCGCGACCGGCGCTTACTACCTTGATTTTCTTCAAGTTCAGCACGATGTCGGTGACATCTTCGACTATGCCGTCGACGCTCTGAAATTCGTGGTCAACACCCTCTATCTTGATGGAACTGATGGCGGCTCCTTCAATAGACCCGAGAAGCACGCGGCGAAGCGCATTCCCGATAGTGTGGCCAAAGCCCGTTTCAAAAGGTTCGGCAACATACTTTGCATAGGTGCTGGACGCGCTTCCTTCGTCTTTGATGAGGCGTTTTGGAAGCTCAAACTTTCCGAGGCGTTTTGCCATAGTGTTCTCCGTTTCTTAAGGGTTACGATTATCTTGAATAGAATTCGACGATGAGCTGGTCGTTTATCGACTTGTCCATTTCATCGCGAATCGGCAGACGGTTGATGGTGCCTTTGAAGGCGGCGTCTACGCGCTCCATCCAAGCGGGAGCGGCGCGCAGCTGGGATTCGTCCAGAGATCTCTGGGCGAGCTGGCGCGCGGATGTTCTGTCGCGGACTTCCACGACGTCTCCGGCCTTGCATGTGAAGCTGGAAATATCGACTTTTTTGCCGTTTACCTGAATGTGTCCGTGGTTGACGAACTGGCGGGCAGCCTTGCGGGTGCGCGCAAATCCGAGCAGATAAACGACGTTGTCGAGACGGGTTTCAAGCAGCCGCATGAAGATTTCGCCCGTGACGCCGCGCTGATTCTTGGCGCGTTCAAAAGTCAGGCGAAATTGCTTTTCGGTCAAGCCGAACATAAAGCGGAGCTTCTGTTTTTCGTTCAAGCCCATGGAATAGTCGGTAACACGGCGGCGAACGCGCGGGCCGTGCTGACCGGGTATGTAGGGCTTCTTTTGCATCGCCTTATTTTCGGGGAATAAAGCCATCCCGAAGCGGCGATTAATTCTGGTTGTCGGTCCTGTATAACGAGACATTTTAAAATTCTCCTAGGTTGAAATTATACGCGGCGGCGTTTGCGTGCGCGGCAGCCGTTGTGCGGAACTGGGGTTACGTCCACTATGGACGAAACTGTGAAACCGAGCGCCTGAAGCGAACGGATGGCGGAATCGCGGCCCATACCGGGGCCCTTGACATTGACGGCGACTTCCTTCATGCCGTGGCTCATAGCGGTCTTGCCCGCGTCTTGAACTACGACCTGCGCGGCGTAAGCCGTGCTTTTGCGTGAGCCGCGGAAGTTCATCTTGCCGGCGCTCGACCAGCTGATGACATTGCCCTGGGCGTCGGTAAAAGAGACTTTCGTGTTGTTGAAAGTGGCGTTGATGTGGCAGACTCCCGAGTGGACGTTCTTACTGCCCTTTGCCTTGCGGATTTTTATCTCTCCGATTTCTGCGGAAAGAAGATCGCTGGCGGAGGGAGCCGCAGGCTTGACGGCCTCTTCGGGCTGAACTTCGGCGACGGGTGCGGTTTCCGCGTTTTGTTTGACTTGTTCTTCGCTCATTTAAATCCTTACGCTTTCTTGGTTACGACGCCGACCGTCTTGCGTACGCCCTTGCGGGTGCGGGCATTTGTGCTGGTGCGCTGTCCGCGGACGGGCAGACCCTTCGCATGGCGAATGCCGCGGTAGCTCTTGATTGCCGACAGACGTTTGAGATTGCCTATGACTTCGCGGCGGAGATCGCCCTCAACCTTGAACTGGTGTTCGGTGATAGCGTTCATAATCTTGTTGATCTGCTCCTCGTTGAGCTCGTTCGCTCTCAAGGGTTCGGGGATCTTGCACTCCGCGCAGATGAGCTTAGCGCGCGTAGGACCGATGCCGTATATGTATTGAAGCGCGAACTCAACGCGCTTATTGCCTGGAATTTCTACTCCGAGTAATCGTGCCATATCTTAATTGGTTATTGAAAAAGATTGTTTATCTTGACTGTTTTTTTCTCTTTGAAAAGTTTTTTCTGCGTTTAAATGCAAAAACTTTCTATCCGCTCCGAAAACCTTGCCCGCCCGAAAGAGTCAGCTCTTCATCGGCAGGGTTAGAATTTCCGGTTCGGATTCCGTAACGAGCACCGTATGTTCAATATGGCAGCTCGGCTTGCGATCGGCGGTGTAAACCGTCCAACCGTCGTCTTCATCAACAAAAATCTCGTCGGAATCCATGGTTGTCATGGGTTCGATGGCAAGTGTCATGCCGGCTTTGAGAATCGGACCGCTTCCGGGACGCCCGTAATTGGGTATCTGCGGCTCTTCGTGCATTTTGCGCCCGACGCCGTGTCCGGTAAATTCCCTGACTATCCCGTAACCGTGAGAGCGCACACAGGTTTCAATGGCGGAAGAAATGTCTCCGACCCTGTTTCCCGCGACTGCGCGCGCTATGCCATCTTTCAGAGCTTGGTCGGTCACTTCGACAAGCTTCCTTGTCTCGGGCGCGACGTCTCCGATGAGAACGGTTCTGGTGTTGTCACCGACAAACCCCTGATAAACGACGCTCACGTCCATGCTTACTATATCGCCCGACTTCAGAATTCTGTCTTTGCGTCCTATTCCGTGAATGACTTGGTCGTTCACGGAAACGCAAATGTAGCCGGGATACTTCAAGTCGCCCGCCCTGTAATTGTGACAGGCGCTGCGGCATGAGTATTCTGCCATAAAATTCTTGGCCGCTTGGTCGATGTCCCAAGTGGATACGCCCTCCCGTGCTAATTGGCAGAGTCTGTCGAGCACGGTTGCGGCGATCGCGCATGCTTGTCTCATGACCCGCAAATCTCTTTCGGATTTTACGGGTATCATAAGGCGTGCCGTTTATGTGTTTGCTGATTCATGTATTTTAAAGAACAAATGTGCTACTGGAGTCCCGATTCCTTTCGGAATTAGGCCCAGTTGCGTATGGTCCAGGCCGCGAATCCGACAAAGAATATTATCAGAAGCGGGGTCCAGAGGGCCCACAAGTTTTTGATTTCGCCAGTGTCTATCATCTGACGGGATTCCCCTATACTGCGGCCGCGAATGCGACCCTTTTTGAGAAATCCGTCATAGTGACGCTGCAGCAAATATGTTTCTACCTGTCTCATGGTGTCGAGCGTTACGCCCACGGCGATGAGCGCGCCGGTGCCTCCGAAGAAGTTCGCTATCTTGGAGGGAATGCCCCACGACTGCATTAAAACGCTGGGCAGGACGGCGATTATCACAAGGAATATCGCGCCCGCAAACGTGAGGCGGGTCATTACGTAGTCGAGGAACTTGGCGGTGGGCTCGCCCGGACGAACGCCCGGGATATAGCCGCTATTGCGCTTGAGTTCGTCGGAAATCTGGAGGGGTTTGAACATTATCGAAACCCAGAAATAACTGAAAGCGAAAACCAGCAGACCGTATATAAGGCTGTATGTGGAAATGTTGAACTGCCCGAATATTTGCTGCGGGAAAAGCAGCAGGGCGCTGGCGAAGATGATAGGCATAACGCCCGCGTAGTTGACTTTAAGCGGCAGGTATGAGCTCTGACCGCCCATGATTTTGCGGCCGACAACCCTCTTGGCGTACTGCACCGGAACCTTGCGGACGGCCTGCAATACCATGATGATTCCCGCAGTTACAACGCCCAAAAGCACAAGCATCATGACGGCTTGTGGAACGCCGATTGTCGCGCTTTCGGCGCCGACGGCGCGGTTGAACACCAACTGATAGGCCTGAGAAGCGGCGGCGGGGAGACTGTCCACTATGCCGACGGTTATTATCAAAGAAACGCCGTTGCCTATGCCGCGCTGGGTTATCTGTTCGCCCAGCCAGGTCAGAATCATACAGCCCGTAGTCATCAGTATTACGCTGACGATAAAGAATACGGGTATGTTGCCCGCCACTATTATCGAGCCGAACTGCCCCTTGTCAAAGCCCGTGAACATGGTCTCGGGACTGTAAACAAGGGCGTAGGTTATCATCGTACCCTGAATGGCGGCGATGAGAATGGTCAGATAACGCGTGTACTGCGCTATCTTCTGGCGCCCCGTGTCGCCCTCCTGCATGAGGCGGGCAAGGCTGGGCATGACGGCTCCCATAAGCTGCAGAATGATGGATGCGCTGATGTAGGGCATAATGCCCAACGCAAACACCGCTCCGTTCATCATGGCGCCGCCAGTGAACATGTTGTACAATCCGGCGAGACCGCCCGAATTGGATGCCGCCGAGGCGTAGTAGGCCTGCAGCGGTGTCGGGTCGACGCCCGGCAGAGGAATGCCCGCGCCCACTCGAGCGATAAAAATTAGCCCGAGCGTCAGAAAAATTCTCTGGCGCAGTTCGGGGATTTTAAAGCAATTTGTGAAAGCACTAAACATGTCTACTCTGCCCTCCGGCGTATACCGATGTTATTTTGAAGCTTCGACGACGACGGCTTTGCCGCCGACGGCTTCGATTTTTTTGACGGCGCTGGCCGAGAACTTGTCGGCGTGAACCGTTATTTTCTTGGAAAGCTCGCCGTTGCCGAGAACCTTGACAAGGCCGCTGCTGGCTCTGACAAGACCCGCTATGACGAGGTCGTCGCGCGTGATTTCATCGAGCCCGAGAGCTTCGAGGGAACTCACGTTGACAACCGCATATTCTACGGTAAAGTTGGCGTTGTTGAAGCCGCGGATGGGCAGCTTGCGGTAGAAGGGCATCTGGCCGCCTTCAAAACCCGGGCGCGAACCGCCGCCGCTGCGGGCCTTCATGCCCTTGTTGCCGCGTCCCGACGTTTTGCCGTGTCCGCTACCTTCGCCGCAACCGAGGCGCTTGTGCGAGTGCTTGGCGCCCTTGGGATTGGAAAGACTGTGCAATTTCATAAAAATAATCTCCTATTAACTTCTCAGCGCGGCAATCGTTTCCGAGTTGCGAAGCTGGAAGAGCGCGTTGAATGTTGCGTTTACCATGGCCATGTCGTTGTTGGAACCCAGCGATTTGCTGAGAACGTCCTTGACTCCGGCCGCTTCAAGAACGGCGCGAACGCCGCCTCCGGCTATGACGCCCGTACCCTGACTGGCGGGGCGAAGTATCACTACGCCGCCGTCGAACTCGCCGCGCACGTCGTGTGGAATGGTGTTGTCCTTGAGGCAGACGGGCTTGAGAACCTTGCGGGCTCTGTCTCCGGCCTTCTTGATGGCGTCCGGAACTTCCTTGGCCTTGCCGTAGCCGACGCCGACTTTTCCCTTGCCGTCGCCGACGACAACCAGCGCCGAGAACGTAAAGCGGCGTCCGCCCTTGACCACTTTGGCGCAACGGTTGATGTGAACCACTTTTTCGATAAGCTCGGGGCCTTCGAATTTTTCGGCGGCTTCTCTCTTGTTTTTAAATTCTCTGCTCATTTTAGTCCTTTAGAAGTTGATGCCGGTTTCACGGACGGCATCCGCAAAACTCTTGACGCAGCCGTGATAGCGGCGGGCGCCCCTGTCGAAAACGACGGCGGTTATGCCGACGTCCTTGAGCTTGGCTCCGAACTTCTGACCGATGGAGGCGGCGCCTTCGACATTGGGCAGAAGTTTTTCGGCCTTGAGCTCTTTTGATGTTGTGCAAATGGCTGCGAGAGTCTTGCCTGCATGGTCGTCTATGCACTGGGCGTAGATGTGCTTGTTCGAGAAGCAGACTGCCAGGCGCGGGCGCTCGGCGTTGCCGATTACCTTGCGGCGCACGCGTTTGCGGCGCTTGATTTCGAGTTCCTTTTTCTTGAGAAATTTCATAAGTGAATCCTTTCAGGCCGCGATTAAGCGGTCTTCTTGCCCTCCTTGCGGCGGACATATTCTCCGTGAATTCTGACACCCTTGCCCTTGTAGGGTTCCACGGGGTAGAAATTCTTGATGTCTGCGGCGACCTGACCGACCATGTGCTTGCTCGCGCCCGTTACGGTGACGAGAGTATTTTTGTCGGGAGTTTCGCCGATTGCGATGTTGATGCCATCGGGGAGGTTGTAGACGCAGGGGTTGGCGTACCCGAGAGTAAGAGTGAGAACCTTGCCCTTGAGGTCGGCCTTGAAGCCGACGCCCTTGATTTCAAGAACCTTCGAGTAGCCGTCTATGACGCCCTTTACCATTCCGGCGATGACGCTTCTGGCCGTACCGTGCATGGCGTTCGAGAAACGGGAAGCCGAGGCGGGTGCCACCTTGATTTCGTCGCCTTCAACGCTTATGGTTACAGCCTTGTCGAAAGTTTGAGTGAGTTTGCCCTTGGCGCCCTCAATGTGAACCACATTGTCTTTTACCGAGGCCTTGACGCCTGCGGGAACTTTAACTGGAAGTTTACCGATTCTGCTCATATTGCTTCCTTACCAAACTTTGCATAGCAGTTCTCCGCCGACCTTCTTGGCGCGACAGTCCGAATCCTTGAGCACGCCGCATGACGTGGTCAGAATCGAAATGCCCATGCCGTTGAGGACTCTGGGAATGCTGCGGTATTCGTAATACCGGCGGCAGCCGGGGGTACTGACGCGGTCTATGCCAGTCAGTGAAGCCACGCCGTCGCGGTATTTAAGTGTTACTTTTATCTCCTTCGCGGCCTTTTCGCCCGACACTTCAAACTCGGCTATGTAGCCTTCGTCCTTGAGTATCGACGCAATGCCCTCGCGGATCCTGGACCACTGCGCGGTGCAGCTGTCCTTTCCGGCTTTGCTTGCGTTGCGGATGATTGTCAAAAAGTCGCCGATGCTGTCGTGAGTAGACATATTTTAGTTCTCCTTTACCACGATGATTTTGTGACGCCCGGGAGCTTGCCGTCGAGGGCAAGTTCACGGAAGGTTATGCGCGAAACGCCGAACTTGCGGATAAACCCGCGAGCGCGACCGGTTATCGAGCAACGGTTGCGAATGCGTATCTTGGACGCGTTTCGCGGAAGCTTGTCCAGCTTGCGCTGCGCCACGAAAAATTCCTCATCGGTAGTCTTGGGATCCTTGATGATTTTCTTCAACTCGGCTTTCTCGGACGCGTACTTGGCGACCAGCTTCTGGCGCTTCTGATTGCGCTCTAGGGATGATTTCTTGGCCATAATTTGTCTTTATTTAGCGGTTTTCGCCGCTGCTGCGGCGGCCTGTTCTGCAGACGACTTGCGGAAAGGCATTCCCAAAAGCTTGAGAAGCTCTCTGCCCGATTTGTCGTCGGTGGCGGTCGTGACTATGGTAATGTCCATACCGATATTTTTGCGTCCCGGGTCTACTGTGATTTCGGGGAATATCGTGTGGTCGGCAATGCCGAGGTTGTAGTTGCCCGCGCCGTCAAGCTTGGTGCTGACGCCGCGAAAGTCGCGGATGGCGGGGAGAACGACGGCTATAAACTTGTAGACAAAGTCCCACATGTTCGCGCCGCGCAAAGTCACCTTGACGCCGTTGGCCTGCCCTTCGCGGAGCTTGAAATTGGCTATGCTCTTGCTGGCCTTCGTTATGATGGGCTGCTGACCGCTGATCTTCGCGATTTCCTTCGCGACTTCCATAGCCCAGTTTTTGTCGTTTTCGCTGCGGATGCCCGAGCTTATCACAACCTTTTCGAGATTGGGCACGACGTGCGGATTGTCGATACCCAGAGTCTTTTTGAGCTCCGGAACGACCTTCTCCTGGTATATTTTCTTTAATACGGGTGTACTCATTTTCTTTTATCCTTCGCTCCCGCTTACGCCTTCTTCGATTTCTTCGAATCAAAACGCCCGGCAAGCATTACGTTGGAAATGTGAATGGGGGCCTCGCGGTCGACAACCGCGCCCTCGGGGTTCTTTTCGCTCTTGCGCTCGCGGTATTTGCGAACATTTACGCCCTCGACCAGAATCTTCTGGGCTTCGGGATAAACCGCAAGAACCTTGCCGCGCGTGCCCTTTGAAGAGCCGCTGATAACCACTATTTCTTCGCCTTTTTTGACAGAATTTTTCATAATTAGAGAACCTCCGGCGCAAGCGATACGATTTTCATAAAGTTTTTAGCGCGCAGTTCGCGAGCGACGGGCCCGAAAATGCGTGTGCCCTTCGGGTTGCCCGTACCGTCGAGAAT
>Ga0172381_10008255_pt1 | contig 10205 bp, 11 predicted proteins | sample Leawel6488metaG_FD_119754 | JGI IMG/M metagenome (GOLD analysis project Ga0172381, IMG submission 119754) | Leachate microbial communities from a municipal landfill in Southern Ontario, Canada - Leachate well 64-88 metaG | ecosystem: Engineered > Solid waste > Landfill > Unclassified | place... | reverse complement strand
TGATGAAAGCGAAAATAGACCTTTATGGAAAAATTTTGATATACGAAATTATTTAAGGAAAGAAGATAGTGTATTTGTTTCTAAATATACAAAATCTAATATAGAAAATCTGCATTGCAAAATAATTGTTCCTTTATGCAAATTTTATACAGATTCTGAAGGAAAGAATGATTTTATTGTTTCTAATGGGATATTATCAAAATTCAATAATTACAAAAGTATACCAAATTTTTTTAAAGATCTTTTTGCTGAGGGAAAAGCGGCAGAAATAAAAGCAGGAAATACTAATATCACAGCTCTTATAAGTAATGCCCGAAATGGAATCATACCAGGATTAGATTTTGGCTTCATATACAATAATTCTTCGTTTGGAACATTAATAATGACAATACCACTTTTTGTTAACGGAACATCGATAAAAAACGTATATCTAACAGAAATTGATGGAGTTATAACCACCACCTAAGAGGAATAAATGAACGGACATTCTATAGAACCAATTTCTGAAAAGCTTCAGTCTATATTATCAGGGAATAAAGAAATTGATGCAATAATGAAAAGCTTGCAAAGAATAAAACGAAATTATGCGGCATTTTTTAAACAGGATAAGCTTGTTTCCTTATTCATAAAGGCCGTGGATTCAGTAAATTTTATATCCTTTTACAAAGAGGATGACAGACGTATAAAAGATAAGAGACAGCCAAGATACAAGCTAGCTATAGATTGGAAGAATCTTCCTTTAGAATTGAGTTCGGCTATGCAGAGAAAAGGAAGTCTTTCTGATGCTAAAATATTTGCAGTTCATAATTCTGTAATAAATTGCTATATTGATCTTATTATTCAAGCTGTGGACAATCACGACGAAGAAGTGCTAAATGACAAAGCTCCAGCAACTAAAGAAGAGATGCAAGAAGTCCTTAACAGCATATCGACTCTCTATGTTATTTTGACAGATAATGAGCCCGGTTCTCCAATATGGGTCAGGCCAATTGTGTAAATTGTGTTTATCGCCTTATCTTCAAAGATAAGGCGATAAATTTAACAAGATATTGATAAAACAAGGAAATTAATATGGCCGAAGTATACATGGTGCAAAGCTCGTCTCAACAGAACAAAGCTTCTATTATTGAAGAAACTGACAAGGATGTTACTTTTAGAACCATCCTGCAGACAGGCGACAAAGTCAATATAAACAGGAAAATATATCCTTCAGATGAAATATACAACGCAACTATCGGTGATCCCCGTATATGCCGAATGATGCAAATGCGCACCTGGTGGGGTGAAGCTGGTCATCCTCTTTCCCAACAGATCGACAGACAACTTTCATTGGATATGTCTAACAGATCTCATTCTATTTTAAGTATGGAAAGAAAAGGAAATAAATTTTATGGCACAGTCATAACCACAAGAGATGAACGTGGCATGGCTATGAAAGGAGATATAGACCAAGGAGATATTCTTTCCTTTTCTATGAGAGGGCTCCATAAGCTAGACAAAAATAGAGATGGATATTGGGTAGTATCAAAACTTCGTGTATTTACATATGATTGGGTTCCTTTTGCTAGTCATGAAGAAGCCCATATGGTACCAGCTAATGAATCTGCGTCTATAATAACAAGGGAAGCTATCGATGCCGTTCTGGCATCTGAAAGTGCTAGCATACTTTCAGAATTTGAAGATATTTTAGGCGAAGAAGTAACTCACAGCGAAAAAAATGGTGACTGCTTAATCTTAAAAGGAAAGAGCGGAATCATAGGTATAAAAGCAACCAGGGAATACACACGTTCTATTCTTAGTGATATCCTATAAGGAGGGATAAATGAACGACAGCACTGAAATCGCGCTGGGACTTTCTTCTGACAGCACTACTCTTAGATATTCTATACCGTTGAAAGAGTATATATCAGAACAACAACAGACTATAAAAGATCTTAATACAAAATTGAATCAGACTGAAATAAAATTAGAAGATTGTCGTACAGAAACGGCTGCTCTCACAAAAGAAGTTTCGGCTACTGATAATATATATGGATTTTTGACGTCTACTAATGGCCTAGTAATCTTTTTGGTTTTAGTTGTAGCTTTATTTATTATAAGTAAACGAAGTCGTATAAGCTTTAAAGATTTTACTATAGAACCAAAAATAGCCAAAAAGAATAAACAAAAAAGTGAGGAGAGCGATGAAAAGTAATATTATCTTCTTTGCTGTATGTGTATTATTTTTAGGGCTTATAGCATTAAGCGCAAATGGATCTTCTAACTTGAAGAGAGAAACAAACAGACAAGAATCTTCCTCTAGTTCTTCATATTATTTTATTACCGAAAGACTTGCTAGTTTTGAAGCATCAAGCGCCAGTTCTTCTAGAAATGATTATTTTGTAGCCAGTAATACGGCTATTCTTCTATCTACAGATATAAGCCATATATCTGATACTGTTTTTAGAGTAATGGTAATAGATACTGCCCGTGGAGTTAACAATGCTTTCAGAAGTATTTCTGGTAAAAATCTTTGTGAAAACAAGCATTTTCTAAAGGCTGCAGGATCGGTTGTATGCTCAAAGCCGGTAATCATTGTTTATGATCCAATTTGTTCTCCGTGCGATGCCAGAATATTGTCAAAAAATGATACCCTTCCCAATACTGACAATACACTTTCTATAAGCTATAACGGACTGTCTAAACAAGCTATGCTTAGCTTTGTTTTCAAAGAAGGGAAGAAAAGACCTCAGATAGTTATAAATAAAAAACTTATGGAAGAATACCGTTTCTTCCCTGATCCTTCACTTAAACAGGAGTAAATCGTATGATGGAGTGGCTGAATAACACGAAGATCGTAAATAGTGTTAAAGCACGTTTAGGAGCTGGAATGCGCGGTATTGAGCTTGATAACGACTCCATCGCAAAGGTTTTAAGAGACGAAACTCTTCCTACTTTAAGCATTTATTTTCCTCGTTTTATTAATTATGTTATAGATATGGATGAAGATCAAGTTGGCAGACAAAAAGGTTTATATTATGTAGAATGGCCAACACAGATTTTAGGAGCAGAAATTATTACTTCTTTGAATGGAGTAAGCAATGCTACTTGGTATGACAGAAGTTTTTCTATATGTCCGTTAGATTTTATAATGTCCTTTATGCAGAAAGAAATAACAGATTTTACCACAGTCCCTTTTACAGTCGAATTCTTGCCTCCAAATCAGATTCAGATTAATCCTAATCCTCCACGTGGCACTATGAACAAGATAGCCGTTAAGCTAAAAGTTGCTCATGCAGATTTTGCTCAATTTGCTCCAGGATTAAGAGAAATAATATTGAAGATGGCTACTTACGATGTTAAATTAGATATTCTAGGATTTAGAAGGATATTCTCGAATATATCCACATCAATGGCCGATATAGAATTAACTATGGGCACATTTGAGGAAGCTGAATCAAAAAGAGACGAGCTTATAGAAAAAATAAGAGGGCAAGCGCATCTGAGCGCAAACCGAAGAAAGATATATGTAGACCAATAAGAATAAAAAAAGGAATCCGATTGGATTCCTTTTTCTTTATTTAATAATTATGAAATTCGAATTTCCATTGTTCAAATACTTTATCAGAACATACAAAGTCATCTTTTCCAGCTAATTTCTTTTTGTGTAAAGGGCAATTCTCGCATTTTCCTGCAAAACTGCACATTTCTTTTCTGGAATGTATTTTGTTTATTCTCGATATTAAAATTGTTTTCCAATATTCCAATTCATACATCATCCTCAGTTCCTTTGCCAGCGGGCCTTGTTGTTTGTTTATCCACTTTGCATACTGCTTAGTGAATGCAGGGTTCGTCGGTTCTTAGATTATTTTCTCCTTAGCCGAGGGTTTTATCTTCTCAGGAGGAAGTCCAAAATCTTCTCCTATCTCATTGTATATTGCCTTTACGCTGAATCCTAGTTTTTTTGCTGCCGGAAATTTCCAAAGCTCTTTTTTGAATGAGTCTGCCTTTATTTCCGAATCCATAAATATGACTACTTCTTGGTTTGTAAAACCTATACGAAGCATAAATTCCATTATGCTAGTTATACCCTTTCCCAGCATAGCCGCAAAAATAACATTTTCTTCTTTCTTTAAATCAGGAAATTTGTTTATAACACCAATTATGCTAAATATGCCTTCTGCGGCATATATCTTTATCTTCGGATTGCATATATCAAGCTTTCCGCCAGCAAAATAAAATCTGAAAGGAGATTTCTTTAACAGTATTTCGTAATATCGACCAATTAATGATCTCTCTGTCATATTTCTGGATATTATATCTCCTCCGCTGTAGTTAAGAAAAGATATATAGTTTTTTGTAATAATTTCTAAATTTTCTATAGAAGTATTCATATCTGTGATCATATTGATACGAGCGAATTTTGGAAGATCCAAGACAACTTTGAAGAACAAAAGCTCTTCTATAGAAAATTTTCTTCCAAATCTTCCGCAAAGATATTCATATTTAGGATTATTTGTTATATCGAAGCTGCTTATTGCCGGAAGCTTGAATCCTGAACCATTTTTGAGATCTTTAATGAATTTATCTGTGTTGCTAGAAATTTCTAAAGAATTTTTCTTAGCCCATTCTATAGCCGAATTCTTATTCTGTTCTAGAATATCTTTTATTTCAGGAGATATATTCACTCCAAGGCTCTTTAAAAATACTTCATCGACTCTTCCGCTAAATCCGCATCTTTGGCATTTATAAATATAAGGCGGAAATCTGGTGATAGATAAATGCCCATGATCTTCGTTAGAAGAATCTCCACAAGCAAAACACCTTACTATTCTTTCTTTTCCGGCTCTTCTTATTTCGGTAAATCCATATACAGAGGCAGCAATAGCATCATCTATAGTAGAACCTTTTCGTCTCATAACCTACACTATAAAGCCAACAAATCTGAGGATTTCACTTGCCAAAGCTTCTTCATTTAAGAATACTTCTTCCGGTTCTTCGTCATTCATCGGAATGGTCCAATGCCGCATTTTTGATGATTGCTCTATAAGAAGTATTATTGTATTATTTTTTTCATATCTCTGGTTGATATTAGAGAAATATTTCTCTTGAAGATCTTTGTATTTGCTAGAATTACGTATTTGCTCTAAAAATTTCTTGGTAAGTTTTGCCCTGGCAGAGTTAAGAGAATCTTCAGAATGCCAATTGGTTATCATAAGATTAGCCAGATTATCAAAATTGTATTTGCTTAGTATCTTATACAAAAGCAAGCACAAATATGTAAATTCTGTTTTGTTTATTGTATAAAGTATTTCATAGTCTTCAGAATATTTGCCGAAGAACGTAAAGAATAATATTTCTTTGTCTTTGTTAGGAATTATCTTTCCAAAATAACTTGATACTTCGTCATCCGTTACCTCGACATCATTGCCGTATGCACGATTTATGCGAAGTTTCATGTCGGATATGCCTTCTGTAGCCAGCACTGAGTATATCTCATTCTGACTAAATTTAGTTATATCTGTATCAAAAATAGAAGCTTCATCTGGTTCTATAGCTGAATTTACAGTTTCGTATGTAAGAGGAATATTCGAACGGAAAAGATACTGAAGCTGCTTCTTTATAACGACATGAAAGAAATTTATGACATTTTCGTCAATAGTTAATTTAGGGGTTATATCCGTAATAAGTTTTCTGTAAAGAGGCTGTATGAATTCTACTGGATTTACTCCAACATTCTTCAAATAATTCCAAACAACTGAATCAGAGTACTCCGTTCCACAGACTCTTGATTCTACCAATCTACGAAGTTTGTTCTGCATATTTACAGGTCGTCCAATACGCTTCTGCATTTCTTCCAAAACATAAATGAAATATCTCAAGAATATTCCTTCTGCCTTTCCTTCATAATGTGTGTCAACCACATATGAAGTTATAAGAGGAATAGATATTCGATATACCATGCTGCATGCAAGAAGTATAATAATATGGCTGCGATCAAACTGCAATTCTTTATTCTGTGCGGCCGCGACTATTTCAACATTGTAATTGTCATTGCAATAATTGTATGCATAATCGAAGTATCCATCAAGAAGAATCTTTAGCTCTTCTATAAGCTGATCTTCGTCAACTATTTCTCCCACTAAAGATTTTTGTCTGAAATGTGCTAGCTCAAGAACCCATTCGTATCCTTCCTTTTCCATGATCATCTTTACGTCTTCGAGAATAGCCGCCGATATTTTGACAAATACACGCTTTTTGTTGATAGGGAAATGATTCATATTGCCTTCCCCAAAGCCAACTACTTCGCTTAAATTTATAAATATTTCAGTAGAGAATGCTTCTACTTTTATTTCTTTTTCTTCTGATTCTTCTTCACTCATTCGCTCTCCTTACTTTGTTTTGCATTATTATTTATTTTATCAAATTCTTTTTTAATAAAATCTTTTATCGAAATAATACTTTTTGTTGTAAATTCTATCTTGTTATCCGTAAATACAGATTCTACATAATTCCATAGTTCCGCTATATCTTTTGGATGAACTTTGCTCATATTGAATGCTTTAAGGCTTTGATAATATTTTTCTGTTGCTTCGTTTATTTCTTCCGCTATAGATAATTCTTCTATCCAGCATTCTCCATCCTTGCTAAAATTCCAGTAGAATGCGGCTGGTTTCCATTCTCTCGTTTCTTCATTGAACCATGGTCTTAGACTTATCATCACAGTAGTATTTTTAAATTTTTCTTCTTCCATATAATTTCTCCTTCGGTATATTTTAATATAAGATTATTTTTCGCTGCTAAATTTTTTTCGCTTCTTGGATAACGATTTTTTAGCAGTATTCTTTTTCTTAGATTCGATAGGTTCTATCTTTTTCTTTCTTAAGCTTATTTGTCTTCCGCTGTTGCTTAGCTTAAAACCTGTTTTATGTTGAGCATCTCTTGTAGCTTTTTGCTTTTCTTTATATTCCTTCATTTTCTTTTCAAATGACATAAATTTCTTGTACAACACAAGATAATTAGGCTTTCCTTTTGAAAGATTATTCAGAGCATCTATAAAATGCCATCTCTTAGAAGTAAGGAAATAAGCACAAAGCATAATAGATTTTTCAAATCCCATATCCATATGAGGATTTCTTACTTTTGGGGCTTCTTTTAAAAATATATCAGGAAATTTTGTTTTAAAACTTTCTAGAAGTAAACCCTTCTTATTTACGGCATAAAAATAGGTAAATGCAAAGCTTGGCATATTAGAAATAAATTTTACTTCATAACTAGCTATGGTCATTTCATTGCTTGTATCAACTCCTTTAGGAGGAGAAAGCTCAATAACAGTATCATACCAAAGATCTTGCCAGCTTTCTGATTTAACTTTGAAAAATAACAAAAAGTTATTTCCGTCCTTATAGACAGTTAGGTCTATACCTTTGGATTCCTTTTTGTTGTTAGCTCTTTGCTTGAGATCTGTTATAATCCGGCCTCTGTTGGCTATTTGTGCAGAACCTTTTCCGGCAGGATTTGTAACTAATTCGTGAAAAGTCATTGGGATATTTGCCATATATTTCCTTTGAAATAAAATAACCCAGCGCATGCGCTGGGTTATTTATGTTTAGCCCTTTGGCACAAAAATGAACTGATTTGAAGTTGCAATAAGCGAGATAACTGACATTGCAGCCATAATAATCTCCTTATCTGTTCGTGCCGGATTAAGGACAGATGTTCCGTCATCAATACTTTCGTACTTTTTTGTTCGAATGTTATAAATTAAACCGTTTTCTAATCCACCTTTAATTTCTGCGATACTCTTCTTAGAAGCAATTTTGAATGTTTCAAGATATGCCAAAATGATTGAATCAATTAATTCTTCTACAAATTTTATATTTTCTCCTCCAACTTCAGAAAGCACTTTGGCAACAACTTCCTGTCTTATATCGTCGTCTAAGAGAAGATACGGAACAAAAAGATTTCCGGCAGGTACTACTCCAAGTTGCAATGCCCATTTTGCGGCAAGTGCGGCATCCTCAGCCTGAAAATATGTAGTCTGAATTTCTGCAATAGATCCTCCTCCGACTGTAATAATTGCCGAAGCAGAGCATAACCTTCCATATCTTACCTTGAGTTCTCCAATATCAGAATCATAATCAAACTTTGTTTCAGAATTTCCAAGATACTCAAGTTGTTTTTCAATATCAATCTTAAGGAGATTGTAATCTTCTTTGTCAATACCTTCTCCCTCAAAGAATTTGGATGTAAGATCTTCAACTACAACTTTTTTTGCAAATCCAAGATATTCAGTAAACATCTCAGGAATGATTTCTCCATTTTTGAAAAATACCCTTTCAATATTCTCATTTCGGCTCAAATACTGAACAGCCTTGGCGTTGAATACTACAGCAGCATCGGAGAAATGAATACGACCCTTTTTAGTTCCAGTTCCGTGAGCAATACAGCAGAGAGGCATGGATCTTTTATTCTTGATCATATTTTGGCGAATAAAATCAAAGAAATCTGGATTAAAACCATTTGCCACAATAACCAATGATTCATTATTAGAAAATACTGCTTCCATTATACGAGAAATAGGAGCAATATCTGGTCCTCCTAGATGACCTTCAACCATAAGAATACGGGCGTTGTTTAATTCACAAAAATCTTTATCACCGACCTTCTGATTTCCAAAAATAGGATCAATCCATCCTCGATACAACTCAAAGCCCTTGTTGTATGTGATATCGCTGTCTTTCTTATCGCCTGCTTGAATTTGGACAATACCAAATTTTCCAACCGTCTTATAAGCTTCAACAATCATTCGTGTTATATCTTTATCACCATTTGTGGAAATCATGCAGACATCTTCAAATTCTTTGTCTGATGGTTCCTTGGAGTGAGACATAATCTTCGTCTGAATAGCATTGCTGATAGAAGCAACAATACGATTAGTATCGCCTGGATTGATTTCATCTTTATGAGATTCAATAAATTTCTTAAGACCTTGGGCAATTGAATTGGCGACGATAACAGCTGATGTGCTTCCATCTCCCACTGTACGCACTAAACGCATGCTAATACGCTTTACATATTCCAAGATTACACGTTCAAGATCATCTTCGGAATAAAGGCTTTTCATGACGGTATAGCCGTCTTTTGTAACCTTGTGCTGCATATTTCTGTCTTCAAGAATAGTTGTTGATCCTTCTGGTCCAAAAGTTTTTGACAAAATATTGGATATTTCAGCTAAAATTTCAAAAACCGGAAAATTATTTCCTGTATTAAAATGACATTTATAGCTGCCTTCGCATTTTTCACTAGCCATTTCGTTCACCTTCTAACTCCTGTGTAGTTGGGTTTGTGTTATTGAGCATTATTAATAGCATTCTCTGTTGCCTTGTTGCTCTCTATCTTATCCTTAATCTTTTTATTACGTCTGTTCTTGGCTTCTAGAAGTCCGTATAGGAGCGGTATATCGATTGAAAGTATCTCGGTAAGAGATACCTTCCCTTCAAAAGCTTCCAAAAGACTTATGGCAGAATCACAATCCTGCTCATATGTCCTTTTTCGGCGTTCTGAAAGACTTACTGTTCCTCCTCCTTCTTTTCGGACTTCTTCATCCTGAAAAAAAGTATAGACTCCATATCCAAAGGAAGAGGACCAATTTCGTTGCTACAAGCATCAGATGTCAAATTACCATTTTTGTCTTTTAACACACCGGCACATTTGAATTTCGGAATTTCAAACCGCACATCATAACGAGTGTTAAATTTCTCTTTTTGCTTATTAAATAATTCTTCTTCTTCGTCATCCATTGTGGCTATAATATTGGAAATAATAGCCTTATCCTTGCTTTTTACAAAACGCGTTTTGCCAGTACGTTTAAGAAATGCTACATCAATATACATGACGGCAGATAGAAAAAGTACATTCTCAAAAACCTTGTCATAGTCTTCATAATACTGCTTGTTCTTTTCAATGAAACGCAAAGTTTCCAAATAATCCCATAGAGAAGGTTCGCGGAATATTAATACAGTTTTTCGGCTAGAGAATGGAATATTTTCCGTTTTGGCGAGAGCAGAATTTTCAATAATAGCTTGAGTGTTTGAAGCGGAGCAAATGATTTCATTTACTTGATTATAAGCATCTTCGTCATAAACGGCCAATATAGTTTCTGGATCTGTATTCACAGAAATTTTTGTCTGGCATTTAGGACATGTAACATCAAAAGGCTGGCT
>Ga0172381_10008254_pt1 | contig 10205 bp, 8 predicted proteins | sample Leawel6488metaG_FD_119754 | JGI IMG/M metagenome (GOLD analysis project Ga0172381, IMG submission 119754) | Leachate microbial communities from a municipal landfill in Southern Ontario, Canada - Leachate well 64-88 metaG | ecosystem: Engineered > Solid waste > Landfill > Unclassified | place... | reverse complement strand
TTTTGCATTTTTTGCACAAAGACTGTCTAACTTCTTTAAAGGATTTCTTAATACTTTTCCGCTCGCAAAAGCAATCTTCCTCTTTAGAGTATTATTTGCCCAGTTTAAATTAGCATAATACAAGAACTGCGGCAAGTGGTGCATAAACTGAATATAAGGAATTCCATATTTTTTCTTAAGTTTATACGCAATGTAAGATGAAGGAAAAGAATGGCATATAATTATGTTGCTTTCTTTAAGCTTGCTCAATACAGAATCTCTTATCAAACTTGAACATATCTGTAAGCTCTCATTTTTTACTAATAAACTCCCATATTCAATTACTTCATAGTCTTTCAAAAATTCATTCCTTAACTTTTCATCCACATATGCAAATGCTAGTTGCACATCATATCCATATTTTTTTAAAATTTTTGCTTGGAAAAAAAGAACTCTCTCAAGCCCCCCTGGTTCTGAAAAAAAATCATACATTAATGTTATTTTTTTCATCTTCTCATTCGTAAAGTCCATCCCTTTTTTGTATCCATTTTCTTAAAATGAGACAGCATTGTTCCAAATACCGTTATACCCAGCCATAAACTCACAATAAACCCTACCCCAATTCCCATTTTCCAGGAATTTCTAAAAATATAACCCACAGCAGGGATGTAATATCCTGTTAATGTTAACTTCTCTCCCTCATCAGCTATTTGTTTTCTTGCAATTGATGTTCTGATTTTTTGTTTTAATAAATCTCTGACAGAAACATTATCATACACAGCCACCATTCTTGGACCTGTTATTTTTTCAGGAATTGCAATGCTATATCCTTCTTTCATTATATCAAACGTTCTTTCAAAGTCATCTCCTAAGGAACTATTCTCCTGGTAAAGTTTTCTCCTGAAAACATTTGTCAAAAACATTTTTGAGCTGGTTAAATATAATACTTTCCCTTCTTTTTTAGTGTACCTTTCTTTTTGAAAGTTCAGCCAAAAGTATGAACTATATGCCACCATCTTCAAGCCAAGATTCCCTCGTTTTATTTTATCAAGATCCCATTCAACAGGAAAAGACTCAGCAATTCCCCCAATTTTTTGGTTTTCAAAAATAGAAATAAATTCAGACAGGCTTTTTTTATTAGCAACTCTAAAAATCCAGTCAGCATCATTTATCACAACAATTTCCCCCGAGGCATGCTTAATTATATTATTTATAACAGCAGGCTTGCCTGATCTTAAATTAAGCTTAAAATATTTGAATTTTTTAGAATCTTTTTTTACATATTTTTTTACAATCTCTTCAGTATTGTCAGTACAGCCATCAAGGCCAAGTATTACCTCATAATTGTCCCAAGGAAGTTTGCTTAAATTCTCTAATGTTTCTTTAATTATCTTCTCTTCATTATGTGCAGCCATAAGAAAACTTAGTTTCAAGCTCATTTCATATAAACCCCAGAGATATTTAAAAAGTTATATATTCAAAAGTTCTACCTAGACTTATTTGTTTCAATAGAAACACTTCGATTGTTCGAAGTCTCTAGGACTTCGGACAAGGTTATTCATTACATTTCAAGCAAAGTCAAAAAGCCATTTAACTCATTTTTTATTTCATTAAGGTTTCTTTTTCTGAATATTCTTTTAACTATATATTCAGGTCTCCAATAAAATTCTTTATATGCTTTTTTATACATTTTCTCCATTAATTCCCTGGTAAGCTGGCCATGTTCAAAAATTGCCTTGCCTCCAAGTTGTCCGTAATTTTCCCAGTTATTCTCAAATATTTTTCCTTCCCTTTCAATTATCTCTCTTATTGGAGTCTTAGGATAAGGTGTTAAAATCATGAATTGTGCTATATCCACATTAATACTTTTTGCAAAATCAATTGTTTCCTGCATAGTTCTAGCATTCTCACCCAAATTTCCAAACATAAAAAATCCTACAGTATTAATTCCTGCTATTTTAGCCCATCTGACAGCATCTCTGCATTGCTTCAATGTTTGTCCTTTTTTGATATTGTTAAGTATTGTTTGATTTCCAGACTCTATACCAAAACCTAAAGAATAGCATCCTGACTTCTTCATCAATTTTAACAGCTCTAAATCTACACTTCCAACCCTAACCCCATTCCCACATTTCCATTTTATCCCTAATTTTTTCTGAATTACAAGATTGCAAAATTTAATTATTCTATCACGATTATTTGTGAAAAGATCATCTACAATATGAAACTCATGATACCCAAATTTTTTGATTAAAAATTCAATTTCCCGCACTATATTCTCAGCACTTCTCATTGAGCAGTTATTTCCAAAAACCTGCTTATTGCAGTAGTTGCATCTTCCAGGACAGCCCCTAGAAGTAAGAATAGTAATAAACTTTTTATTCTTGCTCTCTCCAGAAGTATATCTTTCTAATGGAAGCAAGTCAAATGCTGGAAAAGGAAGTTCATCAAGATTTGTTATTTTCTCTCTTTCAGGATTGTAAAATACTTTTCCACCTTTCTTAAAAACTAACCCCTTGACTTTCTCAAATTTTTTTCCTGATTCTAATTCTCTTAAAAGTTCAAGAAAAGTTATTTCTCCTTCTCCTACAACAACAAAATCAACATTTTTATTTTCAATTGACTCTTTAGGCAAAGAAGAAGGATGAGGTCCTCCAAAAACAATCTGGATATTAGGATAGTTTTCCTTTATTTTCTCAATCATGCTAAAAACCTTATAGATCGCAGGGCAAGTTACTGTAAAACCAATAACCTCTGCAGGATACTTTTTCAAATACCCCAGTATTCCTTCACTGGGCATATTCAAAGCATTCATATCTAACAGCTTTACTTCATGACCTGCCTCTCGTGCTACTGCTCCTAGATATGATATCCCCATAGGGGGCAAGGCAGGTGAAGCTCTAAGACTTTTCCCAAGCTTTCTCTTAAAATTTGGATTTACCAGTAATATTCTCATTTTGAGTTAATAATCTCCATTATTAACCCCATTTAAACTTTACTAATGGTAAATTTTACTTGCTCTGTTCAGAGATTTCCCCAGATAATCTTTATTACCTTATTTTAGAAATTTAAAAATAGGCTTCAAAACAAACTTCAAAGGCCTTAACAAAGGCTCAATTGGAGAGTAAATAAGCCTCAATCGCACTATTCCCGAGAACATCTGTAAAGGAACCCTTATAATATTCAGCTTAGACCCCTCCCTCTCCTGCCAAACTGTAGCCAGCTCTTTAATCTTGAGATTATTCCTTTTACAAGCATAAAGTATATTCACATCAAATGCCCAGCGTGTTAAACTTAGTTCAGGCAGAATCTTTTTAATTACCTCTCTTTTGAACAACTTTGCTCCACATTGCGTATCCTTATAACTCATCATAAATAAGCTTCTTACTGCAAAATTAAATCCAACACTTAAAATTTTCCTGGAAAAACTTCTCTTACTAACCTTTGATTCTTTTAACCATCTACTTGCAATTATCCCATCATTCTCGTTAATATTTTTAACAAGCTCATAATATGCCTCAGGTGATGTAGCCATATCAGCATCAACAAATCCAATCAGATCATTTTTTCTCTTTAGAGCATCCTTGAACCCTTCAATTATAGCAAAGCCCTTTCCACCCTGTTTAAATTCCAAATGCTGAATTTCTTTGAATTTTTTCTCGCTATCTTTCACAACTTGCAGAGTATTATCTTTGCAATTATTTAAAACAACTAAAATCTCAAAATCTTCAATTTCTCCAGCCAGTCTCTTTTCTTCAAAACATTGGCTGTATCTTTCCAAAGTCCTAAACTCCTTAAATCTTCTTTCTTCATTATATGCAGGAATTATAATTGAGACTCTCATTTTTTAACAATCCAAAGACTGTAAATCATCATTAAAAAGTTTACTGCCAAGAAAGCTATTGCAAACTCCATAAGAGAACTATGAAACATATAAAATGCAATTACCTCTAAGCCAACAAAGAACAACAGCCCATATGTTGATTTCTTAATTCTATTAACACAAAGCCCATACAATAACAATAGGTTACTCATAGAAAGCAGAGTAAATGCCACCCCTAAAATAAATAGAATTCCTGTCTGCGCATATTCTGATCCAAAAAGAATAGTTATAAGCTGGTCAGGGAATAAAATGAAAGCCATAAGGATTGTTAAAGTTAAAATTCCAAGAATCTTAAACGACTTTCTCACTACTTCTCCTGTATTCTCACCCTTTTCATGTTTTTCAGATGTGAGTGGAAACATAGCCTTGCCTATTGCTGCAGTTCCAAAAAAGATCATCTTTCCTAGCATAGAAGCAACAGCATATTTCCCAGCTAGTTCAGCACTAAAAAATCTTTTAGCAAAAATTACATCTAGACTATAAATTAAAACTATTGCAAGTAATGAAACAAAATAGGGAATCGAATATCCATAAATTCCTTTAAACTCTTCTTTTTCTTCCTTTGTTTTCAGAATATCTTTGACAAAAAACATCCCTGCAATAAATGCAAGCAAAAGGCCGATTAATACACCCGTCAAACCTCCAAAAACACCAAATCCTAGCAATACTAAAGCTACTGCAAATACTACCTTAACTCCTCCTTCAATTAATAAGCTTACCCCAAGATTGTAGAACTTTTTATGTCCCTGCAGTATTCCTCTGATAATTGGCAGAGAAAAACAGAAGAATAATACTAGTCCGGTAAAAGCTAGTAAACTCCAATTGATATTAAGGTAGGTTGAAAGCAAATATGCCATAGGTAAAAAAATGAAAAACAGCATTAATGAAACAAAAAAACCTTTTTTCAGGCTTTTCTTAAGTAATGCTTTTATTTTTCCTTTTTTATCCAAAACTAAAAATTTTCCAGTGTAGACCGTAGTTATATTCTGCAAAGCTTCACTAGGAACAGAGAATATATAGATAAATGAAAAAAGCACTGCCAGAGTACCATAATCAGTAGGTCCCAAAAATCTTGCCATAAAAAAATGAAATAAATAATTTAACAGATTGTATAAATTAATCATAAAAAATAAAATTAAGCTTCCCGACAGCAATTCATCCTTACTGATCTTTCTTTTTAAATTCTTTATCATATTAATTAATGAATATACCTTCTCTGAAAATAATCAATCCTAGAACAATCACAACAATCTGTATCAGATTAATAAAATAAACTACTTCTTTTTCAGTTGCCCTGCCTTTTATTTTCTTTAAGGCCCAAATTGCAAAATGCTCTAAGCCATAGATTTTATCATAAGGCATCTCTAAACTGTCATCTTTATTCGGCTTTCCGAAGGAATGTTTTTGGAGTTTTCCTCTTGACTTCAATATAACCTCAATTATATAAGGAATAAAGATGAATAGTGCAAATTTCTCCATATTTCCGAGTATTGCCATTATTGCAATCATTCCACCAACAGAATAAGTTAATACATCTCCTGGAAAAACTTTGGAAGGAAACTTATTGAAATATAAAAATGCAATTAATGATAAAACCATACACAGCCCAATTAAAGCAAGCCATGAACTCCCTATAAAATATGCTACTAAGCTTAAAGCAGATAAGATTATCACTCCCTGACTTGCTTCAAGGCCATTAAATCCTGCTAAAAAATTAAAGGTTGTAGCTGCTCCAGTTATTCCAATAGGAACTATCACTAAAACATAGATCAGTCCTAGATTAATTCCTTCAAGCCCCCAAATATAAATTTCTGGAACTCCTGCATTTATTACTATTAATGGAATAGCAGCAAATAAGCACATTATCAATCTAAACTTCTTGCTTAATCCCCCTTTATGCCATCCTAATAGATCATCTACTAATCCTATTATCGCTAATATCAATACAACCGTAGATAATGCAAATAATTCAACAACATTTGTTTGAGACTTAAAATAAAAAGTTTTTAAGAAAATATAGGATAAAACTCCTAATATAAATCCCATTAATACTATCAACCCACCAGAACCTGCAACATTTTTCTTTCTTTCAAATTTATTCATATCTTCCCAGATTAAACCAATACCTCTTGCTTTCTTTATCCAATAAGGCATAACTATCAAAGTTACAAAAAAACTTATTATTAAAGGTATAAAGATAATCAAGTCCATCAATAAATCAGTAATTTCAGGTTTTTAAATTTTCGGAAAGATTATACATAAAGAACATTCTTTGGATACTCGGTCTTAAGATAATCTGGATTTGCTTTTATGCTCTTGTCATAATTGACTTTCCAGATCTTTATTGGCCCCCTTATTCCCCCATAAGAAACAAAATCCTGGGTTTGATCAATGATGTTTTGTTCTTTCAAATTCTTTACAAATAAGTCATCTTCTGTATGAGCTAATTTGAAATTCTTTCCTTTATCAAAAAGATACAATTTTGCAAATAAGGTATTCTTAACTCTCTCACTTAAGAACATTCCAGATCCAATTTTATTTATCCCTAAATTTCCAGATGAATCTGGCCCTATAGATGGAATTATATAGAAACAGCCATCATAGCCATTATTGTAAAACTGATATTGATGATTCTCAAGATAAAGGCAATTCATAGGTATTACTTGTTGCTTTCCTTTGTAAACAAAGACTGCATCAACTGCTTTGATTTCAGTATCAGCTCCGATTATTACTCTTACTGCTCCAACTCCTGATTTTCCTGCAGGATAAATTATCTTGCTGCTATTTGTTTTATACTCAAAGTCTTGATCAAGGGGGAATCCTCCAGTATAAATTAAGACCGTCTCATTTTTTAGTTCAGTAGTTGCAGATTCATCGAGAGTAAATTCCGGAATCCAAGAGTATCTATCATAATTCTCATCACTGCCAATATTAGAATATGCCGTATATTTTCCGATATCAGTCGAGTCAATAAGGAGGTAAGAAACATTATGAGTATACAAAAATTCTTGTGCATCAGTTTCATTATTGCTTGTTAAAACATGTCTGGCAATGAGATGATTCCAATATGAAATCGCATTTCCTCCATCAAGAACCGTAGGCCTCTCTCCAATACTCTGTACCCAATAACCATAATCCCACCAATGGCTGAATACAGCATCTTGTGCAGTGCTATTTCTAACCCAAGACATCGCATATTGCCATTGTTGTGAATAAATACTTGGTGCAAAATTCTTTGCAGCATTATAATTAGTCTGATAATTAGAATATGCAGCATAAACTGTTGATAAAACAACTATAGTTGCAACAATTCCAATAACTATTTTCCAAGTCTCATCTTTAGTTTTGATTGCTCTCATTGCAATAGAAACTGCAAAATATCCTACTAACAAACTTGCAGCAGGATCAAGTGCCATGACTAATCTTACTGCGCTTCTTGCTCCAATTATTGAGACTATAAAATATGATATCAGGAATATATATGCAAAATTTACTTTGCTTAATTCTTCTAAATTTTTCTCCTGATGATACTTATAAAAAATATAACAAAACACCACAGCAATCAATATGAAAGAGCCATAATATACCAGATGACTTATGCCATTATCTCCGTTAAATGTTCCTGTAGAAGAATATCTGCTGAAAATTAATCCTATTAAGAACAAAATAAATGATAGTGTTAATATCATTCTTTTCTTTTTCTCTAGATGCTTAACCGCCTCATAAAACAAAATCATTCCGCCAATAAAGAATAAACAGAAGATTAATGGGAATCCTTTTACTACTGGTCCAAAACTTCCAGTCCAATCACTAAAGTAGGGCTGCTTATTTTCTGCAACAGTAAATGATAATCTATCTGAATATGGGCTAGTTAAGTGTGAAGCTATATCTCCAAAGAAATTAGGAATAAAATTTATTCCAAAAAGAACACTTGACGCAATTATTCCTATAATAATAAATGCAATTATTGAGACTAACTTTTCTGGCAGTCTTTCCTTGCTCTTTTTCACTATTTTAAGCTCTTTTATTCTAGTATGATTAATAACAAAGTCAACCCCAATTAGTAAAAGCAATATTAAACTTAAACCTGATGAAGTTGAAGTTGCAAGACCAGTTAAAGTATATCTATGAGAGAAAACTAGTGGAACTATAAAAGAAATAACAAGCCAGATAGTATATCCTAAAATTTTCTTTTTATTTAATGCTCCAAAAATAAATGCTAGGAAAATAAATACTGCTAATGTAGTAAAAATATAAATCCATCCTCCCCAAATCAGTCCCATGAGCCCCGTTGCAATTCCTGCTAGGCTTGCGAAGATTATCACTTTATTCAATTTTTCAGATTTCCATGCGCATAGGAAAAAATAGAATGCGATAAATAAAAAGAAGAAACCTGCAGATTCTTTTTCAGGAATTCCCGCTATTGTTCTTGCTAATATTGATGGAGAGACTATTAATATAAAAGTTGCAACAAATGCAATTAAATCTTTATATTTTTTATCCTCAAAGATTTTTCTCGCAAGTAAATAGAAAGCAATTACCGTAAGTAAAAACATAAAAACCGGAAAAATAACTCCAGCAGTATAATTTACAGTTGCGCTAGGACTGAATATTATAAAAGTTTTATGAAAATAAGCCATCATATAAGGCAGCAATTTTGTTTCTCCCAGAGTATTAAATCCTAAAGGCACATACCTCATAGTGTCATTCATAGGGATGCTTCCAGTAGCCACAATATCTTGTGCATATCTTAAGAATAAGAAAGGATCAAGGTCAGGTCCAAGAGTATAATCTCCTGTTGTGACATCTTTCAATTTATCTACATTAGCAGTTCTTATTTGCCATGCTAAAAGAAGTAATACTATTAAACCTAAATACATCCAAAGATTTTTCTTCAAGAAAATATCTTTCAGCTTTCTCTTTCTTTCTTCAATTACTCTTTCTTCTTCGTTCATTTTATTTTAATTTTAATAAAAATTTTAGCTTCTATCAACACCATCTAACAATTCTGTTGCATTCTTTTCTACCTCTAGTTCATCTTCTCCGCAATACGGACAAGTTTTTCTAGGTCTATCTGACTCAAGTCTATAGCTGCAATTTTTACATATATATGAGGTCATCTTTTATTCTCCAATTTTTATACAGAAATTATTCTGTAATTTTCAAATCTAGACTGCCTGATTTGAAAAGACTGAAATTGCTATTCGCTGAAAGCGAATTTTAAGCAATTTCTTTATTTTTCGAGGTTTTTTCTATTTTTAAGCTTTATGTAATTAAAAATCCTAGCTAAAAATAGCTGGAGTAACAAAAACTTCTACAAATGCTCCAACAACAAGCAACACTACTGCTAATATAATTAGGTCTATCGAGTCCTGAACAACATCCCAAAACTTTTCACTTTTAGTATCATGCCTTATTACTGCAATGCTGATTATTCCACCAGCAAGAGCCCCAATAAAATATCCCCCAATTTCTAAAGATCCATGGACCATATATCTAAGAAGTGCTAGAGGAATCTGGGTTATGTCCATCTTTGAAAATATTCCTACTGCTACAGCTATTACACTTGCATTCCATGCAAGAACAAATATTGCTCCAGCTCCAAAAATTAAAGAGAACACCAAAGTAAATATTAATACATAAATATTATTTTCTAAAATTATAAGAAATCTTTCTCCAGAAGTAACTGCCCCAGTTACACTTCCCCCGCCAAGACTATTCTTAGCTACACATGAATCAAAATTTGAAGGGCTGTTTATAGAACAGTAAGTTTCAATCTGCGCATTAAATCCCACGCCAGTATTAAAAACCATATACCAAATTGAAAATCCGATTATAAATCCAAAAAATAAAAACATTAAGGATACTATTGCCTTTCTATGTTCTTTTAACATATTCCAAGACCCATCTGTCTTCAAATCTCTCTCTTCTTCATTCTTAATTAAATAATACATAAAAGGCATAGTGAACATTACAGTAAATGTAATTATCAATATTCCAGAACTTTTAGAAAGAACAGCATCCTGTCCAAAAATCCAAGTTACAAGTAAAAAAGAAAGTGATGCATAAAAAATTCCGACAAGAAGCATCTCCCAAGGTTTCCTCTCCGCCTTTCGTGGACTTAGCAGCATTTCTAACATAATTCTTAGACTTTATTTAGCTATTTAAATCTTTTATAATTTAGTAGCCTCTAAAATAATATCTCTTCTTTCTATATCGTCTAACACTAAAAAGAACCAATACTAAAATCAATATCAGTATCACCAGTCCAACCCAAAATTCACCAGTCTTAAGAATATTCTTTCCTGTTTCTATAACTTCTGGAATAATAGGAATAACCTCT
>Ga0172381_10008253_pt1 | contig 10206 bp, 15 predicted proteins | sample Leawel6488metaG_FD_119754 | JGI IMG/M metagenome (GOLD analysis project Ga0172381, IMG submission 119754) | Leachate microbial communities from a municipal landfill in Southern Ontario, Canada - Leachate well 64-88 metaG | ecosystem: Engineered > Solid waste > Landfill > Unclassified | place... | reverse complement strand
CTGTGGTTCAGATATGCGCTTTGTAGAAAAAGGTTGGCATGGCGGCTATGAATGCCCTAAATGCTGTCCTTCACCATCGACCAGTAACAAAAACCATTCCCAAAAATAGTATTAACGGTTGATGAAACATGAACATAACACAAGGCGACACCGTAAACATCGAATCAATCAACACCGTAGGCACCGTAGCTGGCTTTATGGGCAAAAAAGTACTCGTAAACGTGCAAATTGACAAACAACAAGTACAAATTAAATGCCGCCCCGAAGACTTAACCGTGATTGACACCCCAAACATTGAAATACAAGTCATTTGCTATCACTGCGGCAAACTGATTTTAAAGTCTAAAGCCTACTACCTTGAACAATATGATGCATACTATTGCTCCGAACACTGGCTCGCAATATTAGACGGCAAACCAATCAAAACCCCAAACTACAGGAGAGGCGACGCTTGAATTTAACTAACAAAAAACTTACAATAGCAACGGGTTTGCTACTTATAATTGCACTCCCACTATTCATGACTTTACTAATATTTTTACCGCCACACACAGCGTTAATTTACGCATCAATTTCATATTTTGCTACCGCAATGATAATTTTTATAGTTGTTAACTTAGCAGTAAAGGAGGAAACAAACCATTAAAACCGCAATACAAATCATATTCATATTAATCACAATATGGACATTAGGACTAATTGGCGGATACCTAACAAATAGTCTTGCCGTACAATTTATAATCATGACAATATTTACATTTATCACATCAATAATAATAATGGTAATAGGTGAAAAACATGGAAAAACAAAAAACTATAATTGAACAAGCCCTAAACCCAAAAGAACAAATAGAATGGCGCACCCTAAACGCCAAAATAGCCAAATACAAACGCGACAACGACCCAGTAAAACCCCGCACACGCCCCTACAAAGAGCGCCTACACACCCGTAAACTCAACAATACTTAAATATTATGTAGCAATACATAATACACGAGGTGAATTACATGACCCACAAAGAATTAATTGCGATGATAATGGAAGCAAACGACAACAACGACGGCGACTACATAGCACAAGCAACAATCATCGCATCACTAAGCATAGAGGAAGGTGATTAAACACGTTAAACGCATGCCCCAACTGCAACGAAGGAAAAATGCATATATTTAGAATTTTTATCAAATGCGACACCTGCGGACACTTGGACATACTACCCGCAACCGCACTTGAAGACATAGAAGCCGCAATATAACACAAACCTTTTAAATTGACCACACATATACCATACTGGTAATAAACTTGAATAACAAACAAAAAACCGCTATAGCAATAGCGTGTTTTGCATCACTAATACTAATTTGTGCAGCCCCAATAATCCCAGTAAAAGCAGAAATAGCAAGCGGACAAACATCCTTACCACCACAACTTGAGAAAATAGTTAAACAAGGAAACTTTAGCATATCCTTTAACATGCAAAACTTCACAGCCGACATAGAAAACCTCTACATATCCGCAGAATCATTCACAGTCACCGCAGAAACCACCACAATAGCCAACATCACCACAGGCTACATAACCTTAGACTTAACCAATGTACAAGCAAAAATCAACAACGCACACACCATAAGCGTAGGCAAAGCATCACTAAACGTTGACTTATACGCGGAAGGCACATACATGAAATACACGTTTTACAGCGACACTACATCAAGCATAGCAGAATTAACAAGCAACCTCTTAAACAACATTTAATCAAACAACATAACCCTTAAATAACTCACCACCCATATTTCACTTTATAGGTGTATCAACTTGGCTACAGCATGCATATTCAACCCTCTTGAAGCGCAACGCAACCTTGTCCGTTTTGCCCATAGTGATTTTTATGCCCCGTTTCTCAAAGCGGACGCGCAAGAAAAGGTGCTCTGAATATGCAACGCCGTCCCCTTCCACCACCACCCCCAAAGAAGCCAAAAACCTTAATATTCATTTGCTTAACCCTAACAATTCTACTTGCCTACGCAGCCGCCATTAACTTAGACCTAAACAGTGAATTAGAAATCGCAGAATCAGACAAAGACGAATTACGAACATTCTTAGCTTTAGCCGAAGAAAACACAGTAACCACCAACCAAACAATCAACAATATCCTTGAGCAATTTTTGCTGTATAACCAATACCAAACAATCCAATTAGATGACAATTTCACAAAAACAAACGAAATACAAATCATTGAAGACTATATTGTGTTAGTTTCATACAACAATGGTACCCACCATGCGCAACGTTACTATTTCCCCACCCTTGACAACTACAGTAACGCATACCTAACCACACAGGTAGACTAAAATGAGCAGCGAAGAAGAATACAACAAACAAGTAATGCACGAAGCCCTAAACGACGGATGTCTCCGTTCATCACTAACTGGACCATACATACCGCCAAAAACCATAAAAAACCCAAAAATCATATGCATAATCCCCGCATTACCATCAGAACTAAAAATAGACACCATACAAAGCATACTAAATCAAACAACACCCGTAACCCACACCGTTTTATTAACCGAAAAAATAAACGACAACATACCATTCCCAGCAAAAATCAGCAAAGTAATAAACTCCTTCTTAGAAAACATCAAACTTGAAAAATACGACTACATGCTACGTGTAGACGCAGACACAATCCTACCACCCAACTTTATAGAAGAAAACCTGAAAAAAGACTACGATGCATTAGGCTACGGTTACGCACAAATTATCAAAGTACCTCCATTTATTGAAGTTTTAGGCGGCAAATTAAACAAACATCACGACGACGGTTACATACTTGTAAAACTGCGTTACACAAACTACAAAGCAAGCAGCAAAGACTACAACGTAGCCCCAATATTGAAACGAAATAGTGGCTTTCACCACGGAAGCAGTTGGTTCGCAGCACAAGGCGAACTTAACTACATGTACGGCGCAGACCCAGTATCTGTACTATTTAACACCGTTTACTCATTTAACAAATACACAATATTCCAAATATACGGTTACTTCAAAGCGTTAGTAACCCATAAAGAACGCTTTGACGTGGCAGCACCCGTAATCTATAGACATTGCCTAAAATACAGGCACCCCTTAAGATTCTTTCGCGTAGGAATCTACATTAAGAAAAAAATAATGGAGCGACAAAAACATGAATCATCAGACCCCACAACAAACTACGTTAAACACTAATAGACAACTTTTCATTTTCATCCAATTTGGTGGTGACAACAAATCATGGTGTAACCAAGAATGCGGGAAATGGCTGCACGGTGACGAAAAAGACATGTATTGCTACGGCACCAAAGACAAAGCCATGCGCAGCTTTTGGAACAAAAACCCGCAACTATGGGAAACCACCCTTGAACGCTTAGACCATGAACACAACGACACTGGTATATACGGTGTACTAAGCTATGGTGAATCTATGGGTATGGACGGCTTCTATGACATTATAGAAATGTTCGGTAGACATCCAAAATGGACAATATGCATGGTAACAAACTTATCACTTGACCCCACCCGTTTAGTTAACACAAAATTAGCGAAAGAAGGACGCCTATTTATGCACCCCAGTTGGCACCCCTACGGCATGCCAGACAAAGAAAAAGGCTGGGCAACATTCACAAAACACTTGCTGATTTTACAAGAACACAACATACCAACTCATGTATTATATTGCTGGTGGAAACCCCAAATCCCATTGTTCCCCAAATACTTTAAATGGCTTGACGAACACGGTTTCAGAGTAAACGTCCGCCGCTACGTTGAATATGACACAGGTTTTAAAATACCAATAATCAACAAACACATAGGCAGCGGCAACCGTTTAGCAAAATATACCAAAGCTGAAAAAGCCTACATTTACGCCAACACATGCCCCAAAGTCACCAAATACGGTTTAGACCTTGTAAGTTGCAAAGGGAAACTTTGCACCGCAGGCAGTGACATGCTACTAATCAAATACAACGGTGACGTAGCCCTATGCGCAGACACCGAAAACACCATAATCGGTAACGCATTCAACAAAGACTTCCACTTATCAAAAACGTTGACACGTTGCCCCACACACATATGCGGAGGCGACTATGGCATGCTCCACATACTCGACGACGAATTCAAGCCAAACATAGAACGCCTGCCAAATGACGCATTTTTATCAATAGCGGAAGAAATGCCGTTACCAGAAAAGAACAAACCGTACCCATACCACAAACGCTCTGAGATGATGAAATGGCTAAAGAAACTTTAACACTAAAAATAAGAAAAAACACGTTATCAACCAGACACAAGCTCGCTAAAATAATAGCGCCACGTCTAATAGAAACCTTATCAAAAACCACCGAAGACAACCCAGAAAACACGCGCCCAATGATTAGTTTCCTACATGAAGACTACTTTGGCAACAAACCACTAATAGGTTGCGAAATAGGCACCCGCGAAGGAATCAACGCCCTCCGCATCATAGAAACATTAAACATCAAAAAACTATACTTAATTGACCCCTACACGCCATACTATGACCCCCTAGTACCAGAATCATCTACAATCGCATACCACGAAAAAACCTTTAGCCAAGCCCAACAGCTCCTATCAAAACACGCCTCAAAAATAATATGGCTAAAACTAACATCAGACGAAGCTGCATATCACATAAAAGACCAACTTGACTTTTGCTACATAGACGGTGACCACAGCTACCAACAAGTAAAAAAAGACATTACCAATTACAGCGAGCTGCTAACAAAAGACGGCGTAATCGGCGGACATGACTTCACAAAAGAATACTTAGGCACCATGAAAGCCGTTTTAGAGCAACCTAACTGGCAAAACGTAAAATCATCCGTACACGACTGGTGGTTAATCAAGTGAAAAACATAGCTGTATTTCTATGGTGCGGACATCACAACTTCGGTGATGATTTATTCATAGAATCCTATAAAACACTTTTTCCAGAATGCAACATAAAAATATTCACAGATGCCCCGAACAAAACCTACCCAACATTACACTTTCGACACATAAACGAATATGACCTATTCATTTTAGGCGGCGGAGAACTAATCAACGCAGACCGCTTATTTATCCCCCCAAGCTGGAGTAAGTATATCAAAATTCCAAAGATTATCTTAGGTTGTGGCGTAAACGCGGAAACCGCACAACAACTATCACCAAAAGTAGTTAATGAACTAAAAAACTTTGCTTATATAGGCTTGCGCGACCAAACCGCCGTAAACATACTGCAACAAATCCCCGCAATAAAAAATCACGTTGACTTATTCTACGACTTAGCATACTCATTAAACATAAAAAAATCATTAAAACAACCATTACAAAACACGGCAGTAGTTATACCCACAGACCGCGTCAGCAACAAAGCAGACTTAGGTATTCAAAACTTTAACCTACATGAAAACAGCTATAGTTGGCTAAAAACACAGTTAGAACCATTCGACAACGCCACGTTTCTACCATTCGGAATTGAAGACAACAACGACTACGAAACATGTCGCTTACTATCAAGTTGCAGCCGCAATCCCACAATAATACCACACAACTTCATCCAAAAAGAATACGTATTCAACACCATAGCAAACACATCCCACGTAATCACTTACCGCTTGCACGGCATGATTTTATCCCACATACTCAACACTCCATATACCTTTTACCCATACCATTGGAAACTTAACCGCGTCCACGAAACTATAAAAAACAAATCACCAACCGAAATCCGCAATGAACAACAAATCAAAATAAAAACAATAGTGAATGTACTTGCGCATTAAAACCCTCCTAATATACATCGGCTTCATCATAATTTTAACAGGCGAATTCTTAATCCTATACTTTGCATCACAAAAAGACGTTACCGCAGCATTTACATTCGGTTACAGCATACTACTAATAGGATGCGTAATCTTCGCAAAAGGCGATTTAAATGAATAAAATCCGCTTACGCTTTGACGTAGACTACGCATACACCTCACGCCTAAAAAGCTTCCTCCACATGCAGCACCCAAAAACATCAAGCCCAGACTATTTGATGAACGCCCAAATAATAGCACAAGCAATCAACACATCAAATTTAGATGTTGAAGCATACTGGTTTTTTACACCCTACACAATTCCTAATAAACCTTTATTACAACTATTATCAAACAAAAAACATCACATTGGTTTGCACATAATAAATAATCCGCAACGTGAACTTAGGGCGCTACAATTAGCAACAGAAATGCCAATTTTATATTACACCATACACGGCACAACTAACATTTTATCACAATTAATATGGCACCGCCAAATAGGACAAAAAACCTTAGAAATAGAACACTTCCCATTACAAAAACTAAGTGCCCCCACATTTAGTTTTGATAAAGCTTGCTACAAGTGCCCAATAGAAAAAGCTGTGCAATTTGCATACGAAGAAATAAGCGTAAACCATATTTTATCAATGCACCCTGAATGGCTTTTTAAATCAAACAAGAAAGACCGTGGTCCCTTCTACGAACCACTTACAAATATTTTATTAAGCAAATACCCAATATAACAAAGCAGGTAACAGCTTTGCCCCGCCACAAGCAACCAAACCACACACTAATACTCACAGTTTCAGCAATCGCAATATTCATTTTTAGCATATTCACCTACGTACAACTTGACATAGCTACCGCACCCCCAAACCAGTACGGCACCTACCAACTACTAAGTGACTACCAATACGACGATAACGGCGGCAACGGCAACTTACGCATCATGCAGTTTTATCCTAACCAAAATAAAATAACGGTAAGTACCTATAGCCCATATACAAACCATTGGGAAAACGACACAAACAGTAAATTCACAGTACCACTTGACATGAACAGTAACAGCAAAACCATGTTCACGATAATAGTTTTACCCGACACCCAATATTACACCCGTGATAACCCCGCCATTTTTTACAGTCAAACCCAATGGATATCCAACAATAAAGCATCACTAAACATAATCCACGTAATTCACTTAGGTGACATCGTTGAAAACTATGAAAATAAAGCGCAATGGACATACGCCAGAAGCGCCATGCACACCCTAACAGAAAACAACATACCATATAGTACACTTGCAGGCAACCATGATGGTGACTTCACCAATGGAAACTTTGTAAATTACAACAAATATTTTCCGCCAACAAACACAAATCACTATAATATTGGAAACGAAAACAACTATGTACTCCTAACAACAAGCAAAGTACAACTATTATTAATCAACTTACAATATACCCCAACAAGTGATCAATTGAACTGGGCAAATCAAATTATTGTAGATAATCCAACATACATCCCCATACTTAGCACTCATAGCTATATTGCTGACAATAGTGGCACACGCAACGATGAAGGAAACACAATTTATGAACAATTAGTGAAACCAAATCAAATACCACTTGTATTATGCGGTCACAATGGACGTGAGGCAATGCGTTTTGATGACACTTAAATAAAGTAAAGCTTTAACTAACAACAACCTACACACAGCAGAACAACAACCAGACGGCACATGGCTAACCGCATGTAACCGTACTTTCATTCATATGGACGACCCAATAAACCCTGCATCTCACATAAAACACGAATGCAAAGACTGCGAAGACCACTTTAAAGTTCATGGCTTAAAAATATTACCAAAACCAATAGAACCACTAAAAACCCACATAACATTCAGCAAATATTTTACGTGAAAAAATAAAATTTAAATAAAACTATTTATACAAGTTTGCACTAAGTAATCAATTGCGTAGAGAAGCTCCGAGTGCAGGGATAGCCAAAGGCAGTGGGGGTTTAGGGTGGGTTCGCATTACCCCACCCTAAACTTTTGATAACTTTTTAATCAAAACATTTAATAACAAATAGTATATACTACTTGTTTGAGGCTTGAACTAAAATGAGCACACGAACAAATAAATTTGCGGACGCAAAAAGCGTTTACAGCACAAACCAATTAATTGAACATCACAACGTAGCGGTAAAAATACCACAAAGTTTCTACCAGCACAAAGATGTGGATAACTTCAACAGCGCAGTTTGTGGTTTCGTGACCAACACAAAAAACTGGAAACTTGCAACAAAACCAATATGGGTTAGAACCCGTGATACCGCAGAAAAGGTTGCAGCCGCTATAGCCTTCTTCATGGGCGGCGCAGAAATTGATGAATGGTGCAGCAATAGTTATGTGGTGACTTCAAAAGGTTATTATTATTATGTTGGGGCATAAATGCATAGTGTTTAACGGAAAAATAGTTGAAATAGCTTAAAAATTGTAACATAAATTTAAATACTTACACACATATATTGCAATAATAGGTTAGTGCTAACATGGCTATGAAGTTTAGAAAAAATAAGCAAGGCAAAGCACATCCGATATTTCCTAAAACCTTTGTACAACCTAAACAATCACAATCAAAAACTGGTTATGTACGCACCTTAACCGTTAGTGAAGCACGCGATGCATCTTCTCAATTACTGTATAATTTTAATGCTACAAATAACCGTGAAACAAAAGTTCAAATCAAACGCCAAGTTGTGCAAATAGCAAACTTAGCACGAGCAATGTCAAGAAGCCGCAACTACGAAATGGAAGCACGCAGCAAATTTGCTGATATTGCTGATGAATATGATAAAGCTAAAAATCAAATGGTTTTACCAATAACAAGCAAGCAAAAAATGAAAACAAAAATGGTACGTAAAAGCCTACAATCACGTTACAGGGTTGAATAAAATGAAACAAAAATTTTATAGCAAAGACGGAAAAATCAGACCAATTACCCCGCGAGTTTACCGTGTACGTGGTACAAACAAATCACTTAGCTTAACCAGCACAAGACAAGCTGTTGAGGACGCTAAAGTAATGCATGACCGCTTTTTAAACGCCAAAGACCGTAAAACTAAAATTGCAATTAAACGTGCAGTTGTTAGTGCAGGCAACAAAGCGGAAGTTGATGGCAACGGTGATGTAGCACTTATTTACCGCAAAACCCATCAAGATATGCTTTTACCAGCTAAAGATGGCTTAGTTTATGCACATGATGCAAGCGGCAAACTTAGCAAAATAGATTACGGCTGGAGAAGTTTAACTGAACTTGAAAAAGACCGTGAATACAACACAAAATGGGGCTTAACAGGTGAAATAGCAAAAATTGACAAAGAATTAGCCAAGCGTATTAGAGATCGTGCTGTACATTCACCAGATAGATTAATTGACATTGATCGCAGATTAGATTTGAACTTATCTGAATGGAAAAGGTTAGACCAAGAAAGACATAAAGCAGCAGAAACAGAAACTGGCATGAAAGCTTTCATGGACAAACAAAACGCATTGCAAGTTGAACACACTGAATTGATGGATAAACGTGTTTTAGCACAAGCATTAGAAGAATTCCATGTTGGTGAAACAGTTAACACCCGTGAACGTTACAATCCTATGGCTAAAATACTTGAAATAAAAAGTGTCGGAAAAATAGGAGAAAAATACATAGCAATAAAAGTTGAACGTGAAAACGGTGAAATTAGTACTTATGGCAGTAGACAGTTGCATAAAGTGAGATAATATGCAGCAACAATTTAGACGTAAAAGAGGTAGCAAAAAAGCATACCCCATAACTCCCCGCACTTTATACGGTGCCCCCCGCTATAAAAAATACAGTGAACTTTTAAGTAAAATCACTAACAATTCAGAAGCTAACAACGCAAGCTTCGAAATGCAGCGCCAATTTGAAGAAGCGGGCAACCGTGCTACAAAGATACAAATTAAACATGCCTTAGTTGAAAAAGCAAATCGTGCCCGTGTAGAAAGCCGCAACCAAAACTTATCAAGTGATGCCCGTAGCAACGCCGCCATAGTAGCTGATGTGTTAGAATACGGCTACCAACAAATGGATATACCCCCAAAAGGCGGCACAGGTGTTGTAATAACAAAAGTAGCATCAAACGTATCCTTCCCCTACAAAGTAGTTACTTGGGTAGACGGCAAAAAAATGACAGCGTCTAAACCAATGACAAAAGCAGATGCCCAAAGACACGCCAAAATAGAACGTGATGGAATAGGCAACTGCAAGGAAGGCACAACATCAAAATCAACTCTTAAAAAAGAAAAAGCCGCCGTGAAAGACGAAGCACAGGG
>Ga0172381_10008252_pt1 | contig 10207 bp, 13 predicted proteins | sample Leawel6488metaG_FD_119754 | JGI IMG/M metagenome (GOLD analysis project Ga0172381, IMG submission 119754) | Leachate microbial communities from a municipal landfill in Southern Ontario, Canada - Leachate well 64-88 metaG | ecosystem: Engineered > Solid waste > Landfill > Unclassified | place... | reverse complement strand
CTCTATGTATTATGTTCACGCCTCAGATGGTACATTATGGTTAGGAAACTCTCCTAAGGAAGCAAAGGCATTAGCTAATAAACATGAAAAGAAAAATAGAATAAGAGTAAGCCAGTATGGCACTGCCGTAGGTATGCCTACTCCTCCCGTATTAGGAAAATGATAATTTTTTCCTATCTCTCTTTTGAACATCTAAAATATTTAATTCTTCACAAGTCATAACTATTATTTCTTGGTTACCCTGCTCTATTCTATTAACTGGTAAATGATATATCTGAAATTGAGGTGTTGTATCTAACATAACTTGCGCTTGAATCGATATTATGATATTATTGATTAGTTGATGCGAATTGGGATTATCTTGATATTCCCATATTAAAGCATTAGTAGCTCCGCAATGCGGGCATCCCCAGGCATTAAATTTCTGGGGATTTTTTATTGGATCAAAATCTAATTGGGATACTTTACCACATAAACCACATTGTTTAGATGGGTATTTAGGGTTTTGATCCTTTTCTAATTCCTTTATTTTCATCCTCACATAATAATCTTTTTTGAAGCATTTTCTAGAACAAAAGAATTGTGTTGATTTTATAGCCGAAAATTTATTACCACATATTTTACAAATACGTTCTGTTCGCATATATTCTTATTTAAATTTAATTGACTTATTTTTATGAATTTGCGTATTCATTTAATACACCACGCTGGAGACATTTTAATGCGTTTATTACCTCTTGGATATTATTAACGTGTATACGTGCCATTTCATATTTAGCTGCCTCATCTGTTGCATCAGCTAAAGTTTCTGCTTTTGCAGAACTCATATTCTTACCAGTAGATGGATCCACTTGATTTTGAAATTCAGCTTTAACTATAGAAAATGCCCTTAATGCATCTCCCATGCGAACATTATATCTAATAAAATATCCAGCCATTTTCATAACCATTTCTCCTACCTCCTCACCAGAAACTTCACTTCGTCTGAAGTTATTCTGGAAAGCTTCGTAATCTAAAATATAATCATTTGTTTCCATAGTTTTATTTATACAATTCCTTGACCTTTTCCTCCTCTAAAAATCCATCTCCTAAACCCTCACATGATTCAGGTTTAAAATTTTCATCATAAATTTGAACACCATTCAAATGGGATAATTCATGTTGGAAAGTATGAGAAGCACCACCGCTTAATTTTTCCGTAATAGATTCAGAAATAATAGGACTAGAATCTTTATCTATTTTTTGTAATGTCTGATAAGTTACAGTAATCTTGTTATAACGCATAACCTTCTTAGGTTCATCGTCCGGGAAACTTAGGCACCCTTCAATTCTTTCTGTGGTGAATTTAGTATGATCAGTGATAACCGGGTTTATAATAACCTTACCGTCAGGAAATACAAAGAATCTTAATGGATCTTTATCATCTATCTGAGGATGAGCTATTGCAGACCCTCCACTATATTTTCCCCTAGGGAGATTACACATGGCCACCATATCTCTTCCGTCTGATAACACCCTATCCATGTCCTCATTGGTAACCCATCTAGATCTAGTATTATGTGGTTTACAATACCTACCAGATAATCTAGTATATTCTAACATTATTTTCTGCCTCTTTTCAATCTCTTCTTTAGGGAGATTTTCTTCTCTTTCCTTAAATGTAGGTTGTTTAGGAGTTCCGGGAGGGACATCCTTTAATCCGACATCCTCGGAAACCGATACTTCTAATATTTTTGGTTCTTCATTTGACATATGATTTATTATTATTTTTAACGATGTTTATTTTTTTATCGAACAATTCCTTGATTTGTAGAAGATGACTCACACATAATACTTGACTGAAGTTACCTTGTAGACTTTGTAATACTGCGGAAAATCCTTCTGTTGAATTCTCGTCTAATCCTAAAAATACTTCATCAAATATCCTAAAATTAACTTTTTGAAGAGAAGCTAATGATTCAGAAATAGCAACTGATATCTTTAATTTTTCTCCTCCAGAGTATGCCTCAAATGGCATCTCCTCGTTCATTTCGTTTATAATAGTAATGAATAATCCTTCTACAATACTATCTCCATCAGCACTCTTTCTTTGAGTATCTAATCTCACACGAAAGTCTGATAGTTTAGATAATATATTATTGACATTATCTTCTAGCTTAGGAAGGAGATAATCTATAACTAAAGTCTTTATTCCTTTCGGGCCAAATGCCTCCTTGGCCATTACTACCTTCTTCATTTTATCATCGATAGATGATAATTCCTTATTAGTATAATCTATCTTAGATTGTATGTCAATAGTGTCTTTTTCATCATTTTCTATGTGTTCTAACTCAATAGTAGCTCTCGTGAGGTTTTCATTATAAATAGATTCTCTTTCTTTAGCTTTATTTAATTCTGATTCTATTTTAGCCATTGCTGTTAGGTCAATCCTATTTTTTAATTCCTCTTTCTTCTTTCTTATATTTTCTATCTCAATCTCCTGTTTTTCTAATGACTTCCTTAATAATAATATTTCAGATTCTTTATCTTTGATTTGATCTCTTGCTTTTTGTATATTATCTCTATGATTAATATTAAATCTTAAATGACTTTCTGCTTCTGCTATTTTATCTAATGTATTAGATATATCCACGATTCTGTTGGGTAGTTTCTGAAATTCTTCGTTCCATTTATTGAATGCAATAACTTCTTCCATTGTGAGTCTTTCGTATAATTCTTTTTGAGAAATAAGATCTTCTATCTGTTTTTGATGATCACCAGAATAAGGACAATTTACGCCACTTGGACACGTTGGTTGTTTATGTATCTTTTCTATTTTTTCATCAATATATTTTTTTTCTGAAGTACGATCGATTATATTTGGTTCTTTTCCTAACTCATTGTGTAGTGCTTCTATCTTACTAGCTTCTCTGAATATCTCTCTTAGACCGAATACTTCTTTATCGTACTTATCTATCTTTTTATTAGTTTCCTCTATTTCTCTTTCATAAACTTCTTTACTTGCGTCATCTACTAATTTAGAAGCTAGTTCATTTTTAATAGATTTTTCTTCTGATAAGGCAAATAATAGGGATTCTTCTAAGGAATCATGTTCTCTTAGGTTATGGAATAAATTTATCTTTTTATCCTCTAATTCCTTGATTTTAGGCCTTATTTCATTGAGTAATTGAGTGTTAGTTTCTACAATGTCTAAATTAGACTGTTTTTGCCCTACACTGCACAATAATTGGTCAAGTAATACATTCATACCACCTAGCTCTCCAACCCCCTTAGAATGGGCATTTTCAAGCTCTGATAACACTCCACGGGCCCTTTCGTAGTGTTTATCGTAATCCTCTGCCTTTATTATCTCTAAAAGGAGTTCTTTCCTTTTTGGGGCTGTTTGAGAGACAAAACTTTCTGCATTTCCTTGTACATAAGCGACGCTATTGACGAAGAGGGTGTAGGAGGCGCCAATAAGATCTGTGTCGATCCATTTTTGCAAATCTCTAATACCTGTGAGTAGGTTAGCAACTCTTCCACCATCACGCTGTTCAGTTGTAATTTCGAGTGCATGTTTGCCAACCTGGCTAACACTTCTGCTAATGATAATTGTTTCTTCGTCACCTTCTTCTTCCCCTCTTCTCGTGAGCTCCAAACATACAGATCCTTTTTTGGATCCCTTTCTAACCAATGATTTGTTATCCGTCCTTCCTTGTCCGTAGAGTGCCCAGATAATTGCATCAAAAATAGATGATTTTCCTGCACCGGATTGTCCGTCGATGAGAATTTTTTCATCTTTACTAAATTCGATTTCTGTTTTTTCATGTGATAAAAAATTATTTAAAGTTAATTTTTTTAAAAATATCATTTTATTTTTTAATATTTCACGACCTACTCATTAGATAAATACACCAAACATAAAATACCCCAGATGATCCAAATGATTCCACCAACTAGGGCATTAAACGATCCTTGTCCATAACCACTAAAACTATTAGATACAGATAATATTCCCAAAAATATTCCTATACCACTGATTACTCTTAATGCTGTTTTCATATAATTTAATTTAATATAATATTTCGACCATTTAAAAGTTAAAAGTTAAAGTAAGTGGAGGCTTTTTTACTGAGCCTCCACAGCAACAGCTAGGGGGCAGTTTCAATGTCATCTTTCACCTTCTTTAGTCTCTGGAGAAGAGAGATTATCTCGTCGAGATTAAGATTGTGAAATAGCAGATGCCATGCTTCGTGTCTTTGCTTGTTTAGAGCAAGAAGATTGGAAAGTTCGTTTCCGCCACCCATACATTTGTTCTTGATGTGGTGCTTGGTGATTCGAGTAAATTTTTTACTCTTCTTTCTCTTTCTCAGCTTCTTCATTGGACACCTCCTTGTATCCTAGATTTTGAGAATTGAGACACTCAGAACAGATAGAGTGGAAAACTTCCTCCGTGTATCTTATGTGAAGGTAAATTTCTATCACTCTACCACACCATAGACATAGGACCTTCATGGTCCACCTCCTTTTGCATACAATTGTATGCCGTGAGCATACTATTACATTAATAATATGGCTCTATACCTATTCGTTTCATTTATTTGACTATTTAATCAAATACCCGAAACGACTTATTTTCTTGGTGGTGTACCGTATTTTGCCGTACACCCTGGAAATAATGTATATCTCCAAACGTTGTCGGGGATACCCTTATCTCCTATCATTCTAGTTACTATCTCGCTTTGTAAATCATAATCTGCCATCCAATTAAAGTAATCTTCATATTCCAAGTCATTCGGTAACAAACCATATTGAATGGCATATCCTCTAAATGTACCCGGTTTGAATTGAAAAGAGTAGTAAGAAGGGGTATTATCTAAGTCATTAGGATTAATGGCTTTAGGATTACCTCCGCTTTCACATAGTTCCAATTTAGCTTTCCATAAAAGTTGTTTGGGTGTTAGGGTATATTTTTTTATTCCCTTAACATTCCATTCTTCTTTATTGGTCAGATCCCAGTTTTTTATCGTACTGGCGACTATTAAGAAATCTCGATGGGTTAACCCATCTTTTAAGAACTGCTCGTATATATTTAATTTAATTTTTTCATCTAGCGTCAACTCTCTCGTCAGCAATCCCTGTTCAGCATGTACTCTTTGGATTAGCGGTATGTTTGCCAATGCAAGCAATCCAATTATCAATCTTATCACTACCGCTATTCCCAGTGTCCACATGAGAAGGGGATACGCCTTTATTAAGAATTTTCTCATGACTCGGTGTCTAATAATAATCAGACAGATATATTTTCTTTCGGGAAATTAGATACCTATTTATCCCCACTAACTAGTATTTTAATGGGGCGTGATAGAAATCCAAACTCAGTCAGGGTATATGGAATCGAACCATAACCACATCCTTCCAAAGGATGTATGCGACCATAACACTTCACCCTGGTCAGAGGTGATAGAAGGCGTTCCTGTTATTTAGGACCTTATCACCTCTTAGTGCCCATAGAGGGAGTCGAACCCCCATGTCTTTCAACACTACGTTCTAAGCGTAGCGTGTCTGCCTATTCCACCATACGGGCAAACTGGGTGGAATTTGGGAGTTGAACCCAACCTAACACTTTCACAAAGTGTTGTGCAAACCGATACACTGATACCACCATATAGATTCCTAGTAATGAGGGCGAGATTATGTTTTCTCGCAATGATATTCACGATGATAGCTTTTATTTTTTTATACACATGAGCCCACTCATATGCATAGCACTTGCCGTCATGACACAGCTTCTTGTGCAAAATGAACTAGTATTTGACCGAACTGCAGGGGCAGCCAAACACTATTTTGTTAGTCCATTGGCTCGTTCACCTTTTTGGAGCCACGTTGCTGGTGTGCATTTTAATGTTGTCATTATTTTTTATCATACTGACTACTTTAGACCATCCTATGTCTATTTCGCCATGCGTTATCCCCCACCAAGGGATTATTCCGCCACCTCATAACTAGAAATCTATTATTAAGTTTTTAATGTTCACGGAGCAGTTAAGGAGAATCGAACTCCTATCTACAACTTGGAAGGCTGTCGTAATTCCACTATACCATAACCGCTTATAGTAGCCCGATCCAGAATTGCACTGGAGCCTCAAGGTTATGAGCCTTGCGAGATACTACTTCTCCATCGAGCGATACTTTTTAAATTCCTTTCTTAGAATAACCTCTCTAGCTATGGCTATTCCATATTCCCAACCCTTTAAAGAACTATTCAATTCCTTATGATTGAGAACCCTATGCGTATGTCTATGTCTTTTTTTGTAATTCATATGACACCATAGGAAGCATCTTCCCAACAGAGATTCTCTGTCTACATAGCTAGTGAGGCTACATATTTTTAAACCGTTCTAGTAATTAGTTATTTTAATCTTAAAACCGTTCGATAATTCAAAGACTAAATTATTATTCTCTTTATAATTAGAAATAACATTCAATCCTTTTACTCCTGAAATCATCTGTTCTATATCTTTTATCGTGTAATAATTCATATTTTTAATCAATAATTTTATATTTTTTACTACTATCAGTATAATATTGTCCACATTTCTGACATTGATATTTCTGCCTCCAGAAACCACCCTTAATCACGCTTCTTCTATGTTTTATAAGATGAGTAGAACCACATAAAGGATTAGGACATGTAATATTATCCTTATTTATACCAGCGTAATGATTAACTTGTTTCATGAACGGTAATAACTTTTCTACCACTAAATCTTCTAAAACAACATCTTGTTTATTATATTTTTTCATTAATCTCCAGTCCTCCTTAACACCCTTCTCACAGCCCAACCACATATTCTTACCAGTATGTGGCTCCTTTCTTCCTATTTCCAAAAAATTTGCTATATCATCTAATTTATTTGAAGGAAAGTGAAATTTATTTTTAGCTAATTTTTTTGTATCAAATGATCTACTATCAGCTACCGGATTAAAACCATGGTGTAATAATCTTGTATTAAAAACAGTTAAATCGAAACGATCTCCATTGTGTGCTACAACTATATCAGCACTATCTAAAATCGGAGCGAAGAATTTTACAAGTTCCTTATCATTTAACTTCCCAGGTTTATATCCTTAAAAATCATCTTGGCCCATAACATGAACGCTCTTTTCTCCATACCACTTCCAAGCCACAGAAAGCACTTGTTCATATTCTATTACTTCTATAATATTCGTTTCCCAGATATGTCCGAAGAAGTATCCTTTAGCTGGGCTAGTCTCAAAATCTAAGATCAATATTTTTAATTTCATTTTAATTTAATATATTAAGTATAACATATTCCTACTAAATGTAATGTCAAATCTATTTAGACCGCTCTAAACCTTGCTTTCTAGCCTCACGAGCTAGCCTACGATGTAATTTCTTCTTATTCTTCTTTTGACTCATTAGGGTTAGTTTTTTGGACATTTTTGACTATTTCCTCAACGTCATTAGGTCCAAATATGGTCTCAGGATTATTTATCCATTCAATAACAGGGGTCTTAATCTCCCCATCGACCTGTAACATATTTATCTTATTTATAGCATCAGCCTTTGCCATTTCAATCATTTCTGGTGTATATACACTAGATAATGTCGGTGCATTTGTTATAAATTCTACCACTATTGTTTTTTTGCAATGAGGGCAGTTAACCGGTATTAATGCTTTTATTTCTTGATCATTCATAATTGTTTTTTTAGTAGATTAATGACTTCTTTTTGTTTTTGTGTATTATTTATAATAGGTTTCCCAAGTACTGCTGAACCACAGGCTGCTAAGGCATAAGCATCATTTTCATTATTATCTATAGCTTCAAAATTATAATCTTTATACACAGACATTATCATCATATCTTTTTCTCCTTTACCACTCCCCGTTATAAATTTTTTTAATGTTGTTGGGGCCACTATAAGAAATGGATATTTTAAATTCATTAAATACATGCGTATGAGATAATTCAACCCAGATAATTGTACTAATGACGTCCCTTTAGCCATAAATGCTAGCCCTTCTATCGCTACTAAAGCTGGATCCTCTTCTTTACAATTCTCAAAAATTTTATCCATTACATCATCTGCTATTTTAGAAATCCTCCTTATTTCGTCTACTGGCTTATCACCACATGGCTTAGATTTAATAACTCCAGAATCTAAAACATTACCATCTTTTATGATTGCATACCCTGTGTGTGTTAAAGATAAATCTAAACCAATTGTTATCATGTTTTTATTAATTCAAACCCACTTTTTAAATCTTCATACGATACCTTTTTAGCTTCTGCATATAATTTAAGCAATGAATCTACGGAAAGATCCAATACTCCACTTTCAAAATGTACTTTCTGACGTTCCGATTGATATTGTTCAATAATTATTGATGCATCAAATACTTCTAATCCCTTCTTTACATCTTCAATATTAGTTGCACGATCGGTTACATAACATTTTACTATAGAATTGGGAGGAATTTCCTCAGTCATGATATTCCTTTTCTCCCATATAATTTTATAAATCCCTCTAGTTGGTAATGGTATTTCTTCTACTTTTACATCAATGGTTCCATCGCTTTCATAAACCCATATAGATTTAGAATGTTCACCCATTTCATTAGTGAATATACTACCAGTCACATAGATATTAGGGAATATATTTTGTTTGGAATGTATATGTCCAGCGAAGGTATGACTAAAATGTTGTTCTATATCCTTCTTTGGTAATACGATTTCATTCATCAATTCTACTGGGAAACCACAGAAACTAGATCCACTTATTGCATGATGCATAAATGCTAATGGTATTGCGTTTTTAGGGAACATATCAACTATTTTTTTAGATCCTTCTTCTTTGGTTTCTACACCTAATAATGCAGGAGTCATAAATGGTATCATCATAGCCTCTTGCCCGGCTATGGTAGTTAATGTAGGTTCTGTATAAACATGCCAGTTATTATGTTTTATTTCTTTAAGGAAGTCTAATGCGGTTGATACACCGTATCTAGAATGATTTCCCACTAATATATGTACTTCTTTTTCACCAAGGTTTTGTAATATTTCAACAAATTCCCTAACAACTGATGAATGATTATGTTTTGTATTGAAACAGTCTCCTAACAAAACAATAGCATCACAATTTTTTGACGTGTTATAGATTACCCTCTTAACTCCTTCCCACTCTGAGCGTCTGCCATCTTTAATGGCAGACGCATAAGATAGTTCGTATTTTAAATGTATATCTCCAATAATTTCTATACGCATTTTTTTATTTACTTACATATCCAGTTAAAGATACAATAATCTTAGTTAAATTAATTTCTTCTAATTTTAATCCAGTATATTTTTCAATCACATTATCAGCTTCCTCTTCAGTCATTGTTTCATTAGTAAGGCCTTTTGTTTTGGCTAGATTACGGATAGCATCAATGGCCTCATTTTTAGGTTTATCTTGTTTAGAAGTCGGTAATGCACCTGTTTCCGCAGTAGCATTTGCCGGTACTTTAAATTCTTCTTCCCCTTCCTCGTCATCTCCAAAAACATCATGAGGATTAATTTCTTCTGACATCGGTGCTAATGGCTTGCTATAATTTTTTTCAATTTCTTTCTCATGTGCTAACCATTCATGATCAACAAATTTAGGATCAGCATAGATTCTGATAATCTTTACCTTAGTACCTGGTTTTCTCTTGCTATCTCTTTCTTCATCATATCTAAAACCGACAATTTGTCCAAAATGGATACCCTTCATTCTCTCATGGATAACCAATGCTGTTTCACGAAATCCTAGATTCCATACTTTTCCATTGGAATCTTGTACTACATAGATAGTTTGTTGATTACCGAAGCTATCTACACCATTGCGGACATCAATGTATGTACCTTGTACTGAATCTCCAACATTTTTAAATTTGAAGAATTCTCCGCTTTGTGGTTTTGTGTTATCGAATATATTTACGTTATTCATATTTTTTTATTTTAACTCGACACTATTTAACTCAACTCGACCATATACAATCAGTATATGCTTCCACTTTCTATTTGTCAAGTGGGGATAACTATCTATTATTTTCATATGCCCAGTCAGTAACCTCCTTCAGAGAATCAACCGTGCCCGAATCTGACCAGAACCCTTCATAGGTTATAATATCAGTTGGTAAATTGTTTAAACAAAAGTTATTTACCGAAGTAATTTCTAATT